>Ga0307436_1000001_pt1 | contig 306407 bp, 385 predicted proteins | sample SalMarWE160440MG_FD_202513 | JGI IMG/M metagenome (GOLD analysis project Ga0307436, IMG submission 202513) | Salt marsh sediment microbial communities from the Plum Island Ecosystem LTER, Massachusetts, United States - WE1604-40 | ecosystem: Environmental > Aquatic > Marine > Intertidal zone >...
CATTAGATTATGGAGTTGATTTAAGTGCTGATGTTGATTTAAGTTTTTCAGATGATATAGATTCAGAAACAAGAACCGGAACATGGGATATTGGTGCAGATGAATATGTTGTAGGAGGAGATATAATCCCTCCAGATATTAACATAACTTTTCCTTATCAAAATAATTCAAATTTTTCTAATAGTGGTTTAGATATTAATTTTACAAGAAGTGATGACACTGGATTATTTAATTGTTGGTATTCTAATGATACTTATTCTGTTAATGTTTCTCTTTTAGTTACTTGTGAAAATGTAACTGATGTTATATGGTCAGATGGAAAACATAATGTTACTGTTTGGGCAAATGATACTAGTGGAAATTATAATTCTTCAACTATATCTTTTACTATTGATACTTTAGCACCTGATTTGAATATTACTTTCCCTTATCAAAATAATTCAAATTCAAGTAATATTAATTATAATGTAAATTATACTCTTGCAGATGCAGGAGTTGGATTAGAATCCTGTTGGTATTCTAATGATACTTATAGTGTGATTACAATGCTTGCAGATTGTTCTACAAATATAACAACAGTTACATGGAGTGAAGGAAATCATAATGTAACTATTTATGCAAATGATACTTTAGGAAACACAAATCAATCTACAATTTCTTTTACAATTGATACTACTTCCCCTTATTTTACCCGCATAAAGAATATTTCAATAATTAATAATACTAAATGGGGTTATGATTTTGATGCAGAAGATGCTTTTCTTGATTTAGATTGTTTTGTAGTGAATGATACCACGAGATTTCAAATGAATTGTAGTGGATGGATAAATGTTACTTCTTTAGATTTAGGAACATATTATATAAATATTACAATTAATGATACTGTTAATAATTTGAATTCTACTATTGTAAGAATAAAAGCTATTCAAATAAATTCTACTAATTTTACTGGAGTTACAACAAATTTTTCTAATATAAGTGATTTGTCAAATATTTCTAATTTGATTTTAGAAAATCCTGAATATGGAAAATTAAGTTTTATTGAAAATGTTAATTTGGAAAATGGAACTAATTTTAATTTTGTTAATATAAGTTTTAATAGAATTGAGATAAATTCCACAAAAAATTTTGTTCTTAACAAATCTTCTAAACTTTATTTATATAATTTGACTTTTAATAATCCAAGAATATTAAGAGATAATGTTGTTTGTCCTGCTTCTATATGTACTGAGGAAAGTTATTCTGGAGGTACTTTGGTTTTTAATGTAACACATTTTACAATTTATTCTGCAGAAGAAAGCCCAGTCACAACTATTTCTGGAGGAACTCCTTCTGGAGGAGGTTTAGTTCCTTCTAAAAAAGCAAAGTTTACTACAAATTATGATTCTTATGAGAAAACTCTTTCAATAAATGAAGTTGATTTTGGAAGAATTATTATTTATAATCCTACAAACTATAAAAAGAATTTTCAAATTAAAATATATTCAACAAATAATTTTATTTTTCTTGAAGAAGATAATTTTGTAATAGAATCTAAAGATTCAAAAGAAGTTGAGTTTAAGATGGTTACTCCAAATGAAGCTGGATTATATACTTCTAATTTTGTTATAATAAGTGGTTTAGAGAAAAAAGAAATACCTTTTATATTGAATGTAAGATCTGGGAAGAATCTTTTTGATATTACTTTATTTATTCCTTCAGAGCAGAAGATTGTTTCTCCTGGTTCAACTCTTACGGGTCAAATTAATTTATTGGAAATGGGTATAAAGGAGAATATTGATGTTACCCTTCATTATGTTATAAAAGATTATACTGGAAGAATTTATTTAGATGAGTCAGAGACAATTGCGGTTTATGACCAAAAAGAATTGGAAAAGGAATTTGATACAACAAATCTTTTTTCTGGAGATTATGTTCTTGGAATTGAATTAATTTATCCTGGAGGTGTTGCTGTAGCGAGTTCTCAATTTAAAGTTCAAAATGAATTATTGAATTTTAGTTTAGATAAATGGATATTAGTTTCCATATTGATTGTTGGGATTTTTATACTTGTAGTTCTTTTTTTAGTTATAAGAAGATATAAGAATTTGACAAAGAGATTCAAAAAGCATAAATTCGAAATATATAAAAAATAAACATATCTTATATTATAAAAGATGGTGAAGAAAAAAATAGTTTTTGTAAGCGTAGCAATAATTTTAGTTGTGATTCTTTTTTGTTTTTTTATTTATAATTTTAGGAATGAAACGTTTTCTGTAAAAACTTTTTTGTTGAAGTCCAATGTTCCTATTGGAGGGAGTTATGAATATAAGATTAATATTGAAAATAATGATAATCTCATGAAGGAATTTGATATATCTATAGAAGGAGATATTGATTTCTTTTCTATTAATGAAAATAATTTTGTTTTAGAACCTTATGGAAAGAAAGAGATTTTAGTTTTTTTTGAGGATGAGGATAATAAAGTTGAAGTTTATTCAGGGGAGTTAGTTATCTCAGAGGGATTTGAAGAAAAAAGAATTCCTATTATTGTGACCGTTGAAGATGATAGAAATTTATTGTCAATAATTCATTCTACAATTGCAAGTTATTATGATGTTTATCCTGGAGGAAAACTCGGGCTGGATATTAAGGTTTATGATTTGAATGATCTTTCTGTTCCTAGTTTAACTGCAGAATCTTTTATTCAAAATATTCAAGGAGAAATTTTATGGACTAATGAAGAGGATTTGATTGTAGATGGTTCTAAGACAGAAATAGTTAATATACCTAGTAATTGGCCTAAAGGAAATTATATTTTTGTTACAATTATAGATTATAAAGGTGTGAAAAGTATTTCAAGTTATCTTTTTAGTTTAGAGGATAAAAGTTATAATCTTTTACAGAATTTTAATGCGAAACTTTTGATTTTAATTATTTTAGGATTTGTTTTAGGATTTGTTAGTTTGTTTTTTTATTTTATTAAATCAAGAGATGAATTTTTGAAATCTCTTAAAAGACAACAGAATAAGGAATTGGCTCAAAATATTAGTTTAATTAAATCTTCAAGAAGCAAGATTGTGAAATCAAAAGTAAGCCCTGTTGAGAAAAAGAAAAAGATTAGGAAATTGAATAAGTTAAAGAGAAAAATAATTTATAAGATTAAAAAGAAACAGGCAATTCAGAGAAGAGAGTTGAAGAAGTTGAGAAAGAAACATAAGAAGGGAGAGATGCAAAGAAAGTTGAAGTCATGGCAGAATCAAGGATATAAAATGTTTGAAGCTGAAAAGGAGCTTGGCAGTTCTAAGAATGCGAAAAAACAAATTTCAAAGTGGAAAAGGCAAGGTTATAAAATTTGATTAAAAACTTTTAAAAAGTGTAATCATATTATATTATAAAAGATGGTGAAGAAAAAAATTAAAAGGAAAAGTCCTAGAAAATTTTTAAGAAAGAAGAATCCGCGAAGAGTTAGAAGTTCTAATGTATCTGGTTCTATGAGTAAGAAAGAGTTTAAGACATTTGAATTTGGAGTTCAACGATTAAAGGAATTGGGTGATGAATTGAATTCATTGGATACTCGTGGATTTTCAAGAGAAGCGCAAGTAATAAAATCTAAGTTAAAAACTGTTTCTGAAATTCCAAATATAGAACGATTGATGAAAAATTTGAAATTAAAGATTGATAGAAAATATAGACCCAGAAAAAAAGTTAATACTTCAAAAAAAATTGCAGATAATTTGGAAAATATTCAGAAAGAAATAAAGAGTTTAAAGAAATCAAAAAATTCAAAAGCTATTATTGATTCTGGGGTTGATTCTTTAGTTGATACTAATTTTAATGATTTTTTATCTTCTGTTAAAAAAAATCTTTCAAATAGAATAAAAACCAAAGAAGATGAAATGGATGATATTTTAAAGAAAGATTTGGAGAATAGAGAGTCAAAATATAAAAAGAAAAATAATAATTTGCTTAAGGATTTTCAAAGACATAAAAAGAAATTAGAAGATTTTTATCAAAGGAAATACAAAAAGAAAGTAGAATCAAGTTTGCATAAAGAGGTTTCTGAGGAGTTTAATAAAAAGCTTAAAGAAAAGTTGCAGAAAGAAAAAGTTGAGTTGGGAAAAAGTTATAAGGTAAAACTTAGAGAACATGCTGAAACAGAATTGCAAAATAGAAAAGTGAATTTGGAAAAGGAATTAAGAAGGCAATTTTTAGTTAAGTTGAAGTTTCTTCAACAGAAATTTCATAGAAAAATTTTTAATGAGAATAAGAAAGAAGAAGATGAGTTAAAAACAATTGAAGAAAAAAAGAATAAGGTTGAAGAAGCAAGGCAGAAATTTGAACTTCAAAAGCAAGCAGAAATGGCGAAAATAAAGGAACGGATTTCTGAGAATTTGCATAAGCAATTGATAAGAGAAATGTCAAAAAGAGAGAAGATTTTAAGGGATAAGTTTTCTCAAGTGTATGAATTGAAGCTTAAGAGGCAGGTGCATAAGCATGAACAAGAATTAAAACAGAAGAAAATAGATTTGGAATTAGAGATGCAAAAGAAGATTAAACAATTGCTCAATTAATTTTATTTCTCGTCGATAAAATGCTTTTTTAGGGCAGAAAAGTTTATAAATAATCGAGACGTTTTTTTGGAGTAAATTGATAGTAATCTGGAGCAAATTTTAGATGAAAATTTTTGTATTAGCCAGAACTATCAAAATTAAGAATATGGCTGAGAAATATACTGCATCCCAGATAAAGATTTTGGAAGGTTTGGAAGGAGTTAGAAAAAGGCCTTCAATGTATATAGGTTCTACTAGTAAGGATGGTCTTCATCATTGTGTTTATGAGGTTGTGGACAATTCTGTTGATGAGGCAATGGCTGGTTTTGGTAATGAGATTTTGGTTACATTGAATAAGGATGGTTCTGCTACTATAGAGGATAATGGAAGAGGTATTCCTATAGATATGCATCCTCAATTGAAAATTCCTGCTGTTGAAGTTGCTTTAACTAAGTTGCATGCAGGTGGAAAATTTGATAAGAAATCTTATGCGATTTCTGGAGGTTTGCATGGTGTTGGTATTTCTTGTGTTAATGCTCTTTCAGAAAAATTGATAGTTCAGGTTAGAAGAGATGGAAAAGTTTATGAGCAAGAATATTCAAGAGGTAAAGCTAAAACTAAATTAAAGGTTGTTGGAAAGTCAAAGGATACAGGAACTAAAATTACTTTTTGGCCTGACCCTGAAATTTTTTCTGTTCTTAATTTTGATTCAAAAATTTTAGAGACAAGATTTAGGGAGATTACTTTTCTTAATGCTGGTTTGAAAATTAAATTAAATGACGAGATTAAAAATAAGACAATTGAATTTTTAGCTGCAGGAGGTTTGATTGAGTTTGTTAAGTGGGTTAATAAGTCAAAGGATGTTTTGCATAAGCCAATTTATTTTAAGAAAGAAATGGATGATATGATTGTGGAAGTTTCTATTCAGTATAATGGAGGATATCAGGAAAATATTTTTGGTTTTGTTAATACGATTAATACTGTTGAGGGCGGAACTCATGTTTCTGGTCTTAAGACAGCTTTGACAAGAGTTGTGAATGATTATGCAAAGAAGAAAGGAATTTTGAAGAATGGGACTTTGTCTGGAAATGATGTTCGTGAGGGTTTGACTGCAATTATTAGTATTAAGATTCCTGATCCGCAATTTGAAGGACAGACAAAGACAAAGTTAGGAAACAGCGAGGTTAAGGGTTTTGTTGATTCTATTGTGATGTCTGCATTGTCTCAGTTTTTTGAAGAGAATCCTGCTGTTGCAAAGAAAATTGTTTCTAAGGGGGCAGATGCTGCAAAGGCGAGATTGGCTGCAAAGAAAGCAAAGGATTTGGTTAGAAGGAAGAATGCTTTTTCTTTGAGTGGTTTGCCTGGGAAGTTATCTGATTGTTCAAAGAGGAAATCTGGTGAGACGGAATTATATCTTGTAGAGGGAATGAGTGCCGGCGGAAGTGCAAAGGACGCCCGTAATAAGGAGACGCAAGCGATTTTACCTTTGAGGGGAAAGGTTTTGAATGTTGAGAAAGCGAATCCTGCAAAGGCATTGTCTTCTGAGGAAATTGCAAATATGATTACTGTTATTGGAACCGGAGTTGGAGAGCAGTTTAATATTGATAAGTTGAGATATAATAAAATTATTATTATGGCTGATGCAGATGTTGATGGTGAGCATATTAAAACTTTATTATTAACTTTTTTCTTTAGGTTTATGCCTGAGTTAATTGAGAATGGAAATGTTTATGCTGCAATGCCTCCGTTGTATAGAATTAGAAAGAGAAAGGATTATTATGTTTATTCTGATGAGGAGCTTAGGAAAATGACAGAAAAACTTGGGACTTCAAATGTTACAAGATTTAAAGGTTTGGGAGAAATGAGTTCTACTCAACTTTGGAATACAACTATGAATCCTAATACGAGAAAGATTAAGAAAATTTTTATTGAGGATGCTGTTGAAGCTGACAGAACTTTTTCAATGTTAATGGGAAGTGATGTTCAAGGGAGAAAAGATTTTATTGCTGAGAATGCGAAAGATGCTCAGCTGGATGTATAAGATGGCAAAAAAGAAAAAGTTATCAACACCTGCATGGATTTTAGAAGGTTATGATTCTCCTGAAGAATATAATAAAGCTCATGGAGGAGGAGAGAATAAGAAAAAGAAAGCTGGAAAAACATTTCGAATTAGAGAATGTCCTGAATGTGGAAGTGATGATGTTGGACTTGTTTTGAGCAACAGTGATGCTGAAGAGGGCGGAGGTCGAGAGTGGGAATGTCATAAATGTAAATGGAAAGGCAAAGATGTTAATGAAAAAGAATTAACAGAAGAGGAATTTATGAAATATCTTGATGAGAAAGGGGAGGATGTGGCATGATGGAAGACAAAATAATTCACGGACAGGATATAGCAGAAAAAGGTAATGAAGAGACAAAAGTCAAAAATTTGTTTAACTCTCAAAATCCTGATATAAGCTTTGCAAAAGTAATAAGAAATAGTGCTGATAAAACTCTTGGTTATGATAGTGTTAGTGATAATTTTCATTATGTTCTTGATGGTGAAGGAGTTTGTATTTTAAATGGCAAAGAACATGTTTTGAAAAAAGGGGATTTAATTATAATTCCAAAAGGAACTAAATATAAGAATGTAGGAAATCTAAAAATTTTAGTAATTTCTACACCTTCTTTTGATAAGAAGAATCAAGTTTATGATAAATAAAATGACAAATGAAGAACAAAAAAAGTTGATTGAAGAAAAAGGATTAGTTCCCACTGAGATTTCAGAAGAGATGAAGAAATCTTATTTAGATTATGCAATGAGTGTTATTGTTTCACGTGCTATTCCTGCGATTGAAGATGGTATGAAACCAGTTCAGAGAAGAATTCTTTATGCAATGCATCAAATGGGTTTGAAGCCGAATACTCAGACAAAGAAAAGTGCGAGAATTGTTGGAGATGTTATTGGTAAATTTCATCCTCATGGAGATACTGCTGTTTATGATGCTATGGTTAGAATGGCTCAATATTTTTCTTTGAGATATCCTTTGGTTTATGGACAAGGTAATTTTGGTTCTATTGATGGAGACCCTCCTGCTGCTTATAGATATACAGAAGCAAAGTTAATGGATATTTCTTCTGAGTTGCTTCAGGATATTGACAAGAAGACAGTTAAGTTTCTTCCTAATTTTGATAATTCTATGAAAGAACCAGAATTGCTTCCTGGAAAACTTCCTGCGTTGATACTGAATGGTGCAACAGGAATTGCAGTGGGCATGGCTACAAATATCCCTCCTCATAATTTAACAGAAGTTTGTGATGCTATTATGGCTTATATTAAGGATTCTCAAATAACTATTGAAGAACTTTGCAAGATTATTTCTGGTCCTGATTTTCCTACTGGCGGAATTATGTATGGAGATATGGAGGATTTGTATAAGACAGGAAGAGGAAGATTGATTTTGAGGGGAGAGACAACTACTGAGACCATAAAAAAGAAAGAAGCTATTGTAATTACTTCAATTCCTTATATGCTGAATAAATCTACTTTGGTGGAGCAGATTGCAAATTTGATTCAGAGTAAGAAGTTAAAGAATATTTTTGATTTGCGGGATGAGTCATCTAAGGGGAAAATAAGAATTGTTATTGAATTGAAGAAGGGGACAAATCCAAAGTTTGTAATTAATTCTCTTTACAAATATACAAGGTTGCAGGATTCTTTTAATGCGAATCTTCTTGCATTGGTTAGAGGACAGCCGAAAGTTTTGAATTTGAAAATGATTCTTGATGAGTATGTAAATTATAGAAAGTTGGTGATTACAAATAGGACAAAGTATGAATTGAAGAAAGCGAAAGAGAGACAGGAAATTGTTGAGGGTTTGCTGATTACTTTGAGAGATATTGACGGGGTTATTAGTTTGATTAAGAAATCAAAGAACAAGACAGAGGCAATGGAAGGTTTGATGAAAAAATATTCTTTGACAAAAAGACAATCAGATGCTGTTTTGGAGACGAAGTTGCAACAATTGACTTCTTTGGAGGTTGATAAGTTGAAAAAGGAATTTAAGGAGTTGAAGGAAAAGATTGAAGAGTATGAAAAGATTTTGGGAAACATTAAAGAAGTTTTGAAGATAATTGTTAAGGAAGTTAGAGAGTTGAAGGCAAAGTATGGAGATAAAAGGAAGACGCAAGTTTTGAAGAGTTTGAGGGAAATTAAGGAAAAGGATTTGGTTCAGAAGAAGGATGTTGTTGTTACAATAACTGAGAGAGGATATTGCAAGAGAATTGATGTTCAGAATTATAAGGAGCAGAAGAGAGGGGGCAAGGGAGTTATTGGAAGTAATTTGGCTACTGGTGATTTTGTTAAGCAAATTATTACTTGTTCTACGCATGATTATTTGATGTTTTTTACAACTCGTGGAAGGGTTTTGTGGTTGAAGGCTTATGAGATTCCTGAAGCTGAGAAATATAGTAAGGGAAAGGCGATAATTAATTTGCTTAGTTTAAGAGATGAGAAAATTACAAATGTTATTTCAGTAAATAATTTTGATGGTGATTTGTTTATGGCAACAGAGAAAGGACAGGTTAAGAAAATTTCTTTGAGTAATTTTTCAAAACCTCGGGCTTCTGGAATTAAGGCGATTAATTTGCCTGCTGATAATTCTGATTCTTTGATTGGTGTTGAGCTTGTTGGAAAGGGACAGGAAGTTTTTTTGGCAACAAGGAAAGGAAAGGCAATTAGGTTTAAGAGTTCGGATGTTAGAAATATGGGAAGAGCAAGTTATGGAGTTACTGGAATTAAATTAGATGCAGATGATGAGGTTGTTAGTTTGGAGATTTTGAATACAAAGGCTGTTTTGACAATTACAAGGAATGGTTATGGAAAGAGAACTGCTGTGAATGATTATCGGAAAACAGCAAGGGCAGGAAAAGGTGTTATTAATTTGAAAGTTTCAGAAAAGACAGGAGAGGTTGTGACAACTGTTTCTGTTGATGGTGATGATGGAATAATTATTACAACTGCAAAGGGAATGGTTATTAGAACAACTTTGAAAAATATTCGGGTGATGGGACGTTCGACTCAGGGAGTTAGAATTGTAAAACTTCATGATGGAGATTCTGTGACTGATTTGGTGAAATTGCATGATGAGGAGTGAGTTTGGGATTAGTTATTACTAATAAAGGGTCCAAAAATTTTATATAATTAATTATCCAATATATAATATGCAAAAAAGAGTGTCATTAAAAGAGGCGTCTGAGTGGGCAAGTGATTTTTTAGGAAGAGAGGTAACTCCTTCAAATATTGCTTATTTAATTCAATATGCTAAGATAAAAAAATTTATGGAGCAATTAGTTGTTAAAGTTGAAATTGAAGAATTAAAAGATTATTATTCAACACAATTAGAAAAACAGGATAAGTGGAAAAACAGATTAGGAAATGATTTAGATTGGGGACTTTCTTTTGAACATTTGAAAGAAGCAGATACAACAAAACATGTTCATAGATTGCATCCTTACAAAGGAAAATTTATTCCTCAACTTGTTGAATATTTTTTAAATGAACATATTAATACACATAAAAAAGGAGTTTATTTTAATAAAGGAGATATTGTATTGGACCCTTTTATGGGTTCAGGAACAACTTTAATTCAGGCATCTGAACTTAGTTTGCATTCTTTAGGAATAGATATTTCTGAATTTAATTGTCTAATTTCAAAATCAAAACTTGGGAATTATAATATTTCTCAATTAAATTCTGTTGCAAAAGATATTTTATTTAAAACTTTAGAGTTTAGTAAAAAAACATTTGATGATTCTTTTGATGAAGAACTAAAATTTAAGTTAAATGAATTCAATAAAAATAATTTTCCTGTTTTTGAATTTAGAAGAAAAGTCATTGAAGGCAAAATCAATGAAAAAGAATTTGGAGGGGAAAAATTAAAAGAATTTTTAGATACAAACAAAGAATTTTTTGAAAAAAATGGAACAAAAGATAAAACTAATTTATTAAATGAAAACGAAATGAATAGTTTTTTGAATAAATGGTTTTCAAAAAGGGTTAGACAAGAACTTTTTTATTGTTTGAAATTAATCGAGAAAATTGAAGACGAAAATATTAGAAATATTATGAAGATTATTTTGAGCAGAACAGCTCGTTCTTGTCGAGCAACAAGTCATTCTGATTTAGCAACTTTAAGAGAACCACAAGTTGGACCTTATTATTGCAGAAAACACAAGAAACTTTGCACACCAATAAATTCAATTATGAAACATTTGACAAGATACACTTACGACACAATAAACAGAATAAAAGAGTTCTCAGAATTGAAAAAAAATGTTTATTCAGAAGCTTTACATGGAGATTCAAGAGAATTGGATATCTTTGAAGAAGTTAAAAAACAGAATCCTGAATTTTATGAATTATTAAAGAATAGAAAGATTGATGGAATTTTTACTTCTCCGCCTTATGTTGGGCAAATTGATTATCATGAACAACATGCTTATTCTTATGATTTGTTTGGAATTGAAAGAAAAGATGAAAATGAAATTGGTCCTTTGTTTAAAGGAAAAGGAAAGCAGGCACAGGAAGAATATGTTGAAGGAATTAGTCAGGTTTTGAGAAATGTTGGAAAGTTTGTAAAAGATGACGGGAATTTTTTTATTGTTGCAAATGATAAATTAAATCTTTATCCGAGGATTGCAGAAAAAGCTGGTTTGAAAATAGTGGAGAAGTTTAAGAGGCCTGTTCTTAACAGAACTGAAAGAGACAGGCAACCTTATTGTGAGATGATTTTTCGGATGAGGAAAGTTTGATTATTTGGAGAATTGTGAGGAAATTTCATTCGGAGACGTTGCAAGGCACAGATTATCATATCCATCTAAATTTATAGAATATTCTATTACTCCAATTCCTGAAGGAACATCATTAATAAATGAACTTCTCTCCAAATGAGGGAAATCTTTTGTTACCCTATACAACTTTTCATCTACCACTCTAAATTTAAATTTTGAATATTCTTTATCATAAAACGGAGAGTATCCTGCAATTGCTAAGATGTTTTCAAATTTAGATAAGCTCTCAATATCATCCCCTAAAAAATCTTTACATAATTTTATTAAATTAGGAAGAGTCATTTCTGATCCCTGTTCTTCCCGAAGTCGTAAACTGAATAAGAATAAATCTCCATTTTCAGGAGGAGAGAGTTGTTCTATTCCATGGATTTTATGCACTCTGCATTGGACATTAGTTGTGGATTTCACTTCAACAGATGTGCCTTTCCATTCAAAATCGTGCCTGCTTGAAAATGGACCTCTCCATCTTTTTATAGCTTCAAAATTTTCTAAATAGGGCAATAACCATTTATACAAAAACCACAATTCTGCAAAAAGTCCTATTATTTCGTTAGAGGACATTATTTCCTGAGAAGTTTTTTTCCAAAAATTACGCCATTTACCAATAACATTTGCTACCACTTCTCTTGGAATTCCCTTATCTAACTTTTCCGCAATATCTTTCGCAATAGCATCAAAAATAATATGTCCAGATACATCTTGGCAGATAATATCAATATACCTTTTTTGCTCAGCCCTTTTAATAATTAATTTTCTGGTTGAAATAGACATACCTTTACTTTCTGAATCATTATAGTCCTCTTCATCTTTTTCAATGGGTACGAGTAAGTGGCGTTGTTTCATCGAATCAATACCTGCGTACAATTTTCTTGACATTTCCGGCACAGCCAATCTTGCAATTATCTTTTCTCCGGATAAATATTCTGATTCTATTTTTTTCCAAATGTCCTGATTAAAATTCATCTGATTCCTCCAAGGGTGCTGTTCCAACAATATATTTTTGGTCAGAGTGAGAAACTTTTGATTTCGCCGGGAAAGAGATTGCCATTCCAATTAGATTTTTTGCAAGAGGGTTATCAGGATTTTCATATAAAGATATTCTATTAACATTTTTTGTCTCTGGTTTTGAAGATTTACTTATGGGATATAATAAAATTAATCCCTCTGACGGATCCCTTACCAATCTGGCAGCATTATTTTTCTGCAATTTAGTATTAGCAAGAAGATTATTTACTTCCTTCAGTTGTTGTTTTGAAAAACCAATTAATTCATCACCTTGGCTTACAATAGATTTGAGACTATTTGGAATTTTTTTCTCTTGGCTACGACTAATTTGCTTAATTTTAAGATTTTTTAATCCCCAATCAACTTCTCCAAGTTTATTATCAAAAACTTTTCTTCCACAAATTGCGATAGTCCAATTTGTCAACTCTCCCTCTTCGTTTAATTTTTTTATATATTCAATAATTAATGAAGGAAGCAAAGAACGATTACTCTTTTCATCTGCTTGGAATTTACTTAGAAAATCAATTATTTTGTTTGAAGCTATATTTTTCCAAAAAGGTCCTTCGTCACGAAGAGAAGTGGGATCTCCGATATTTAACAAAAGTTCCTTTGTCGCTACAAGATTATTTTCTTCCCTCTTAGATAATACTTCAAAATTATCCAAAGGAAATTTTATTGTTTGAGATAATTTATTTTTATACGTCTTTGAAATTAATTTCTCAGAAGCAAATCTTCGTTTTGATGGACTTGTAATCTGCATTACTTGGTGAGCTTTAATCATCAATCCAACTTCAAAAGGAGTGAGATGTTGCTCTTCATAGATTCTCATATCTTTACGTAATTCTGATTCTACTTGTGCCAAGTCACTAAACCACCCAGCAAGTTCAGAAGTAGTGTATATTCTTGTTAAATCCTCATAGCCTTCACGAAAACCAAACCACCTTCCCATTTGCATTAATGTATCATATTGTTTTGATCTTCTTGTAAAAAAACTTACCAAAAGCCCTTCAAGAGTTAACCCTCTTGAAAGTTTATTGCCTCCAATCGCAATTAACTTTAGATTAGGCTCTTTTTCATAGTCAAGTGTCTGAGAATCTCCCGATTTATAATTAAGAGTTCTTATCTGTACGGATTCAAAAAAGGTACTTATGTTTCTTTCCAAATCCTTAAAATCGATTTTCTTCTCTGGATGTTTTGTTTCAATAACAGGTAAGAAATCTTCTTTCCATAATTGTTGTAATCTCTCATAAATCTTTTCCTTACGAGCATATCTCCATTCATTTTTAAGCTCATTGAATTTTGTTTCAACTATTTCTTTTAATTGCTCCTGCTCTAAAGTTCTCAAAGTTATATGGATTAGCATTGTGGCAGGAAAATCTTTTTTGCTTCTATACGCTCTCGTTGCTCCTGACAATACAAAACTAAGAATGGCCTTTTCCATGTCCGGATGCATTATTGAATAATTGTCTAATAAAAAATCCTCTGAATCATTAATGGTTCTTATAACATCAATCCCTTCTTCTTCATCTTCAGAAACATAATCTTCTGAACCAAATAATTCTTCTGCTCCAAAATAACCATAGGGTTTAGGTAGGTTGACCATAAAATTTTTTGGATATAAATCATCACTAAATCTTGGATCGTAATTATCATGAGGTATCAGGATATTAGCAAACGGTGTTGCAGTATAAGCTACATACGCCTTACGATTAAAATTGTCTAATAATTTACGTATTAATCCATTTATCACTGTTGGATCTTCATACTCTTCCATTGGAATTTCATCTTCCTCTTTTTGATAGGACCCTTTGGTATCTATACTTGCTAAGTCTGCTTCATCATCAATTACCAAAAGGGGCAAGTTTTTTCTAACTTCTTCAGATGCGGACTCCAACCATTTGAGAAGTCTTCGAAGTACGGCACCATTTTTTTTTATTACCATTAGTTTTGGCTGAGTGCCTTGTAAAAAAGTCGGACTAATAAAACCTGCTCTAAAATCTCCATTCAAATCAACCCTTGTAAATTCAACCCATTTGAGGTTATCTGAAGACGGAAAAGGAACCCCCTTGCCTTCGCTATTTCCAACTAGTTCATTTTTTAATCTTCTATTGGTTTGTAAACGAAGACCATTATCTGTTCCTGACAAAACAATAATTAATTTATAACCAACGTCTGCCGCTTTTGCTATAAGTGATGTGTAATTTGAAGTTTTTCCACTTTGAACAAATCCCAGTACAAGACCTTTTTTATCAGAAATCTTTTTTTTCGGTGAATCAAGCATACTTAATATCCTATCCGTTTCTTTATCTAAGGACTGAATCGAAGGTCCCGGCAAACCTTTTTTATACAATAAATATTTTCTCAGCGTTGGCCAGTAATACCAGGCTTCTCTGTCTTCCTTACTTAACCAATCTTCATACTCTTCATTATCTTTTATAATATTTGCAGGTTCTAATATAATGTTCTCTTCTTCTTTAATAATTTGTAAAATATCCTCTTTGAAATTATCAGGTATTTCTGAATTATTAATTGCCTTTTCCCTAGGAATTCCTATATCTATCATATGTCTAACCAAATTCAGTGCTTGATCTTCATTCATTTTGTCTCCCAAATAATTTTTTTCTTAAACGTGAAAAAACATCTGATATTATTTTTCCTTCATATTTCGAAGCAAATTCTTTTGCCCTTTGTTCAATTTCATCAATACTGAAAAGAGTGGAAGAACTTTTTTTAAAATTCTCTGATACTAATCTTTTTGAATTTATAAGATTTATAGTTGAAGGGGTTTCGATAAATTTCTTTTTATTAATCTGTGTGGCGATGTTGCTTTTTTTCTCACCCCCATAACATTCTCTTGCTAAAGATACTGCTGGTTTAGTTACTCTTTCTATTTCTTCTCTAAGCTGAGAAGGTAATTGTACATGCATTTTAGCAACATTTATCTTAAAATCATTGTCAAAAGAGGGAGGAAAATTTAATTCTATCCGGCAGAGTTTTGTATGTTCATCTTGAGTTCTCAATCCACACCATCCTCCGCTTTGAATCATTCTGTTTGCACGGTAAATATAGAAACCTTGCTGTTGATTCCATTTGACAGGTCCGGATAAATTTTCGAATTCTTGTGAGGAAGAGAATTCTTCTTTAGAGGGTAAAATATAAGGTTGAAGAATAATTTTTCCTTCAAAATCTTCACGTACTAATTTTATTTTTATTGGGGAAAGCATATTGGTTTTTGGTTCTTTTTTAGCAAAGGGGTCCCAAGGTTTAATTTTATTCTTGTTTAGATAAATTTCTAATTCCTTTTTAGGAATTTCATTTGATAAAAATTTATGGAAAACCATTCCTAAATGAGTTTCTAATTCTCTGCACATTGACATTAATTTTTTACGTGCGGCATTACCTTCAGGATTTTTGAAATTTATAATTCTATCTAATTTTTCCCATAGAACAACTGTTCCTGTGTGTTTATCCAGAGGAGCTTTGATAAATTCAATCCCACTTTCTTTTTTTAAGTCTAAGATTTCCCATTTGTTTGTTTTCTCTATGTGAGACAAATCCCAACAGAAAACAGGAATTTCTTGATGGATTATGAGATTAGTTTTGCTAGCTACAGAGAAACGCTGGCACTGACTCATTGAAGCCGTCTTTAATCCTAATCCGAACTTTCCCAAATCTTCTTCCGAGTAATCTCTTTCAGAACCATATCTCATAGCTTCTTTTAATTCTTCTTCATCCATGCCTTTCCCATTATCCGAAATTCTCAAATAAGAATCATTTCCATAAAAACCAATCATAATATCAATTTTCGATGCCCCTGCTTCAATTGAATTATCAACTAAATCTGCTACAGCCATAGGAAAATTATAACCAATGTCCCTAAGAGATTTAATCAACCTTTTAGCACTTGGAATTATTTCATGCGTTGTTTCCATTAATTTATAGGACTAAAGCCTTTTTTATTGATTTCGCTATTCTTTGTGCCATCTTTGGAGGAACAGCATTTCCTATTTGCTGATAAATTTCATTTTCAGTCCCTTCAAATTTAAATGATTTTGGAAATGATTGTATTAAAGCACATTCTTTTGGAGTTAATTTTCTTATGGAACCTTCTTTATATGAATTATCATACTTGACTAATGCTTCTGCTCCGTCTTTATAATATCTTGCTGAAATTGTTGTGGATGGTTCGTCTATTTTTAGAAATTGCCATCCAAAACCCATTTTTCTTTTTTTATTCTTTTTTTCTCTTCTTAGAAAACCATTAATCAATTTTTGAGAATAAAAATATTTTTTATCTACCTTATTTTTTGGCAATAATATATTTTTTAATCCAATCCATTTTTTTAATTTTTCATCTTTCTTGGAATAAGTTTCTTTTGGAAAAGAAAATTTATATTTTGGTTTATATCCAATTATAAAAATTCTGTTTCTTTTTTGAGAGACTCCATAATTGGCAGTATTCACTCTGTATAATTTTACTTTGTAGTTTCCTATTTTTTCAAATTCTTTTAAAATTATATCAATAACTTTCTCGTCATTTTCATTTTTCATAGATAAAAGTCCTCGTACATTTTCCATAACAAAAAATTTTGGATTAAGTTCTTTTACTAATCTTACATATTCCATAAATAACGAATTCCGAGGATCATTTGGTTGTCTTTTTCCTGCCATAGAAAACCCCTGACAAGGAGGCCCTCCAACAATAACATCAATTTTTTTATTTCCAATCAATTTTTTTATTTCATTTCCTGTAATCTTTTTAATATCTTTATTTAATGTTTTGGAATCCGGATGATTTTTTTTAAAAGTTTTTAGTGCACTTTCAAAGAAATCAATTCCAATAAGGATATTAAAATTTTCTTTAGAAAATCCTGTGCTAAGCCCAGAGCAACCGCAAAAAATATCAATTACATTGAACCTCTTTTTCATATGTTAATATATATTTTAGGGTTTATAAATTTCCTAGTTTTGATTTCATGTTCCCAAATTCTAACCACTTTCCATCCCGAATTTTTGTAGTTCATTGTCACCTCTTTATCTCGTCGAAAATTTCCTTCAATTTTCTTTTTCCAAAATTCTTTGTTTGTTTCAGGCAACTTAAAACATTGCGGGCATTTGTGCCAGAAACATCCGTCGATAAAAACAACAATCTTTTTTCTGTAATGAATAAAATCCGGTTTCCCATATTCATTTGGCTGGTAAACAAAATTTTTCTTTTCAAAAAAATCTTTTAATTTTAACTCTGGTTTTGTATCTCTGTGTTTTATTTTCGACATATTATAACTTCTTTTTTCTTTAGAATGAACATCAACCATAATTATATTAAGAAATAATATCCTTAATTATCTTTCTTCACATCCTCCCCCATTTTTGTTTCTGCGACCTCGCGAATCTTCTCAGAAATTTTATCCTTAAACTTTTTTCCAACTTCATCAAAAATATCTAAAACTTCCTTATAAGTTCCTTTGCCTCCTAAAAGTTCCCAGAATTTCTCAGCAACATAAAGTTCTTTTTCTTCATCTAAATAACCCTGCATTGTAAATCTGCTGTAAGGTTCTGGATGATAAGGATTATAAGGAATTGCTAAAATCGTATTAACTTTCTTTTTCCTAATGGCAATCCATTGTAAAAGTTTTTCTTTTGATTTGGCAAAAACATCTATATTTGGTTTTGCAGTTTTTATTTCAATATAATATTCATCATTTCCTTTCTTCAAAAACAAATCTGCACGAACTTTTATTTTCCTGCCCTGTTCTTTTTTGCAATTCAAAATTTCTTTAATTTCTTTTTCTTTGTCTGCCTTTGAAGTTTTGTTTTTTATCTCTTGAATTATCTTTGTAATTGTTTTATTTTCTTTATGAGTTATCTCTCCTTCAACATCATAGCCAGTTTTAACTTCCTCAAAATGAGGTTCTGCAACTATTTTTGAGACTTGTTCATAAACAGACATTCCTAAAGTTGTTGCAAGAGAATGAATAAAAGAATACGCAGCCACTTTTTCAGAATCCTGCATAAGTTTTGCTAAAAAAGGCATAGCAGTTGTTTCTCTAACATACTTGTTTAATTTATCATATAATTTAGAACTTAGCAAATCCTTTATTTCTTCTTTTTGTTCTTTAGTTAATGTCATTAAACTTTGTAGAACTTTAATATTTATAAATTCTTATTTTTTCTCAATAACCAAACATCCCCTATCCAAAAAAACTCATCCAAAGCAACCATCCCCCTAAAAGCATTAAGATTATTGTGCTAATCCATTGTTTCTTTTTGAATCTTTGTGCTTGTTTATGAATAACTTCTGGAAATCCTATTTTTCCTATTCCTTTTAGTAAAGTAGACCAGCCAAGAATAGTAATAGCAAGAGTCCAATTGAGAATCCAGACATTATGTAAAATAACTGTTACAAGCCCCATTAACATTGTAATATAACCTGTGGAAATGACAAATGCTTTATTGTTAGTCATCTCTATTGTTCTGCCTAATTGTTTTGTAATAATAAAAAGTGCTCCAAATATTATGAAAAAACTTCCCCAAAGTCTTGCGAAAAAAATTGAAATATCCATCACCATATATTTATTACTTTGTTATATTATTTAAACATTCCTTCCTCACCAAATATCCAGCATCTCTTCTTTATTATTTTTAATTTCTGGTTCTTGTTCTTGATTTGAATTATTTAAATTACAATTTTCTTTTGTTTGTGAGTTTTCTTGATTTAAATTATTTTTATTTTGAAATTCACAAAGTTTTCTTTGATGGGCAAACAAAGGACATATTGATTTGTATTCACACCAATTGCAGAGAATTGTTTTGTTTGGAGGGAATTTTGTTGTGGATTCTATTTCGTCTATTAATTCAGTTATTTCCTTTTTTAATTCTTCTAATTGTTTGTTTGTTCTTTGTGAGACGATTTTTTGGTTATGTGCGAGATAATGCCAAATTAATATAATTTTTTTATTTCCAAATAATTCTTTTATTGCAATTGAGTAAAGTGCGAGTTGTCTGTCTTTTTCTATTTTTTCTTTTGTCGGCAAGCTGTTTGCTGTTTTGTAATCGTGAATTTCTAATTGGTCTTTTTCTAAGTCATGAACTAATCTGTCAATGTATCCCTGAATTTTGTATTTTCCGTCTTTGTTTAAATCAATAATAATTTTTTTTTCAACTTCTAATGTGTTGTCATTGAAAGGTTTGTGTTTGAAGTAATAGTCAATAATAAATTTAATGCCTTTATTGAAGTAATCTTTTGTTGTGAAATTTTGTTTTACGATTTTGATTGAATCTTTGTAGTTTTCTGTCCAATTATTTGAATAGTAATTTATTAGTTCGTCAATTGTTGGGAGTTTGTTTTGTTTTACCTGAATGTATAACCATTCTAATGTGTTATGAACTGTTTTACCTAAGAAAGCTTCGATTGTTGTTTCTATGACTTTTATTTTATCTATGTGTCTATATTTATATCTTAGACGACATTGTTCAAATGTGCTTAGTTTTGAATGAGAATAAATAGCCATAGAGAATTAAAAAAGTGGAAGGTTATAAAATTAATTATATTCTATATTAATTGTGGTTATATTTGGGTATTTGGTTTTTATTTGATTTTTGAATTTTATTAATTTTTTATTGGAAATTTTTGATGAAACAGGATATTCCCCTTCAGATTTTATAGTAAGTATAGATAAATTTTTTAATGTTTTATTAGTAGAAGGATTGATAATTTCACCTCCTCCTGTATGAAATCCTCCACGATAACTTAATTCATATTGTAACTTGCCATTTCTATTATGAATATCTAATATGTTTTCTGGTTCCATAATTTTTCTAAATTTAAAACCTTTTTAAGAATTATTGTTCTTCAGTTTCATCTTTTGCTAAGAAATTCCACCAAGGTCTTCTTATTTTTAGAACTTCTCCTGTTTCAGAATCAACTTCTGCTTGAACAATTGCTTGAACAGAAATAAAACCAAATAATCTTGTTCTTTTTCTTGCCTGAACTTGATAGATTCCTTCTTCATCTAATTTCATTGTTTGATTTTCTAATCTTTCTGTTGTTCTTTCTCTTAATCTTTCTTTAATTTCATCAGGAAAAATTTTTACTTCTCTTGTTTCATTGTTTTTGAAAACTCCATATATTTTATCATCTGATTTGTATAATGTTACATCTGTAGAAGCATTAACCCCTTTTACTTGCACAATTATGTTTCCAGATTTTCCTGCAGTGATTGTCATTCTTCTTTGGTTCTGTAATTGACATGTTGTTACTGAGCCTGTGCAAGTGCAATTTGCTGGACATTCTGATTGATTTTGATATTGGCTTTGCATTCTGTTTCTTGCTGTTACTACTTCTCCTACTTGTTGGGCTGTTAATTTTGAACTTGCTTTATTATTACCTACAACACTACTTGTAATTCTCGCAGAAGCAAAGCTAATTAGAAATAAACTTATTATAATTAATGCAATCACTCTTTTCATAATTATAAAAAGATAAAGGGATTTATAAAATTTTCTTTTAAATTATTTCCCCCCATCCTATTAATCTCCAATGTTTGTTAATATTTCTTGCAATTCCAGTGTTGTCTCCTTGCAATGCGACTACAGGAATGTTTAATGATAATTCTATTTTGTCATTGTTTATTTTTTCGATTGTTCCAACTGTTATTGTTGTATTAACGCTTAACATTAGTATTTCTTTTGTTTTTAGTGGGGCAACTACTTCATGTTCTGAAGTTCCTAAGACCTCTTTGAATAATTTTGTTTTTAATTTTATTTTGTAACTTATTTCAGGAAGAGTGCCTTTTAATCCTGCAAGACATCCTGTCAGTGAATCTGTTTTTGTTAGGAAAGGGTCTAATTCTGTTTCAATAGAAATACTTGCTCCTGGCAAAATTTCTTTAACTGATTGATTTCCTTTATGTAAAGATAATATTTTTGTTGTTAGAGTTTGATAAGTTTGCTGATTTGCTTTTTTAATATTTAATCCTGGTTTAATTTCAATTTCATCACCAATTTTTAATTTGCCTTTTTTTAGAATTCCTCCTAAAACTCCTCCTTTTAAATTTTTTATTTCTGTTCCTGGTTTGTTTATATCAAAACTTCTTGCTATTAAAAAAATTGGTTTTGTATTAATTTCTTTTTTTGGAATTTCTAATTTGCAAAGTTCTTCTAAAAGTTTGTCAATATTAATTCCTTGCTGCGCAGAGATTGGAATTATTGGAGAATTTTCAGCTAAAGTTCCTTTTACAAATTCTTTAATTTCTTTATAATTTTTTATTGCCTGTTCTTTGTTTACTAAATCAATTTTATTTTGGACTATAATTATATTTTTTATTTTTTTTGCCTGCAATGCCATGAAATGTTCTTTTGTTTGAGGTTTGATGCCTTCATTTGCTGCAATTACAAGAATTGCGGCATCAATTATTGCGGCGCCAGAAAGCATTGTTGCCATAAGCATTTCATGTCCAGGAGCATCAATAAAACTAATATATCTAACTGGTTTTCCTTTTTTTTCTATATTAAAATTATTTTTATCTTTAAAAATTGTAATATCTGCATATCCAAGTTTTATAGTTATTCCTCTCTTTAATTCTTCTGAATGAGTATCTGTAAACTTTCCAGTAAGCTGTTTAAGTAAAGTTGTTTTTCCGTGGTCAATATGTCCAACAACTCCTACATTTAATTCAGGAATATTTTCTGATTTGTTCATGAAAATTTGAGAATAAATTAATTAAAAAAGGTTTGGGTTTATTACAATAATTTTATAAATTAGAATTTTGAATTAGAGTTATGAACTTTAAACCTCCAAGAGAGATTTTAGAAAAAATATGTTCTGATAGTAATAATTGCAGATATGATTGGGAGGATGTAACTCATAAGATAAAGGATGATTTTTCAATGCAATCACTTTTTCACTTAAGAAGAGCTTCATCAACTATAGAAAAGATATGTAATTTTTATAATGTTAATGAGAGAAGGTTGCATCCGATGTGGTGCAATGTTATTGCAGAGGCTACACAAAATTGTTTTGATCATAATCCAAAAGCAAATCAAATTTTAGTAGGTCTTTTTCTTGGAGATAAAGGCGTATGTACTGGATTTTATGATGGAGGAAAATATTTTAGAAATAGAAAAATAAAAAACCAATATGAAAAAAAATTGCCTATTAAAAAATTTGATAGAAGAACAATAGAAACCAATAATCAAGCAGGAGTTACAATTATAATTTTTAAATATTCAGATTCAATCTATGTAGATTCAGCTAAAGGCATTTTATATTGTATTAAACAAAAAGAAAATCTTATTGCTCCGAAAGGAGAGGTTGGAAATTATTTTCTAAAAAATAAGATGAAAGAATTTGTAATTAGATTATTTTAAAAAATTTATTTCCGCTTTTCCCTTTTTGATTTTTTCTATTGCTATGGTATCTAATTTTCTAATAAATAATTGTGCTTTTTCATAATACATTGGAAAGTCTTCTTCAGAAATAATTTCATCATAAAAATTCCTATGTAAATTTTCAAGTTCTAAAAATAAAGAAAAAAGAGTTTGGTCTTTTATTTCTTTACTGATTTCTCTAATGTAAGATTTAAATTTATTATGAGAGTATATATAAATATTAGATGAGGAAGCTAAACTTTTTATTGTTTGAGTGACTGCCCCCCATAATAATTCAGAAGCTTTTCTTAAATTATTTTCTTTAATCATTTTTTCTGCATTAGAGAAATAATGATCTCTCATTGCTAAATATTTTGATATATTTTCACTCAAACTTGATAATTTTTCCATTTTTATCATCTATTTCAATAGTTTTCATTACTAGTAAATAGGATCCCACATCCATATTAACTTTCCATTTATTATAAACTTCGTCAGGGATTATTTTAATAATTTTTACAAATGAATACCCTGCTTGTTTGGCATAATTTATTGCTATTTCAGTGACCTCTTTGATATCCATAATCATTTTTCAAATTCCTTTTCTGGTTTCTTTTCTTCTTTTGCTCCTTCTTCCTTTACTTCAGCATCTTTTTCTTTTGCTCCTTCTTTCGGAATTTCTGCTGGTTTTTCTTCAGCAGGTTTTTGTTCTGTTTCCTGCATTTTATTTTGGTCTGGAAAAATTTCAGAAAGTTTTTTCCCACCTTCTTTTAGAATTTTTAGATTAATTTGCACAATTTCAGGAGAAATTACTTTTCCTCTTACTGTTTTTCTTAATCTTAATCCTTTTGGTCTATTTTTTGCACGTTTCTTTTTTCCTTCTTTTTTTGGTCTTTTTTTCATTCCTTTACCATATGTTAAGAGAACCTTTTTTAATCCAATTCCTTCAACATTTTCAAATGCTGTGAATCCTGCTTTGTCACTTGCTCCAGAAATCTCAAATTCATATTCTGCTAAATCAGAAGAAATATCTTTACCTTGTATTTTATCATGAAGTGATTTTCCAACTAATTCTTTAGCTTCTGCTTCTAATTTGTATGTATTTCCTTGTTTAGTTCCTATGTTTATTTTGAATGTCATGAAAACTAAAAATTAAGGATATTTTTAAAGGTTGTGGGAGGATTTGAGGAAAAAGGTTTATTGAATTTTAATTAGAAAAGTTAATAATAATAGTATCTAATAAATTTTATGAAATTATATAATAATCTAAAAGAATATGTTGAGAGATTACTTTCTGTTTTAAGAAATGAAGCTATAGAAATCTTAAGTAAAATCCCTAATGAAGATCCAACTATTTCTGTTGGTCCAAGAATAAGAAAATTATATTTTGAAACACTTCAAGTATTAATTTTAGGTTGTTTCAATGCTTCAATAGTTATGTGTGGATTATTATTAGAAGCATTATTAAAAGAACTCTTACGAATAAAAAAAGATAGCATTGAAGAAGACATAAAATTTTATGATTCTATTAATTTATGCAGGAAAAAAGGATATATTACCAAACCAGAGAAGAAATGGATTCATGGAGTAAGAAAAAATGTAAGAGATTTATATCAACATTCTCAGGTTAGGAAAATTGTTGGTAATGTTAGTTATTCTGGAAAATGGATAAATTTCAAGAATCCTGCAGATCTTTTAGAGACTATAAAAAGAATTCAATCTGGGCAGGATACTTCTAATTTAGATGTTAAAATTGAAGATGTAATTAAAACAAATGATGAAATTCCAGAGTTAGGAGATATAGCAAAAGGGCAACTTGATAAAAAAAGAGCATTACCTTTATTCTTAGAAGTGAATAATTTTTTAAAAGAAATAGTTAAAAGGCATTTTGAAAAAAAGAATTAAGGAAAATAATAAATCATCTTCCCCAATTAACTTTTTCTTTTTGTTTTATTTCTAAAATTTCACTTAGAATTTTTATTTCACTTTGATTTAACAAATCTCTATTTTTTTTAAAACTCTTAAATTGTTTTTCTGAAATCTCTGAATATAAAAATTGTTTATCTTTTATCTGCCTTTCAAAATTAACTCCTGGCATAGAGATTGCAATTTCCATATTTTCAGTTGCTTCTTGAACAGATTTTTTTTCTGATTGGATACTTTTTATTCTTCCTACTTTTTTATTATTTTCATTTATTATATTTTGATTCTGAGTTAATTTTCCTGCTTCAACTTTTACTCCAAAAATTGCTGGTTTTGTATTTCTAAAAACATATTCGTGAAGAATTTTTAGTTTGCACAAAGTTGTGAGTTCCATAAGTTGTTTCTTTTCAATTTCTTTTCTTTTTTCATCTCTGAATTTAACTAAATTTTCAATTAATTTGTATATTACTTCATCTGTTAAAACTTTTATAGAGATATTTTCTTTTAGCAATTCTTTAGCATCTTCATTTATAGAAGTATTAAAACCTAAAATAATTGCATCCATTTCATCTATTTCAAGATTAGCTTTTGCAGATGAGAAATCATTTTTGTTTATATTTCCTATTCCCGCTTTTAGAACAGGAATGTTAGATTGTTTAAGCAAAACTAATAATGCTTCTAAACTTCCGAGAGAATCTGCTTTTGCAATTATTCCTTTTTTATCTGTTTTTATGTTTTCAGTTAATTCTTTCTTAAAAACTTCTTTTACTTTTTCTTTATCTCCTTTATAAGATAAGAAAGGCATACCGGGAAGAATATCTATTTTTTCACTTAACTGAATTCTAATTCCTGTTGATGCCTGAACTTGTTCTTTTATTTTAAACCTGATATTTAAAGGTTGGATTTCTTCAATTGCTCTTACTTTTGAGATTATAGGATTTCCTTCAATATTAGCAACTGCTATTTCATTATTTTTGGATAATATTCCATCATAAAGAATAGCTTCGATGTAATGATGGGATTTTTCTTTTTTAATTTCTAAGACAACTCCTTTGGCTTCTTCACTGAGTTTTAATTTTTCTGTTAAATATTTCTGGCTTAATCCGCAGAGCATCATCATTAATTCTTGTAATCCTTCTCCTGTTCTTGCAGAGCAAGGAACTAATGCAATTTTTTTTGAGAAATCATTTATATTAAAAAATAAATCTGCATCAAATCCATAGCTGTTTAGTGCTCCTGCAATTGTCATGTATCTTTCGTCAAAAGTTAGTTTTACATTTTGAGCTTGGGATTCAATGCTTTTTTGAAGAGATTTTTCTTTATTGGCTTGCCATCCTGAAATATTATCAATTTTGTTTAATGCTATTAGAAAAGGGACTTTGTTATGTTTTAGAATTTTGATTACTTCTGCTGTTTGGGGTTTTATTCCTTCGTTGATGTCTATGACAAGAATTGCTAAGTCAGCTAAGCTTCCTCCTCTTTTTCTTAAATTTGTGAATGCTGCATGTCCAGGTGTGTCAATGAATAAGAAACCAGGAATTTCTAATTTCATTTTATTTTTTTCTATTAGAGGGCAGGTTTTTTTTATTTGTTCTATTGGGTAAATTGTTGAGGAAATTTTTTGAGTTATTCCTCCTGATTCTTTTTCCTGAATATAGCTTCCTCTAAAATAATCTAAAATACTTGTTTTTCCATGGTCTACATGCCCGCAGATTGTAACTATTGGCTGTCGAATTTTTTGAGTTTTCATGAATAATGCAATATCAAAATACTTAAAAATCTTTAGAATATTGTTTTGTTATGGAAGATATTACTAAAGATGTTTTGCTTGGATGGTGGGTAGATGGATTTTATTCTCGTGGGTTGAATTCAATTAGTTTTCATAATAATGCAGGCAATTTTCAGAAAATACGTAAAACTATTGAAGAAAAAATAAAAGATTTTGAAGCAAATGGAGAAATGTGCAAATTATTTGATGATTCTGAATGTAATGCTTTAGTTTCTTTTCGTAATTTGTTTCAACCAAGTAATAATTGTTGTCATTATGATTTTTTGGAAAATGCCTTGAGGCATTTTTGTTCTAGTGGAAAGGCGAGTTTTTATAGTGAAACAGAGAAGATGGTTTTTACATATCCTAAGGAAAATATAAATAATGATGCAATTCCTGATAAATATAAAAAATTTATTGAGGATATTTCAAAAGTAATGTTACAGAAATTTTAAATACCTGTTTTTTTCTTAATGAATATGGAACAGAAATTTTTGAAGACAATTGCGCTTTGTTTTTTGTTAAGTGCTTTTGGCTGTGCTACTAAACCAGTTGTTAAGGAAGAACCTAAGAAATTTGAGTATAAAATAAATTTGGAAAATGGAAATTCTTCTCCGTTTCTTTTTGAGTTAATGAAACAAGGTTTTTCTGTTGAGTTTAATCCTTATTTGTGTGGTGATGAGAATTCAATTGCTTATTTTCAGATAAATGATTGGCAGGCAGATAATGATTTTATTAATATTTTGATAAATTTTTACAGAGATAATTCTGAAAGTCCTATTCAATATGATATGCAGATTCAGATTGTTAATCCAGATTTTGATATGTTTGTTAATAGAAAATGGAGAAATGATTTGAAACATTCTGATTCTTTACAGATTAATGGTGTTCTCTATGGCAAGTCAGTTTATTTGAGGGATTATAATGGAGATGGAAATTTGGATTCTTTGTTTTATGGTGAGAATGAAGTTGGATTTTCTAAGAAAAATAAAGATATAATTACCGGTTGTTTTGAATTGTATGAATGCTGTAAAAGACATTTGAAAGATTTAGGAAGTTTGGAGAATTTGGTTTTTTAGAAAGTTATATAATTATTTATTTGTTGAGTTTGTTATGAATTTATCTAATTTAGAAGAAAAGCAATTAATTCAAATTGAAGAGAGAAAATTTGAAATTGTTAGCATAGGGTGGCAAGGTAAGTTGAATAAAAAAACTGGGAAAGTTAGAAATTGCAGAGAGTATGGTTTACATGAAATTGGAAGCAAACTCTTATGGCCAATAAGTTTTACTTTTTGTGAAGATACAAATAAAGTTTATTTTAGAAATAAAGAAATTAAATTGGAAGAGATTAAAATATTATGAAAAGAGAGTGGTTGCAAAATATTACACGGGATTTTGTTGCGCTTGGAAGTCCTGTGTTTTTGGTTCTTGTTGTTTTGAGATTACTTTTAATTCCTAATTATGAAATTATTGTGGGAATGATTTTAGCATCAATTATTTTTATGATTCCATTTTTCTTTGTTAAGCAAAATATTTATTCTGGTATTGGTCTTATAACTTTAGTTTTTTTAATACAGAATTATGCTGATTTCAGATTTAGTGTTTTTGCAAGTATTGCTTATATTTTATTAATTGGTTCTTTGTTTTATTTGAAAAGAGATTGGAAGAAAATTTTGTTTGGAGTTTTGATTGGAGGAGCAAGTGCTGGGATTAGTTATTATTTGGTGTTAAAGTTTTTTGTGTTATATCTTTTGTAGGGTTGAAATTTAGTGCAATATTCCGAAGGAAATTTTAGAGTATTCTTCTGGGGCATAAGATTATTAAGATGGAAGATATTACTTATCTTATGTCAATAAATATTCGTTTTGCAAAGGTTGAAGATTTTGAAGCAGTAAGAAAATTTGATCCACACTCAGAATATATACCTTCTTCAAGAATAAAAAACAAACTAAATCAGAAGGAATTAATCATAGCTGAAGAAAATAATAACATTATTGGGATTTTGAAATTCTCCTATTTTTGGGCAACGAGACCTTATATAGATTTAATTTGGATTTTGCCCAGAAATAGGGACCAGAAATTAGGAACCAGAATGTTAGATTTTCTGGAAGATTTTCTGACTTCTGAAGGGCATTCATTTTTACATAGTTCATTTGAAGAAGGAGACAATAAAGCACTTAGTTGGCACAAAGCAAAAGGCTTTATTGAGTGTGGATTTAATTCTGCATTAAACCTTCCACATGAAAAAGTCAAAGAAATTTTCTTATATAAACCTTTGAAAAACAGCAAGAATAAAGACGATTTAGATAAGTACCAACTTCTGTAAAAATCAGCTCCTGAAAATTATTGAAATTAACAATCTGTACTATCTCCTTTTTTAGATAATACTTTCTTTTTTTATAATAAAAAGAGAACTTTAATATTTTATTTTTTAAAGAGAAATATTAAAAACTTCTGAGAAAATTATTTAAAATCAAGAAAAATTGAATGATATGGGTGTTAAAATTAAAGTTGCAACGATTGATAACTTGAAAGATATTCAATTGTTAAATAAGAAATTATTTGAGGAGGAATATAATAAGTATGATAAAACAATTGATTGTAATTGGCCATTATCAAAGGAAGGAGAAGAATTCTATAAAGAGAGAATAACAGGTTCAAAAGGATGTGCTTATGTTTTGATTGAAGACAGCAAGATTATAGGTTATTTAGTTGCGAGTTTATCAGAAGATGAATTTTATAGGAATATAAATAATTTTGCAGAATTAGATGATATGTTTATTTTGAAAGAATATAGAAATAAAGGTTATGGAAGTTTGTTATATACAAAGTTTATAGAATGGTGCAAATCCAAGGATGTTAAGAAATTAAAAGTTTTAGTTACAGCAAAAAATAAACAAGCAATTCAGTTTTATAAAAGAAAAGGTTTCGAAGATTATAATGTTACTCTTGAAATGAATTTGTGATTTATTTTAACACCTTCTTTTTTTAGTAATTGAATTTTCTTTTTGATATTTTTTGGATTATTTCCATTGAATCCTCCAATTTTTCCATTTGAACAAATAACCCTATGACATGGAACTTTTGGAAAATAGGGATTTACTTTTAATGCCTGGCCAACTGCTCGCGGAGATGTTTTTAATTTTTTTGCAATTACTTTATAAGTTGTTGTTTTTCCTTTTGGAATTTTCTTTACAATTTCATAAACTTTCTTTTGGAAGTTTGTTATCATTTTTAATTTCTAAACTTTCAGATAAAGTTTCATTTGGAAAATAAATTAAAAGATTTTTTCCTTGGAATTCCAACATTTCATAATCTTTTCTGATAATTAGTTTAAATCCTTTTTTGTTTAAATATTTCTTTTTGAAATTGGAATAATTTTTTACTTTGAAATCTGGAGCACCTCTTTGAGTTTTGTTTTTATCTACAATTCTAATTTTTATTAAAGAAAGAGGACCAAATTTAGTGAGGATAGAATTATCGAGATAATAAATATTTCCAGTATTTGTGCTTGAGATTTTTTTACTAATCTTTTGGATTTCTTTGGTTAATTTTTCTTTTTCATTTTTATCTTTGGGAAAAATATCCACTAAATCTATCAATAAATTTTCATTAATCCTTTTTTTGATTATTAAGTTTGCCTCATCAATAATTTCTAAAATAATTTTTTTAATTAACATTATAAATCCATGTTATCAAGATTTATAAATAATTTTCTCTTTGATTTATTATGAAAAAATCTTTTAATCCAGATGATAAAAGCATAAATGAAATCTTTTATGTTGGAATTATTTTTTTTGTTTTTGGGATAATTCTACTTTTTACTTTTCTTTGGATTTTAGGTATTTTAATTGGTTTACTTGGTTTGATTTTTATTATTCGTTGGATTATTTTTCATAAAAAAGGAATTAAATATTTTAATCAAATTCCTAATTATAATAAGCATAAATTTGTTGGGAAAGATTATTCACAATATGCTGGTTGGCAAGGTATAGCAAATAATTAAGGAAAATTATATAATCTATTTTTTATTTAATAAATTATGAAAAAAGGTGTTAAGGAAAGTTTTAGAAATATTTTCTTTTTGGGGGGTTCGAGTTTTTTTAATGATATTGGAAGTGAGATGATTACTCCAATTATTCCGTTTTATACTATTGCTCTTGGAGGAACGGGCGTTGCTGTTGGTTTGATAAGTGGTTTGAGAGAAGGGCTTTCAAGTTTGTTTAAAATTTTAGGAGGTTGGTTTTCAGATAGAATTGGAAAGAGAAAGCCATTTGTTTTTTTAGGATATTTTTTATCTGTGATTTTCAAATTCTTTTTGGCCTTGGCACATTCATGGCAGGCAATAATTAGTTTTATTTCTTTGGAAAGATTCGGCAAATTGCGTGATGCTCCTCGTGATGTTATTATTACTCAGTCCACGAAGAAAACTGGGAAAGGTTTTGCATTTCATCAGGCAATGGATACTGCAGGAGCCATTATTGGAACTTTGCTTGTTATCTTTCTTTTTTGGAAATTGCAGTTGGAAATGCAAACAATTATTTTTATTGCTGCTGGGATTTCTGCTTTATCTTTAATTCCATTATTTTTTGTTAAAGAAATTAATGGAAAGAAAACTAAATTAGGTTTTTTGAAGGGCATTAAAAAAATTTCTCCGAGATTAAAATATTTTGTTTTTGTTGCATCTGTTTTTACTCTTGCGAATTTTGGTTTGTATTTGTTTCTTCTTTTGTTAGTTAAAGAAGCAACAGGAGATATTATTATTCCTTTAATTATTTATGCGGTGTTTAGTTTTGTTTATGCTTTTTTTGCAGTTCCTTTTGGAAATTTGTCTGATAAGATAGGAAGAAAAAAAGTTTTGTTAATTGGTTATATTTTGTTTTTTGCAATTGCTTTGACTTTTGTATTTTTGCATAATGTTATTATTTTAATTTCATTGTTTGTTTTATATGGTTTAGTTTATGCAATTACACAACCGAATCAAAAGGCATTTGTTTCTGATTTGTCTGGAAAAAAAATTAAAGGAACTGCCTTGGGGTTTTATGCTTCTGTTACAGGTATTGTGAATATTTTAGGAGGTTTGATTGCAGGAATCTTGTGGGATGTAAATTATGTTTTGATGTTTGCATTTATTTCAGCAGTTGCTTTTATCTCAATAATTTTATTGGGATTTGTTAAGGAGAAAAAATAATTATGCAATAATTATATAAAATAAAGAAAATCTTGATTATTATGCTTGAAGTTGAAAAAATTCTAAAAGCAAAAGGCATTCAATATAGATTGATAAGATTATCTGAAAGAGTTAGAAATCACGAAGATGCTAAAAAATATATTAAAGATGCTGAGCCTGAAAATGATTGCAAGACAATTATAGCAAAAGATGAGAAAGGGAAATATTATGCTTTTTTCTTGAGAGGAATGATGAGAATAGATTTTACAAAATTAAAAAATATTGGTGGAGAAATTAAGATTGTTGATTTTGAAGAATTAAAAAAATTGACTGGCAAGAAACCAGGAGAAGTATGTCCTTTTCTTTTGAAACATATAAACATTTATGTTGATAAAAGAATTTTTCAGAGAAATAAAATTCATTTTGGTTCAGGGGATTCTAAATATGGTCTTGAAATATTTGTTAAAGATTTGAATAAGATAATTAATTTTGAAATTGTAGATATTGCGCAAGAATAATTAAATTTGATTTTAATCACTTAAATATTTTTAGAAGCATTAAGGAGAAAGGCGTCCGAAGCCAGCAAAACTAAATCCGAAGATCAAGCTTTAACTGATTGTTCCGCCCTCTTCTTAATATTTAATTAATGATTTTTTCCTTTTTAAGGGTTTCTTGTCACGCAAAAATTAAAAAGATACTTTATTTAGATTAATAATGGAAAAAGTTTCGGTGATTAAATGTGATTCTTATGAACAAAATAAAATTGATAAAGCAATTGAAGAAGCTTTGAAAAAAATTAATTTTAATGTGAAACCAAATTCTAAAATTCTTATTAAACCAAATTTAGTTTCTGTTAATACTCCTGAACAGGGTTCAATAACTCATTATACTTTGATTGATTTTTTATGTAGATATTTTTTAGCGAAGAAATGTTCTGTGGTTATAGGAGAATCATCAGCTTTTTATATAAAAGGTTATACTGAAAAGGCATATCATACGTCGAATATTTATGATATTGCAAAAAAATATTCTGTGCCTTTGATTGAATTTGAAAATGAAAAAATAGTTTCTGTAAATAAAAAAAATCTCAAATTTCTTGATGAACTTTATATGCCTGAAATGATAAATAAATTTGATTTGATTGTGGATGTTCCTAAATTAAAAAGTCACATGCTTATGAGATTTAGTGGTGCTATTAAAAATCTTTATGGGATTGTTCCAGGAGGATATAAACAATTACTTCATCAAAAAACAAAAGACATAAATGATATGGCTGAGATTTTTTTAGATGTTTATGAAAGTTTGACTCCGAAAATTCTTTCAATTATAGATGGAGTTGTTGGTCTTGATGGGGGGCCTGCAGCAGTTATAGGAAAACCAAAAGAGATTGGATATATTTTGGCTTCAATGAATCCTTTTGCGCTTGATGTTATTGCTTGTCAGATAATAGGGTATTCTCCTAAAGATTTGCCGACTATTACTATGGCTGAAAAAAGAAAGTTGATTGATTCAAAAAAAGTTAAACAAATTGGAAAGTTTAAAGCTGTTAAATTTGAAAAATTGGTGAAAGGACCTATAGAAAAGAGAAATAAAGATTCTGTTTTAATTACGAAAACTTTTGCTCATCCAAAAGCAAATTATAAATGCACTTTTTGTGGTAAATGTGTTAAGAGGTGTCCTGTTAATGCAATTAGTTTGGAAAATAAAAATGGAACAAAGAAATGGGTTTTGGACAAAGAAAAATGCATATCTTGTTATTCATGTGTTTCGGTATGTCCTGTTAATGCAATTAATCTTAAAGATACTTTTACAAATAAATTTATTGTTTTTTTAAGGAGAATTCTCAAAATATGATTTTAAGAGATGTAATTTTCTTTTTTGTACTTTTTGGAATAATTGGAATTAGTGCAGAAATTTTTGTTAGTGCAATACTTGAATTTATAAAAACAAAGAATAAAAAATTTTTAGGGCATTCGTCTCCATGGATGTTTTTTGTTTATGGCTCGGCTTATTTTATTATTCTTTTTGGAACAACTTATTTAATGAATTTAAATATTTTTATTAGAGCTTTAATTTATATGTTTATTTTTTATTTAATGGAATTTGTTTCAGGTTCTATTTTAAAAAAATTTAATGCAATTCCCTGGGATTATTCTAATTTTAAATATAATTTTAAAGGAATTATTACACTTGAATTTGCACCTTTATGGTTTTTTGGAGGAATTATTTTAGAAGCGCTTTATTTTTATTTGAAACCTTTGATATTTTAATTATTACAATAAACTTAAATATTTAGAATCAAATAAACATTAATGAGGAAATATTCAATTGAAGAACTCCAGAAAAGATATGATTTGGAATTAGATAAAGTTATTTTGCAAATTAAAGAATCTAAATCAAAATTTGTTTTATTGCAATTTCCTGATGGTTTGAAAATTTATGCAACAACAATTGTAGATTTTTTAGAAAAGAATACAAATGCAGAATTTTTTATTTGGTTGGGAAGTTGTTATGGTGCTTGTGATACTCCTATTTTACCAAAAAAGATTGAGGAAAAAATTGATTTAGTTATTCAATTTGGGCATTCGGATATGATGCCGTGTTATTGAAAATTAAATATTAATTTATTAGTAGTTACAAATAGGAAGATTTAAAAAAGAGAATTGCTAAAAAATTTAATGGAAGATGGAGAAACTAGATTTTATATAGAAAAACCCAATAGAGGACATATAATTGATAATAAATATCCTATAATAGAAGGACATGTAACTGGGAATGGAGAACATGATATTGATAAAACAATTGTTGTTGAACGTCCATTATCTTTTAAACTTAAATGGCCTGAAGTTTGTCTTTATTATTTTCAAGAAGTAAACTCTAGTGAAGGACCTGCTAGGTTTGTTGATAAGAAAACTTTAGAAGAAATATCTAATAAATACAAATAATCAGCAATCACAACCAACCCATCAATAAAGCAAATCCTACTAAGAATAATAAAATTCCTGCAATTAAATGAAGTTTTTTAATGTTTCTTTCTTTCCATCCTGAGACATCTTGAACTCTTGCAAATCCTAGGTAGATAATTATTGTTATTGCTAACATAGGAAGAACAAATAGTAAATTGTAATACATTAACCAAGGCAGAGCTCCTATGATTCCTAAATCAGATAATAATCCTGATGCAATTATGTAAGGTCCAATTGTGCATGGAAGTAAAAATATTGTTACAAAAAAACCAATTATAAATGCTCCAGTTGGAGAAGTTATTTTATCTATAATTTTTTTTACTTTTGGACGCATCCAAATAGGCATTTCTGTTCCTACTGCTCCTTTTTTATACATAAAAAAATCTTTGATATTCAAAGCTCCTAAAATCATTGCAATCACTGCTAATCCATTGTAAATATAATTTGAGTTTTCCCTTAATATTTCTGCAAATGTTTGGAAAAATTGAACAATTACTGCTCCATAAAATAGATATCCAATGTAAACTGCAGATACAAATGCAATTCCTCCAAAAAGAACTCTTTTTCTTTTTTCTGGACTTTGAATTAAAATTGTCATTAAAACCATTGTAAGAACTGCAATTGCACAAGGGTTTACAGAATCAGCTAGTGCAAGCATTGTTATTCTTCCAAAATTTATTCCATCCATTTTATTAACATCCTGTAAGTTTTTTTAATTCTTCAACTGATTGAACACCAACATATTTTTCTTCATTTATAATCCATGTTGGAGTGTATTGAATATCTGCACATTTTTCTCTTTCATAAAAACAATCAATTATATTTAATTGAGAATTTTCAAAATAATTTTTTAATTCATTTTTATTTAACCCAGTAACATCAAGTCCAAATAGTTTTAATTGATTGTTGCATGCATGACATCCATATTGAGTATATAATTCAGAATTTTGTCCTATGCATTCTATAATATTCTGGGGGGTTCCGTTTCCAATTGTGTTTTTCATGATTACTGCAAAAATTATTACTGCAAAAATTATTCCTATTGTTATCCATGAGCTCTTTTTTATTTTCATATTTTTATAAAATATTTTTATTTTTTAAATTTTATCTAATTGTAAATTTTTTGCAAACTTTGCTACATTCTCCAACTTCTTTATTTATACTTTTAATTATTCCTTCAAATATTTTTTTATATTCTGGATTTATTTCAACAACAGGTTTCATTTTTATTGTTGAATCGACAAAATCTCTTTTATATGGAATTCTTCCTATGATTGGAATTTTATTTTTTTTTGCAAATGATTCTATTTTTTCACAAAAACTTTTTTCTAAATCAAACTTATTTATTACAATTCCAGATTTAATTTTAAAATGGTTAGCTAAATATAAAACTCGTTTTAAATCATGTAATGCAGAAGGAGTTGGTTCTGTTACAGCGACGATATAATCTGTCCCTACAAGGGATGCAATAACTGGACATCCAATTCCTGCAGCAGAATCTATGAGCATTATATCTGATTTTAATTTTTGATCAATTTCTTCTGATTTTTTTCTAACTTCGGCGACAATTTCTCCTGAAGCTAATTCTCCTAATTTTAATTCTCCTATAATTAGATTTATATTATAATTTTTTCCGATATAGATTGTTCCAATTTGTTTTTTTGTCATAGAAATTGCTCCAGTTGGGCATGCAACCATGCAGGCTTTACAACCAATGCAAACATCTTTTACAAATGCAGGAAATTTGTCTTCAACAAAAACAATTGCATTTTGTTTACAGACACTTGCGCACTTGCCACATTTTGTGCATTTTTTAAAATCCCATTTAGGAATTGGTTGATAAACATTAGAATATTTTTTTCTTTTTACATTTAATAATAAATGGTCATTTGGACATTCTACATCAGCATCAACTAACATTGTTTTTTTTGTTCTTGCAAATTCTATTGCTAATGAAGTTGCAACTGTAGATTTTCCTGTTCCTCCTTTCCCACCTGTAACTGCAATTTTCATTTTTTGTTTCTCAGATTTTTATTTTTTATAAATAACATTGGGAAGACAATATCACTTAAACAGCAGGGGATTAAAACAGAGATAAATAAAAATAAGAAAATAATTGCAGTTAAGAAAAAATTTATTGTTGCTCCCAGAGCCATAATTATATGAAAAAGAGATGCCCATGTGCTTAGTAATACATGGCCTGCATGCGGAAATTTAGTTTTGGGTTTAAAATATGCTATTACAATTCCAAATATTGCAAGGGGATTTATTAGCCACCATTTTTCTATGAACCCTAAATGAATTCCTTTATTTGGAAGATTAAGAAGTATTTCTCCTAGATAAGGAATTATAGAATCACTTAATGTTGCTATTCCAACAGAACCAATATATCCTATTAAAACTAATTTTAAAAAATTAATTTTTTGATTATTTTTTCTTGTATAAATTATATAGATTGAAGATGTAACTAATGCACTTAATAGAACATGAATTGGATGAAGAACATAAAAAACATTATATGAGATTTTAGACGAAACATTATAAAAAATAAGCATTATAAGTATTCCTGTTATTGCTCCAAAGATTGTAAAAGGGATATGATTTTTCAACTCTTTGATTATATTTCTAATTATGCTTTTCATTTTATTTATTTCAAACCTGCATGTTGTGGGCCTGTTGCATTTGACAATTCTTTTAATTTTCCGTCGATAAATTCTTGAACAACATCTTTAATTTTTCCTTGTCCTTGATAAATTTTAATTCCAAATTGTTCAAATACTGAAAATGCTCTTGGACCAAGATTTACAGTTATGATTGCATCAACTTTTTGTTTTGCTACAATTTCTCCTGCTGTAATTCCCGCTCCGCCCATTTGTGCTTTTGCTGTATTTTCAATTACTTTAAAATCTTTTATTTTCTTATTTTCTATTTCTACAATTAAAAAATAATTGCATCTTCCAAATCGCGCATCCACATCACTTTCCAAATCTTTTCCTGTTGAACTTATTGCTATTTTCATTTTTTAACCTCCATTAATTTATTTAAGTTCCCAATCAGCAACATCTAAGATAGATATTTCCTGAGTTGAAGGATTATAAATGGAATTTTCTAGCGATATATCTCTTGGTTTGAAACCTTGTGATTTAGCTTTTTTTTCTTGTTCAATTAAAAATTTTACAATTTTTTCTTGTATGTAAGGATTTGTTCTATCTCCTCTAATCCCTGAAAGTCTTTCCATAAAAAGTCCTGTTGGATTTAAACCAAATAATCTGGAAATTAAACTATGTGATGTTAATTCTTTTATTCCTATTGGGACAGGTATTGGAAATCCTTTTTCAGATAAGTCTTCCATTATTTTTAATTCATAAGGTAATCTTCTTCTGCCGTAATTATCAATTGGTATTTTAACTGCTATTTGAGGCTCTTTACTTACAACTATTGAATGTTTTCCTTCCCCCAATTTTTCATACCCAAGATATTTTTTTGTTCCCATATTATTTTTTAATAGTTTTATCTTATAAATGTTACTCTCGATTGGTAATTAATTTATTTATCATTATGCCCTGAATAACAGACATAAATATCATAATAATTCCTAATATTAAAATGTATTTCCATCCAAAATAAAAAATTGCGATAGGTAATAAAGGAATTTTAATTCCCCGATTATATAAAAAACAGGTAATAAGTCCATAGCTTAATCCTTTATTTTTTAAATCTTTTAAGAGAGGATACCACATATAAATTGGACCAACAGAGAGAATTCCTCCTAGGATGACAAAAAACCATTTTTTAATTCCTTTTTCTTTAAAATGTTTTATTATAAATTTAGGAGTTATAAAATAATTTGTTAAGGTCATTAAGATAAATATAAGAATAAAAATAGGGATTATTTTTAAGATTATTTCATTGAAAAAATTTAGACTTGAAGAAAATAAATCTTGTTTAAAAATTAATAAAATAAAATAAATTAGAATTACAAATATTAGAAAATACCAACTGCCTGAAATTTTTTTGAATTTATTTTTTATTTTCATTTTAAATTATATTGAAGATTAATCCAATGATGAATGCTATTATTATTGCTGAAATAAATGCTATAATATTTCTTAGAAAAGTAAATTTTTTCCCTAATGTTTTTAATTCTATTGGAATTTGGATTATTCCTATAGTTACCCAAGAAACTAAAAAAGCTGTGACTACAATTAGACTTATTCCTTTTTCTAAAAGTTCTCCTCCTATAATATAAGATGTAAGAGGAGTTCCAACTGAGATGCTTCCAACTAAACTTCCAATAAGAGAACCAATTAAAAAATGTCCTTCAAAAAGAGAAAAATAAAAAGAGTTTGGAATTAATTTAATAAATAAACTTACAAGTAGAATTGTTCCTAATAGTAAAGGAAATAAATTCAATAAAGATTTTGTAGTTTTTAGTATACTTTGTTTAATCTTTTTTTGATTGTTTTTGTTTTTCATTTTATTTTAATTGTATATTCAAAATATTTATCATAAGGAATATTCCATGAACAAGTTTCTTTTATAGTTGCTTTTTCCATTAATTTTCTAAATAATCTCATAGAATTTCCATGTGAAGAGATTGCTACATTTACTTTATTTTTTTTCATGAAGTTAATTAGATTTTTAATAAAAATTTTGACTCTTTTTTCAACCATCTTAAATGATTCCCCATCTTTTGGAGGATTGTTCCATCCCCGATGCCATTTTTGATATTGTTTTGCTCCGTATTTTTTAATAATTGTTCTGTGACTTTTTCCTTCTAAGAAACCATAATTTCTTTCAATCATTCTGTTGGCAGTTATTATTTCTTTGCATTCTGGATGAGATTTAAGAACTTCTTTTAAAGTATCTTTAGAGCGAGATAAATTAGTTTGAAATGCAACATCAATTTTTTTATCCTTTAATTTTCTTGCAATTATTTTTGCCTGTTTTTTCCCTAATGGAGTTAGATTAGAATCTTTCCATCCAGTAAAGAATTTATTTTTATTGTAATAAGTTTGCCCATGTCTAAATAAATAAATTTTTAGATTTTTCATTTTATTCTATTTTAATTGCTTTTCCATTTATAATTGCATCAGCTATCTTTTTCCTCGCTGATTTTAAAATTCTAGATAAAGTTGGTTGTGAAATCTCCATTTTCTTTGAAGCTTCTTCTTGAGGAATTTCTTTTAAATCAATTAATCTTATTGCTTCAAATTCTGGTAGAGTTAATGAAGTTTCCTCTAATTCAGTAATTCTTTGTCCTGCTGGTTTAAAGTAAGAAGAGCTCGGCCGGCCCCTTACTCTCCTTCTTCTGCATGGTCGAGGCATTTTATTCCTCTTGAAGAGTTTGTCTTCTGAAACCTCTGCCTTTTCCAAGTCCTCTTCCTCTAGGTCTTGCTCCTCTTCCAAAACCTGGTTGAGGTTTTGCACCTTTGCAATTTCCCATTTGTCTTCCTGTTTTTGGTCCTTTTCCTTCTGGTCCTGTTTTGTCTCTATTTGGCATTTTAATTACTCCTTGCTGTAAAACAGCTAATTTAGTTGTGAATATATATTCATTATACTTTATAAATGTTTCGAATAGGTATTCATAATAAAGAAAAATTAATTTGTGGAAAATTTTTACAAGAAAAAATCGATGAAGGCACAATTCAAAAAATATTTTTCGTTCTCATTATCAAATTAGCTTTTTTAAATCCATATAATTTAATTTTTTTTGTTATAAAAGAAAGAGGGGGTTATGGTGAATTCCATTTTTCAAAACTCCTTATTTAAGCTTTGCAAGATCACGTTTAGTCCATTCTACTGCTTTCTTTACATAATATTCTTTGTCGTTCTCTAATTGTTTCATTATACTTATAATAAATTCACGCGCTGCAATATCTTTCTTGTAGCTTTCCAGTAATACTAAGGAGAATCTTCTTTCCCAGAAATTTTTTGATTTAACTAATTTTGCTGATAAATCAAATACTTCTTTTTGTTTTAATTTTGAAATGGGTTTGACACTTTGCTGTCCCAATGTATCACATACAGCCCAGTTAGAAATATTCTTTGAAAATTTCTTAATCAAATTTAAGGTTTTGTCAGGATTTTTTTTACTGATTTGTGTTAGAATTTTGGCTGCCAGAAGCTGCTCTTCAAATGAATTGGAATTCCATAAAATTTCAACTAACTCGAATCCACCATCTTTATATTCTTTTGCCAGTTCATTTAATATTGGAACTTTAACTCCATAAATATTTTGAGAATTTGGAACAAATTTTAAGAATGAAGCCCTGGTTTTTTCTGAAGATTTTTTTGTTAATTTTTTTTGGATTTCTTTTAAGGGATTCATAGTATTTTTTTATTCTTATTAGCTAAAGTTACTCCAATAGCAATACTCATTGTTGGCATTGTTAAATATCGTAATCCAATTTGTGTAAGATAATCAGAAATTGACATTCCTGACATTGGTATTAATACTAACAAGTCCAAAATTAAATTTAATACAAACCATACAACTCCAACTATAATTCCCTCTTTTATAAAATTATTTTTGATCTTTTTGAAATATGAAACTAACAGAAATGCGACTGAGATTAATCCAACAAGAATCATAATTGTTTTGAAAAAGAATATATCTATCCTAAGACCGCCATCTTTTGTGTAAAACAAAAATGCACTAACAAAAGGAATTAACCAAGCCAGAAATCCATATAATAGATTTTTAAGATGTTTTTTTGTTGTTGATTTCATAATAATTATGTTAAGAATTAACATATTTATAAATTATTTGTTTCTTGAAACAAAGCGAAAGAAAAAATATTATTATTTTCCTCTACAAAGAAAAAATCAAATTTATTTTTCTCTGAAAGTTAATCTTTCTTTTACTTCAAAAAGAAATATTTTTTGAATTAAAACTAAAATAATGAACCCCCATCTTTTACAGCCTTTATTTCATTTAAGAGATATTTAAGCTCTTTAATAATTTCTTAACTTAGAATTAATAATTAATAATCTGGTAATTTCAAAATGTAACATAAATTTCTGTATTATCTTGAATAGAATTTATTGTTTTAGAAATATAATCGTTTGAAACATTTTGCATTTCTTTAGTAAATTTGTAAATCGCTTTGTTTATTTGTTTTGGGTCTAAAGAAAGACATTTTCTTTTAGTTTTTATTTTATCTAAAAGATTTTTTCTTGTCATTTGAAAAATTAATAATCAGGCAACTGCTCTTGTTCTTGAGTTGCTTCTTGTTTTGGTTTTGTTGGTTCTTCTTGTTTCAAATCTTCATCTTTAATGGAATCAATTAATTTTTTGAATTCTTGGAATTTTTCTGCAGGAATTCTTAAACCTTTTTTTGTTGGTCCTGTATATTTATCACTTGAAACAAATTCTCTAATATCAACACCAACTTTACCATTATATTCTCTCACTCCAATAACAATCTCAGTAGTTGTTCCTTGAAATTCACCTTTGTTTATTTTTCCAATATCTTTTTCCATGTAAATTTTTAAGAAAATAGTTATTTAAATGTTTGTATGATTTAATCCTTCATCTCAATTTTTATATTAACATTCTTTGGAATCTGCATTCTCATTATATGATGAAGAATTTTTTCATTTGCTGGTAAATCAATTAATCTTTTATGAATTCTCATTTCATATCTGTCAAATGTTGCTGTTCCATCTCCACAAGGAGATTTTCTTGTTGTTACTTTAAGTTTTTTTGTTGGCAATGGAACAGGACCGCTGATTGTTATTCCTGCTTTTTTTGCAATGTCTTTAATTGATTCACAAATATTATTAAGCATTTTAATATCTGTGCTATTAAGTTTAATTCTTACTTTAGGCATATTATTTCTACTAAAGATTGATTTAAAAAGTTTTCCAGAGTATTTATTTGTTGTAATTTGATAAATTATCCAAAAACCTTTTTATAGTATAATTTTTTAGTATCATAGAGGTGAAATATGGAGATATTTATTCAACTGGCAATTATTCTTTTTACAGCATTTATTATATCATATATTGTGCAAGCATTTAAGCAACCGGTTATTATTGGGTATATAATTGCAGGAATTATTATCGGTCCTTTTATTATTGGTTTTGGAGCTTCTCATGAGATTATAGAGATTTTCTCAAAGTTTGGGATTGCTTTTTTGCTTTTTATTGTTGGGTTGCACTTGAATCCTAAAGTTATAAAAGAAATTGGGATTTCTTCTTTGTTAATTGGTTTGGTTCAAATAGTTTTGACTTTTGGTTTGGGATTTTTAATTTCTATTGGTTTTTTTGGGTTTAATGTTATTACTTCTTTGTATATTGGAATTGCTCTTGCATTCAGCAGTACAATTATTATAATGAAATTACTTTCAGATAAAAAACATCTTGATGCTCTTTATGGAAAAATTTCTATTGGAATTTTAATTATTCAGGATTTGGTTGCAATTGCTGTTTTGATGTTTATTTCTTCTTCAGCTAATGGAGCAGATGTTGGTTCGCTTGCATTAAGAGGGTTGTTAGGAGGAGCAGGATTAATTGTAGCTTCATTGTTGATTGGTTTTCTTCTTCTTCCAAAAATAACAAAAAGTATTGCTAAATCTCAGGAATTGTTGTTTTTATTTTCTATTTGTTGGTGTTTTGTAATTGCAGCTTTGTTTCATTATTTTGGTTTTTCAATTGAGATTGGTGCATTAGTTGCAGGAATTGCTTTATCTGTTTCTCCATACAGCGTAGAGATAACTTCTAAGATAAGACCTTTGAGAGATTTTTTCTTGATACTTTTCTTTATAATTTTAGGGTTGAATATTCAGATTTCAAATATTGGTTCTATAGTTGTTAATGCACTTATTCTTTCTGCAGCGATTTTAATATTTAAGCCTTTAATTTTAATGACATTTATGGCAATTTTTAGATATACAAAGAGAACTAATTTTTTGGTTGGAACTACTCTCGCTCAAATTTCTGAATTTTCTTTGATTATTCTTACTTTGGGTGTTGCAATGGGACACATTTCAGCAGAGATTTTATCTACATTAACTTTAGCAGGAATTATCACAATTACTTTGTCAACTTATATGATTATTTATTCTAATTCTTTTTATAAAAAAATGTCAAGTATTATTTCTATTTTTGAAAGAAAGAATTTGAAAAGAGAACAGAAAGTAAAGAAGAAATATGATGCAATTTTATTTGGTTATAATCGTATTGGTTTTAGTATTTTGAAATCTTTTAAGAAACTTAGACAAAAGTATCTTGTTGTTGACTTTGATCCTGATGTGGTTGCTGATTTGTCTAAATTAAGGATTCCGTGTCTTTATGGTGATGCTTTTGATTCAGAATTATTAGCTGAGTTACCTTTGGATAAAATAAAACTGGCTGTGTCTACGATTCCTGATTTTGAGACAAATATTCTTTTGATTGAATCAATAAGAATGGTTAATCCTCATGCAGTAATTATTGTGAGAGCACATCAAATTAAGGAGGCTTTGAATCTTTACAAGGAAGGGGCTACATATGTTTTGACACCTCATTTTTTAGGAGGAGAATATATTGCAAAGATGATTAGAACTTTAAAGACAAGAAGGGAGTATAAAAATGAAAAGAAGAAGCATATTGAGATGTTAACAGAAAGAGTAGAGAAAGGTCAGGAACACCCTCATGTTGAGAGGAATTAAATTATGAAATAAATTAATTATTTTTCTTCCTCTTCTTTTTCTTTTGAATGTTCCTCTAATCCAAAAAGTGAAAAGATAAAGTCAAAGAATCTTAAGATTATTTCTAAGAAAATTATGAATACAAGATAATGGACTATATTTCCAAAAAATTGAGGAATTATGCTGAATTGTGTGAAGATTCTTTCTGTATTAAAGAATCCAGGAGTAAGTATTGATATTGCTAATAAAGTGAATGGAAGGAGTTTTGCTACGTCTTTGGATAAGTCTTCTTTGTAATATGAAGTCATTCTGATTGCAGCGACTATTGTGGCAGATATGATTAGTAAATTTGTTGTGTTTAATTCTTCTGTTAGAAAAATTAGAAATAATGTAAATACTGCAAACCAGAAGAATATTAAAAATGGCAAAATTAAAATGTATTCTATTAGATAAAATATTCCTGCGAAAAATTTTGCAAAGAATGGGTGGGTTGATTTATTGTATTTATTAAGGTCAAGTCCGAGAATGTTTTTTCTGGATATAAATTTGTAGAATTTCCAAACGAAGATGGAATATCCTACTATTAATAAAACAAGAATCATAAAACTGAAAAAGTTTCCGAAAAAATCAGGCAAATTAGCGAGAGTGTTTTGGTAAATTTTCAAAAGTTCTACGCCTATACTTGTCACCTCTGCCATATTTTATTTAGGGATTATTATTTTTTAAAACTTTGTGAGATAAATTTAAATATAACTTTTTGTTATTTTTATTATGATTGATATAAAAGATTTGAGGGAAAGACCTGAAGTTTATGTTATGAATATGAAAAAGAAAGGAAAGGATAGTTCACTTGTTAGTGAGATTCTTGAAATAGATAAAGAATGGAGAAAGTTGAAGAAAAAGGATGATGATTTGAGGGCTGAAAGAAACAAAATTTCTAAACAAATTAATTTTGCTAAAAAGGAAAAGAAAGATTTTTCGCTTTTGTTAAGAAAAGCAAAACAAATTCCTTTGAGACTTAAGAGGAATGAAGAAAAGGTGAAAAAACTTTATGAAAGTTTGCAGAAGAAGTTATATGATATTCCAAATTTGATGCAGGAGGATGTTCCAAAAGGAAATTCAGATAAGGAAAATCTTGTTAGGAAAGAAATTGGGAAAATTCCTAATTTTTCTTTTAGGGTTAGGAATCATGTTGAATTGTTGGAATCGTTGGATTTAGTTGATTTTGATGCTTCTGCTGAAGTTGCTGGAAATGGTTTTTATTATTTGAAAGGAGATTTGGGTTTGCTTAATAGAGCACTGATTAATTTTGCAATTGATTTTATGAAGAAGAAAGGTTATGTTTATGTTGAGCCTCCGTTGATGATGAGAAAAAAAGTTGCTATGGCAAAAGGGGATTTTACTGCATTTGAAGAAGCGCTTTATAAAATAGAAAAGGAGGATTTGTATATGATTCCGACGGCAGAAGATGTGATTCTTGGGATGTTATCTGATAAAACAATTAAGGAAGAAAAATTACCTTTGAAATTTTTTGGTTATAGTATGTGTTTTAGGAAAGAGATAGGAAGTCATGGTATTAATGAGAAGGGACTTTGGAGAACTCATCAGTTTAATAAAATTGAGCAATTTATTTTTTGCAAGCCAGAGGATTCATGGAAGCATTATAAGGAGTTGAAGAAAAATTCTGAAGAAATTATGAAAAAACTTGGTTTGGCTTATAGATGGATTGAATGTTGCACCGGAGATTTAGGAGATTGGAAATCAAAAAGTGAGGATATTGAGGTTTGGAGACCTACTATTAATGATTATGGTGAAATGATGTCTTTATCTAATTGCACTGATTATCAGGCAAGGGATTTAAATATACGTGGTGTTAATAATAATGGAGAGAGATATGTTTTACATACCTTGAATAATACTGCTCTTGCAACGTCGAGGATGATGGTGGCGATTGTTGAGAATTATCAGCAGAAAGATGGGAGCATTAAAGTTCCAAGGGTTTTAATTCCATATATGAATGGAAAAAAGGTGATTGGCAAAAGAAGATGAAAAAAAAGAGGATGACGTGTTCGGAATTTTTTACTTTGAGTTGGAAAAAGACAGCTATTGCTTTAATGATTTGGATTGGTTCTGTTTTTTTTCATAATATGATTTATGCTTTTTTTAGGGGAATTTTTAAAATTGAACTTGATGAACCTGTGTTTTTTTGTATTGCTGTTATTATAATTCCTGGTTATTTTTTGATTTCAATTGTTTATAGTTTAATTAAAAGAAAAGGGAGATTAAAATGAAAAACTGGAAGATAGGAGCGATTTCAGGAGGATTTGCAGGATTAGTTGGAGCTTGGCTTGTGAGCGAGTATGATTTTAGTTTGTTAGTTGTAATTGTTATTGGAGCTTTGATTGGTATTGGAATTGGATTGATTCCTAAATTAATAAAAAGAAAAAAGAAATAAGGAGGTGAAAATGGTGAAGTATGGAAAATCTGCACAAAAGAGTGTAAAAACTGCAATGCAAAAAATGAAAGAAGGAAAATTGATTAGTGGTAGAAGTGGAAAAAAAGTTAAGAGCAGAGAACAGGCGATTGCTATTGGTTTGTCTGAAGCACGAAAAAAAGGTGCTAAAGTTCCTAAAATTAAGAAGAAATAATTGATTAGAAATCTTTAAAAATAATTCTTTGTAATAGATTTTAAGCCTACGTGGTCTAACGGCTATGACACTTGCCTGTCGCGCAGGTAACGCGGGTTCGACTCCCGCCGTGGGCGTATTTTATAAAGATAATTTTAAATAATGAGTTTTTCTTTATATTTAAAAGGTGAAAATGAAATTAAAGTTTTTTATTATATTTGGAGTAGTGTTAATTCTAATTTCTCCTTTTTTAATAATTTTCTTTTTTGAAATTTTTCCAGCTCATATTGAGAATCAAACCCAATCAGGGTTTTTTTTGGAAGGAGTAGGATTTTTATGGAAAGATACTGTTTGGTCAGGAGAAATTTATGTGCCAAACTTACTTGTTATTCCTTTTTGGGTTGATTTAGAAATTAAACCGGGAACAATAATCAAATTTGATAGACAAATTGAGAATTATAAATCATTTCAACGAATAGGATTATCAGTTTTGGGAGGGACAATTAAGGCTAAGGGAACAGCAGAAGATAGGATTTGGTTTACTTCTAATTCTGAAGATCCAATTAACGGAGATTGGATAGGAATACACATAGAAAATTCTAATAGTGAATTTAACTATGTAATTGTTGAATTTGGAGAGATGGGAATTGCTCAATTTGATTCTTCAACAAATATTACAAATTCCATCATTAGATGGTCTAATGCAGAAGGGCTTTATGCTGAAAGGTCAATAGCAACTTTTCAGAATAATACTTTATATGGAAATGGCTATCATGAAATTGCTTTAGAACAATATAATAAAATAAAAATTTTAAATAATATTATAAAAGATGGTCATTATTCAATCCATAATGAGAAAACATCTGCTGTTATAGAAGGAAATTGTATTCTAAATGAATTGCAAGGAATTGGTGCAGGAATGGATTCTAATCTTATTGTTAAGGATAATTATTTTGTTAATATTAATGGATCTTTTTTTAATATTTATGATGGTTCAACAATAAATAAAGATTATCTGGAAATTAATTATTTTGATAATGAAAATTATGAATGCCCTGAATTTGATTATGAAGATATAAAAAATTATGAATTGGATTATATTCCTGGGGATATAGAGGATAGATTTTTGTATGTTTATGATGATGAAGATGAGACAAGAAGAGTTTTGAAGAGAATTGGAGAAAATCTTTCGTTTGGTTGGGCATTAGAATATGTTGGTGGTTTTCTTTATAGATTTACTCTTGGAGATATAAAGTTTGTAAAGATAAATCCAGAAACTGGGCAATATACCTTTTTAGGTAATGATGGAATTATGAATCCAAGGGGACTAACATGGGATGGGGAATATTTTTATGTGAATGATTTTAGTTTATTAAAAATATTTAAATTTACTATAGAGAATAATAATCTAAAGGTAATTGATTCTTTTGATATTCCTGAAAAAGAACTTGGGGGCGTAATGGGATTAACTACTGATGGAGATTATTTATATTTAACAAGCAGAGATTTAACAAAAGTGTATAAATTAACGAAGGAGGGGGAGTTAATAAAGGAGATTTCTTCTAAAGGTCAATTTGGAAAGTCTATTGTGTGGACAGGAGAAGTATTTTGGGCAACTTATGGAGATTGCAAGGGGTGGTTATGTAAATACAATAAAGAAGGAAAACTTATTGGAGAGATTTATCTTCCTGCAAAAGATACATGGGCACTGGCTTGGGACGGGGAATATTTATGGACAATACAAAGGACTTGTGAAATGTGGAATGATCCTAAAATTTATCAGATAGAAATTTTAAATGATTCTTTAATTAGAAACTAATTTCAAAAGTATAGTTTTTGTATTAACATCTTTTAGAAGAATTAAAAGGTAATCAAATTCCTTTAGTCATCTTGGCGTGGGCGTTCTATTAATTTTATTCCTGAGACCTTTTTCTTTTTACAAATTCTCTGAATTCTGTAGGAGTCATTTTTCTTATATTATAATCTTTTTTTGTTATCTCTTTTTTAATTTCTTTTTTTAACATAATTTGATTTAATCTTTGTTGCAATTTTGCACTCTTTTTATCTTCATAAAATTTTCTTACAGAATAATTCTGTCCAAATTTTATTTCTCCTCTTAGGTTGAATGATTTAAACAAAATTATTGCCATTAATACTATAAATGCAGTTAAAATTATACCTCTAAATAATGGGTCTTGGGAGAAGGAAGATTTTGTTGCAATGTCTGCAGAAATTATTTTTCCAGAAATTGTTGAGTTCTTTAAAAAGCTATAAATACAAAACAAAATAGCCCCGCTTAAAAAAATTCCAAAGATTGTTATAGCAGGAATTTTAATTTTTTCTATTAATTCATTTCTTATTTTGCTCCAAGTTATTTTAACAGGAATATATTCTCTTTGTTTTTGAGCAGATGCAAAAGATTTTTTTGATTTTCTTTTTAAAATTAACCAAAATATTATTCCTGTTATTATTAAAAGGATTATAAACATAAAAACCCAATTTATTGTCGGGCCCTCCTCTTCTCCTTCTTTCTCCTCTTCTTCTCCTACTACTTCTCCTGTTATTCCTGCCCCTCCCCCTATTCTCCTAGAAGTGCTTGCAGTAAAAGTATCATAAAAACTATCTCTTCTGCTTCCTAAATTATAATAATCTGCATGACATTGTAATACATATTGTTGTTCTGAAATAAATTTAGATGGAACTGCAAAACTTTTTCTCATTGAAAGAGCATTTTTTGTAATCATTTGATTGAAATTAATAGAACTGTATTGGCTTGTTCCATCTGAGATATAACAGGTAAAGTCTACTTCTTTTTGCACCATCTGCGAGTCTTCTATATAAGCAGTAATTGTGCAATCTATATCACTTCCAATTATTCCAGTTGAAGGACAATCAACACTTAAATGAAATGTTCCTGTTTTATTTTCAATGCCCTCTAATGCTTCTGTTTGCCTTTCTTCATAATTATCATACCATACTTGAATTTCAAAATAATCATCATCAATGTCTGATAAGTTTATGTCTTCTATTCCCACAGCACATCTTTGGATTAAATTTCCGTTTGTAAACCATTGCAATTCTTTTGCCATTACATTTTTATTTGTTGCACTTCCATTTGCCAATAAAACAGAATAATTATACAATTCTGTTGTGCAAGGCATATTACTAGTATAAATAACATATAAATCCCAAGCATCATCCACAATCTTGTTATTTGGGTCTACATCATATTCATGCAATTCAGTGATGTTTACATTAATTGTAAAATAATCTCTTGCTATATTATTAATAGTTTCCTCAAAAAATCTCCAATTCCCAAAATATCTTATTGCTGGATTATTCACATCTGATATAACTTCAAATCTTCCGGCTTCTTCCCTTATCCAGAAATATTCTGTGTCCAATTCAAAGTTACATTCATTACCACAATTGAAAATATTATCATATTCTCCAATACGAACTGTATAATGGAACTGCCAATCAGAATGTTCCTCTACTTCTTTAGGAATTTGAATTGAGTAACACAACCAGCTAGTTCCAATTGCTTTTTCCTGTGCCCTTGCTGTTGCTTTTGCAGACAAGTCAAATGTATGCCCTGTTGTAGGATTATACAAATTCATTTCACTTAATTCAGTATAGATGTCACCAGGATAATTATTAGTCGCATTAATGCAGAATTCTCCCAACTCTCCTGATGTTAAATAAGTGACACTTCCATCAATTGGTGTAACTGTTAAACCTTGTGTAACTGTTGATGTATTTACAACAGCCAAATCAAAAGTTCTTGCTTCAACATTATGATTAGTATATGTATCCTCAAGAGAAGTCACATTAAATGTTTCTGTATCCTTAATATAGTTAGCGACAAGCTGGCCTTTATAAAAAACATCAAAGAAAGATCGAATATAATAAATTCCAGTTGGTGTAGTTTGAGATACCAGATGGTCAAATATTGCTGTGCTATTGCCTGTAGTGAATGTTCTTTCTGGTACATTTCCTATTCCTTCATTAACATTGCCATATATTTTGCCTGTTTCATTGTTTATCAGGTAAGTGCTGACAGTTGTTTTCAACACCTGACCATAATTATTTGAAGCATTTATGTGCCAATGAATTCTATCAAAGCCGGCATATACCACAGGATTTGGATAATCTGTTCCATTACTATAAATTATTGGTAAGGGGTCTTCATTAAAAGTAACCCAGGTGTTTGTTGTAAACGGAAAAGATGCTTCTCCTACTGAATTTGTTACAATATTCCCATCTTCATCTATACAAGCATCTGTTGTTCCATTAAGACCGCAATAACAGTTAATATGAACTACATAATCAGTTGCTTCTTTAAATTGGTCATAGTATAGAACCCAATGATGGTCTATTTTGCCTGCAATAGATTTTACTTGCAAATCCATTAATGTATTTATATTTGAATTGTCTTTAATATCTATATTACATTGTGCTCCTGTTATTGCTTTTTCATTTTCATCTTTTATTGTTGCCTTAAATGAAGATGCCAATCCCATCCATCCCCCACCAACTGTTGTCCCTGTAATAATCAAAGAACTTGGGCTTCCTGCCGTTACATTAGCACTATCCATTCCATCTAAAATACCATCACTTAAAGTTGCATTAAAATAAACACCTGCAGGATGTGTTGAGGATATAATATAAGTTTGATAAAAATGTTCCCCTATTGTTGCAGGAGTTGTTCCTGTATCTATTTCTAATTGAGTTCCATTTTCATAAGTCCAGTTTACAACATAATCTTTGCTTTTTTCTGTTGCAAGTGTACAAAACATATCTGCTGATGCTGTTTCTCCTTGAACATAAGAAGTTTTATCGAGGGTAACAGTACAAACTGCAGAAACAAAACTAATCAAATAAATACTTAAAATTAAAAATATTAAAATCTTTTTCATTTTTTACCTCCTTTCCAATAATGTAGTTTAGCTTTGCCAATTGGCCTGATTCTTACCTGCTCTGCCCCTTTTAATTCTGCCAGAGCAACAGCGACGGTATTTCTTGAAATTTTTAATTTTCTAGAAATTTCAATTATTGTAAGACCATCTAAGTTTTTCTTAAGAAGTTCTATAACCAACTCTTTTTTTGTCTTCATTGTGCATTAATGTTTATCTTTATAGATTAGTCTTTATAGTTAATCTTAATAGTTATCATTAACGCACAATGGTTTATAAATATTTGGTTTGATAATCTTTCCAGAGATAGTTCTGCATTTTATGTGGTAGTAGCTCTGTTTTAAAAAGTATATTATTTAAATTAATTATTCTATATTTTATTATGAAAAAGGGGAAAGAAAAAAAGTTTTATTTAGTTAAGATTTTAATTTCAATTCTGTTAGGTTTTCTCCCGTCTTTTATATTTGTGGTTTTACTTATTCAATATGGAAATCCTTTTATTAATTATATTAAATTTCTTTCTAATTTTGATTCTTCTCTTGGAGCATGGATTTCTGGATTATTACTTTCGCTTTTTGCTTATTTTTTGATTGGAATAATTGGTTCGAAGAATTTATTTAAGAAAATGTTAAAGAATAAATTTTTATTTGTATTTGTTGTTTTTTGTTTTGTTATTGCTTTTTGTTTAATGGCTGTTCAATTGTATCTTTATACTAATTTTGTTTTGAGAAATGATATTCTTGTTGAGCTTTCTTCAGATAAAGAAGATATTTTTTTTACAGATAATTCTGAGGAGGATGTTACATTTAATATTGATTTGATTATGAATCCTTTTTGTTCTGCTTATTGTGAGTATGAATTTTTAGATATTAGTTCGGGTGAAATAATTGAGAAAGGTTTTTTTAGCACCACTGTTTTGTCAAAGAAAAGAAGTTATGTTTTGGAAAATAAAGATTTGGTTGAAGGAAGTCAGGAGCTTAAGGAATTTGAGATAAGTTGTAAGAGTGAGAAGACATTATTTTGTTATACGAGTGAAAGAGAAAGCAAGAGGAAAGTTTTGCTTACAGTTAATTACCAGCTTACTGAGAATGAAAAGGAATTTAAGAATAATTCAAGAAAAGATATTGAGGAGATTAGCAATGTTCTTTATTCTTTTGGAAATAAATTAACAGAATTTTTTGAGAATTTTGATTTAATGAAAAATTATTTTTATAATGAGGGTTTTGATAATAAATCAAAGTCATTGAAGGAATCTTATGAATCAGCAAATGTTTTTTTGGAGAATGCAATAAGTTTATGGAAAGAACAGAGTTTTGATGAACTTGATGGTATTTTAGAATTAAAAAATAAATCAGAAAATTTAAGTAATGAGATTGGAAAATTAAGAAATGATATTTTTTCAAATATTTCTTTTTATAATAATCTTGTAGGGAATTTAATTATTTCACGAGAGAGATTAAGTTATTTATCTAATTTGTCTTTTGAGAGTTCTGGATGTGATGCTTTGAATAAATTGATTTCTGATTATAATAGTGCAGTTATTAATTTTAAGGATAGTTTTTCTTTAGAAGATAAAGCAATTATTTCTGAAATGATTTTTAATCAAGTTAATGAATTTAATTATACAAATGTTTCTGGAGAATTATGTTCTTTGGATGAAGAGATTACTCGGGGAAATTTAACAAAGTTGGATATTGTCTATTTGGATTTTCCATTTTTGAATTTTTCATTGGATGACCCTGAGCCCGTTTGTTATTTTAATGGTGATTGTGAAAAATGTTTGGGAGATGAATCTTCAGATAAGAATTATCCTGTGCTTTTTCTTCATGGGCAAAGTATTAATGAATATATTTCTGTAGGATATAGTTTTGATGCTTTTTCGGAGATTAAGGAAAAACTCGTTGAAGAAGGTTATGTAGATGCAGGTTCAATTGTTTTGAGTTCAACTACTAAAGGAGGATTGTGGGGGAAGATAAATTCTACAATGATTATGACTGGAAGTTATTTTTTTGATACATATAAGACAGAGAATCAAGAGGTGACTGTGTCTTCAAATAAGGAAGGTATTGATACTTATGCAATTCGATTAAAGAAGCTTATTGAACTTGTTAAGTTTAAGACAAATAAGAATAAAGTAATTATTGCATCGCATAGTATGGGGGGAGTTGTGACAAGAAAATATATTCAGCTTTTTGGAGGTGATGATATTGACAAGGCAATTCTTGTGAGTTCTCCGAATCATGGGGTAGAGGATAAGATAAGAGATTATTGTGCAGTTATAGGACCTGAGGCTTCATGCAATGATCTTGATAAGGATGGGATTTTTATGAAAAATTTAAATAATAATCTGAGGGAAGAGATTCCAATATATAATATTATTGGAATTGGATGCAATATGGGAGATGATACTGGGGATGGCGTTATTAAAAATTCCAGCCAGTATTTAGAGTTTGCAGAAAATTATTATTTTAAGGGAATTTGTGATGAGATTAATTTCAAGTTTTTTCATGAGTCTATACTTTTTCCTGAATTGTATCCAAAGGTTTATGATAAGATTTATGAGATTATTAATGAAGAATTAATCTAATTCCCAAGTTATAGTATAATCCATTGATGTTGTTTTTATGTAATTGGCTATTTCATTTGCAGCTTTATTTGCATCCAAATCTTTTATGAATTGTGCAATGACTTTTTGTTCTTTTTCTTCAAATGCTTTTGGCATTCCATTTGATACTGCAGGGAACATATATTTCATTACTAAGAAATCAAGTATTGCAGATTGTTGATAGGCATCATATTTTGATATATTTGTATCTATACGTGCAGAAATGGAACCTTTTAATGGGTTGAATGCATCTTGTCCTTCTTTAGATGCAACGACTTTTAGCCAATTTTTTGCATTTTTTTGATGTTGTATTCCTTGTGGAAGCTGGAAAGTGTCTATAACAAATCCATACATTTTATTTGTTCCAGGGACTATAAAAGAACCATAGTCTTCATTATATCTTTGCTTTGCAGCTTTAAATTCCCCATTTGCCCAGTCTCCCATAATATTGAATGCTCCTTCTCTGGCAATTATTCTTGCTGTTGCTTGGTCCCAACTAACTTGTGTATGATCTGGATTTGTATAACTTAAATATCTTTGAAATATATCAAATGCTTCTATTAATCTTGGGTCATATCCTGAAGAGGATATTACTTTTCCATTTATCCAATTTTCATAAAAGTCAATTCCTATGCTTGCTATTATTTGGTCAAAAGTATGTTGTGCAGTCCATGTAGTTCCCATTTGAATAGGATATTCAACTCCTGCTTCTCTTAATTTTTGGCATGCTGAAAAAAAATCATCCCATGTTGTTATTTCTTTTGGATTAATTTTGTTTTCATCGAGAATTTTTTTATTATACCATACGACATTAGTTCGATGGATATTTATTGGAACAGAATAATAATGACCTTGAAATTGGCACATAGCCTGCACAGTTTTTGGAACCATTTCTTCTAATTTTTCTGATTTCCATATATCATCCACATTTTCTAAAAGACCTGCATCAACAAATGTTTTGGCTTCATATCCTGCATGCATTTGAAATGCATCTGGAGCTTCTTTTGCAAATACCATTGGTTTTACCAAATTAAAAAGTGCTACACCTCCTCCTCCTGAACTTTGGCTTACAACAGGTGTTGGGATTATTGTTGTAGTAGGATATTTGGCTGAGAATACGTTTATTAATGCATTTATTGCAGCTTGTTCACCTGAAGACACCCATGAATGATAGAATATAAGTACATTTGCTTCTGCTTTTATTTTAATTAAAAAATTAATTATAGCTCCTGTTAAAACAATAATAATTACTATTGTTATTAAAACTGTTTTTAATATAGTTCTTTTTGTTTTTTTATTATTTTTCATCTCTTTTTATTATCAAAAAATTAAAATATATAAATACTTCGCTAATCCAAAACTTTAAAAGAGTTTTTGTCTTTAGGAATTTATGGAAGAAGAAATGGAAAAACAAGAAACTTCTGAAGAATCAGGAATGAAAGAATCTGAAGCACCAAAAGTAGAAGAATCTGCTGAGCAAACTTCAGAAGGGATGACATCTGAAGAACCAGAGGTTCCAAAGGAAACTTCAGAAAATATGTCTGAAGAAATGCCTCAAGAATCAGAGGCTAAATCAGAAAGTGAGGAGTCAGAAGATACTGAATGATTCCAATAATTTATTTCTTTTATTTTTTATTTTTATCAACAAGTTTATATAATATTAAATTAAAATAATTTAATGAGGTGGAAGATTTTTTTTACTTTTATTTTTATTTTAATTGTGATTTTATTGCTTGTTTTTTATTTGTTTCCGTTTAAGACAATAGAGTTTATTATGCCTAATGAAAATACTAATTTTAGTCTAAAGGGAGAGGGAATGCAGTTTTATCCAAATATGAGATTTCCTAGTTCAAAGATTTCTTATAAGATTTATGACTGTACTTTGCAGAAGATAAATGATATGGAGAGGGCGTTTGATATAATTTCAGATGGAAGCAGAGTTGGTTTTTATCGTGTGGAGGATGATGAAGAGATTTCAGTGAATTGTGATAGTTATGATAAGATGAAGGAAGGTTTGTTTATTGCAGGGGAAGGCGGTCCTTCAAATGTTACTCTTGCGGGGAATTTTTATGTGATTCTTCATGGAGATATTTTGCTTATAAGGAATTCGAGATGTGATACTCCAAATGTTGCAATACATGAATTGTTGCATGTTCTTGGATTTAATCATTCAACGAATCCAAATAATGTTATGTATCCTGTTACTAAATGCGGACAGACAATTGGAGATGATGTTTTTGATTTGATTGATGAACTTTATTTGACTCCAAGTTATCCTGACCTTTCTTTTGAAAATGTTTCAGCAATTATGCATGGAAGATATTTAGATATTGATATGATTATAAAAAATAACGGGCTTGCAGATTGTGAAGAATCTAAAGTGATGATTTATGCTGATGGAAATTTTATAAAAGAAATTGATGTAGGTTTTTTAAAAATTGGATATGGGCGAGTAATAACTTTGCAGAATCTTTGGGTTTCTCAATTAAATGTAAATGAGCTGGAATTTTTAATAGAATATAATCTTAGTGAATTAGAAAAAAATAATAATAAAATTGTTTTAGAAATAAAAAAGAAATAAATCAGTACTCTTCATCATCAAGACTTAGTCCATCGATGTCATCATCAAGGTAGTCTAAATCCTCCTCAAACGAATCGTCCATTTTTGACCTCATTTTTATTTTAGAATAATATAATTACTTTTTAAATATTTCTATGAACTTTTTAGAAGAATTTTTTATCGTCGGGAAAATTCAAAAAATGAGAAAATAAATTTTAAAAATTTCTAAGAATTATAAGGTGGAAGGAAAAAACCGAAGTTAAATCCTCCCGGTATCTAACCGAAGTTAGATAAATATTATAAGATTTTTTAATTTAAAAATGTTTTGGATTGGGATTTTCAATTTTTTTTAAGATTGGGGTATGTATTTCAATCTGCAATATTCCCTCACCAGAACTCCCAATCTCACTCAAATTTTCAATTCCATGAATCCCCCCACCCAGAGTCGAACTGGGACAAGTCGGGCTACAGCCAACTGCTCTACCGCTAAGCTATGGAGGGCTTGAAAAAGATAATTAAAATATATTTTTAAAAGTTCTTATTTGACTTTTGTTTCTAATTTATGCATCTTGTTAAATGCAATGCTATATTTTCTTTTTTCTCGTGCTTTTTGTTTTCCTGCTTTCCTATCGTTTTTATTAAGAATATTAATTGTTTTCCTCATTGGGCATTTTTTTATTAAGGGTTTTCTATCTTCTTTTTTTAATAAAGTGTATTCACATATTTTTTCAATTTTCATAGATTTATCTAAATATTTAGGAATATACTTGCACATCCTAGCAATATAATATTTACAATTAATTTTTTTAAAAAACATTTGGCCTCATTAAATTTAATTAGAATGAAGTCTCAACTAAAGAAAAAATAAAATTCTTTATTTTGAAACGTGTGATTCATAGAATTTAGATTGAAAGGGAATTTATAAATTTAATTGTTATTAATCTTCAATTTTTCTTTTTCCTTGTTCTGATATAAAGAAAGTTCTGTTTGACTGCTCTTCATGAACTTTGCCGTCTTTTTCATATATTGCAGTTGCTGTCGGCAAAGCGATTTTTCCTAATACACCAATTTTGGAATAAATTATATAAGATAATATTCTGTGTTCGCCTGGTTCTAATTTTTCAAATTCCCATTCAATTCTTTTTTGTTTTTCGTTAATTCTTTTTGGTTGTTCTCCTCTGAATCTTTCATGTATTTTTACTAACGGAGGGAGCTTGTCCATTATATTGACTTTTTCTATATATTTTCTTGCATTTACAATAATTGAAATTTTTAGTGCGAATTCTCCTCCTTTTGCTCTTACAAATGAAACCTTTTTTCTTAAGGATAAGTTTGTTAATGAATATTTTTTTGTTAAGATTACTATTAATGTTATGAAGACAATTGCTAGGAAAGGAAATAACCAGTTTGTTTTTGCAACGATTTTTAGGCTTTCTCCAGGACGGATATCTTTAATCCATGTGTAATATATTATAAGACCATGCCTTTCGACTATGTTTGGTTTGATATTAAAAGTTGTGAATAATCTTGAAATAATATTTTTTTTAAGTATTGTTTCTGATTTGATTAAAACATTTCCTTCATTTATTTTTTCTATGGATTTAGTTGTTATGAGAAAACCATAATTATCTTCTGAAGTGGTTACTAAATTTTTTTCAACAAATTTCAATGTTCCTTCTATATTTGCTTTTTTATCTTCAGCAGTAATTTTAGCTTTTAATGTATAAAATCCTGCCATTAATTTTTTGAAGTCTTCTTTATTTAATTGAATATCAAAGTTTTTTCTTTCATTTGGAATAAGCGAAAATGTTTCTGTGAATTCAAAAAAAGGAGAGGAAAATTCTGCATTAATTTTGTTGAAATCAAAGTTTAATTTATTTTGCAGGTAAACTTCAAGAGAACTTGTTTCTGAGTCAAATTCATTTGCTCCAATTTCAAAAGCGTCTTCTAATTTTGTTATTTTTACTGTTAGATAATCGTTTATTTCAGATTTATCGTCTGCTCTTATTGTATATTTAAATTTATAAAGTCCTTCTGTTTTTAAATCTCCTATTGGAAAAATTCTTAATACTATATTTTTTGTTTCTCCTTGGTTTATATAAATCACATTTGGACTCATCATAAATCCTAAGAGATTGTAAAATTCAAGATTACCTGCACTCCCCCAGTTTGTTATTTTTAGATTAAAAATTGCAGGAGTATCCAAGCCTTTTATTAAAATTGGATTTGAATCTTGTTTTTCTATGTCAATATTTATAGCAGAAATTAAAGGTATTATCAATAAAATAAAAGTAATTAAAATAAATATTTTTTTCATTTGGAAATAAGAGGTAAATTCTATTTAAAGATTTCTGTTAATTTAAGCATATTATCTTTTTCCTTCTAAATCAAGATAAGCTTTTGTTTGAGTTAAGAATTCATCGGCTTCTTCTACAAGTTTCTCTTCATATTGTTCTATTCTTGCTGCAATGACCCATTTTTCATAAATACTTCTTAAAAATTTTTGAAAAGCATTGGATTCAAACTTTCCTTTGTAATCTCTTAGGAGATTACCTTTCATTTTAATTTCAACAATTCCTTTATTAGTTTTGACTTTATTGCCTCCTTGAGTTATCTCTACTTTACTCATTCCCAATATTCTAAATAAAATGCTAAATTCAAATTTGAAATAATCTGTAACTTCTTTTGATGCAGTCCATAAAACTTTTATGTCTTTTTCGTTTCCATTTATTTTTTCAATGTATTTATTTTCAACATGATAATATCCTTGTTCATCTGTAAGATAATCATAACAAAATTGATATAAATCTTTAAATGAAAAAATTCCCTTATATTTAATTTTAGTTCCAAATATTTGTTCTTTTTCTGCCATTGTTTCTCTTTTTATAAATAATAGAAAGATTATTTAAATATCCTTCGGATTATGTGGAGTTCATGCAGGATTCACAAATTAATATTCCATCTACTTTGCAAATTGCCCCGTGATTTCCGCATTCTTCACAAATTCCTTCTCTGACGATTCGCTCTTTTGCTTTTTTTATTCTCTTTAATTTTTTAGATTCTTCTCTAATTTGAGCATATTCTTTTAATTCTTCATAGAGTTCAGGATGAAAGTTTAATATATCTTTTAATGTAATCATTCCAACTAGTTCTTTATCTTTTATTACAGGAAGCCGATGGAATCTGACTTTTTTCATTTTTTTCACTGCTTCGTCTATAGTGGCAAAAGGTTTTATTGTTGCGATTTTTTTTGGCGAGATATCAATTGCTTTGATTTTTGATAAATCTTTTTTTGATTTTTTTATTAATGCCCATAATATGTCATGATTTGAGATAAATCCTACAAGTTTCTTTTTATTGACAATAAGAAGGCTCCCTAATCTTTTTCTTACCATTTTCCTGGCACATTCTAATAAGTTTGTTTCAGGTTTTATTGTAACAGGGTCTCTTGTCATTACATCTGCGACTAATATTCTTTTCATAATTGTATAATTAATTTTTTACTTATAAATTTTGCTTAGAATAGATAGAATTTTTAAAAAATATTTTGTATTATAATAATGTTTAAATAAGACTGGGTAGAAAATACTTTATGACAGAAAAACCAGTTGTTTTAATGCCTGAAGATATTCAGAGGATAATGGGAAAGGATGCACAGAGAAATAATATTCTTGCTGCCCGGATGGTTTCTGAAATGGTAAAGACAACGCTTGGACCAAAGGGGATGGATAAAATGTTGGTTTCTCCTGTTGGTGAGATTATTGTTACAAATGATGGAGTTACGATTCTTAGTGAAATGCAAATTGAACATCCTGCTGCAAAGATGATGGTTGAGATTGCAAAGACACAGGAAAGTGAAGTAGGAGATGGAACTACAACTTCTGTTATGATTGCGGGGAAGCTTTTGGAAAATGCAGAAAAACTTTTGGATATGAAAATTCATCCAACTATTATTACAAAAGGATACAGGCTTGCAGCAGAAAAGTCGCAAGAAATTTTGAAAGAGATTTCTATGAGAATTTCTCTTGAAGATAAAGATGTTTTAAGACAAATTGCTATGACTTCTATGAATGGCAAAAGTGCAGAGGGGTTTAAAGAAAAGTTTGCAGATATTGTTGTTGATGCAATAATACAAGTGCAAGATAATGGAAAAGTTGATTTGAATAATATTAAAATAGAAAAGTCAAAAGGAGAGGGTGTTAAAGATACTGAATTGATTTCAGGCATTGTTTTAGATAAAGAAAAAGTTTCAGGAGATATGCCTTTGATTATTAATAATGCAAGGATTGCTTTGATTGATTTTCCTTTGGAGTTAAAGAATCCTGAAATTGATACTAAAATTTCTATTTCTTCTCCTGAACAATTACAAGGTTTTCTTAATCAAGAAGAAGCAACTATAAAATCAATGATAGAGAAAGTTAAATCTTCTGGGGCGAACGTGGTGTTGTGTCAAAAGGGAATTGATGATTTTGCGCAGTATTTATTGTCTAAGGAGAAAATTTATGCTTGTAGAAGAGTTGCAAGAAGTGATATGGAAAAGATTTCTAAAGCTATTGGTGGAAAGATTGTAAGTAATTTGAGTGAACTTGGGCAATCTGAATTAGGAAGTGCTCAAAAAATTGAAGAAGTAAAACATGGAGAGGATAGTTTAACTTATATTACAGGATGTCAAAATCCAAAGGCACTTACAATTTTAATTCATGGAGGAACAGAACATGTTATAAGTGAGATTGAAAGGTCTTTGAAAGATGCACTTGGAGCAATTGTTGCTACTTTGAAAACTGGTTTGGTTGTTCCTGGGGGAGGAGCTATTGAAGTTGAATTAGCAAGAAGATTGAGAAATTTTGGACAGACATTAAGTGGAAGAGAACAACTTGCCGTTGAAGAATTTGCATCTGCTTTAGAATTTATTCCAACTACTTTAGCAGAAAATGCAGGAATAGACCCAATAGATGCTTTAACAGAATTAAAATCAAAACATGATTCTGGTGAGAGAAACGCAGGATTGAATTTATTTAACAATAAAATTGAAAATGTTTTAGAAGCAAGAATTATTGAACCATATAATATTAAAAGTCAGGCGATAAATTCTGCGAGTGAGGTTGCTATAATGATTTTGAGAATTGATGATGTTGTTGCTAGTTCTGGAAAAAGCAATGGAAGGATGCAGGGAATGGGTGGAATGCCTCCTGGAATGCAGGGGATGTATTAATGGGAAATAAATATATAGGACAATTAGAAAAGCTTAGAAATGGAATTTCTTTAGAAATGTATAAATCTTTTTTAAAGATTATTCAATATGTTGGAAAGGAAGATGATAAAGAACTTAAGAATTATGTTGAAAAAGAATTGGAAGATTATAAGCTTCTTGGAATAAAAAAAAATGGTTTAGGAATAAAAGGGTATGGACCTTCTGAAAGAATTCTGAGATAAAATAAAAAAGAAGTTTCAGAGGATTAGTCTGAAACTTGGGGTAAATTAAATTTGGAAGTTATTTTGCATTTTCAAAACAAGAAAATTCATTACCATTAAGACCATCGTCATTTGAATCACAAATAGTCTTTACTGTTTTTCCATCTTTATCATAAAATGTATAAAAAGAAGGACTAGGGGAAGACTTCCAAAATTCATCTAAAATGTTTTCAAGACCCAAATCATCTCTTGCAGACAGAGATTCTGGTATATGATATCTTTCTCTAACTTTGCTTCCATCAGGAAGAGAATATGTAAGACTAAACCAATATTCACTATTCATCTTCATTAGGTTTCCGTTATAAGTATCCCATTCTTGTTTAACTTGAATTGCTTTTTCTTTATAATCTTTAAATTCTGGAATTCCATATTGTTTGAAAAGACTTTCTTGAGCATATATTGGAGCAACTGCTAACGTTAGACTTCCAACTGCAAGACTTGTCCTTCCTATTGCTTTAAACAATTTTTCCCCAATATTTTTGCTTTTATTTTGTTTTTTCATTTTTGTTTGACCTCCTTTCACCTATATGAAGATTACTTAGATAAAAGTAGAACAAATTTTGGATATTTAAATCTTTCGACTGTCCTAACTTAGAAGGAGTAACTTATGCTAATATAGCATAAACAACACAAGCAATTATGATTATTGAAGCAACTATATTTTTCCAATTAATTTTTTCTTTTAGGAATTTCCATGCGAAAATGTAAATGAATATTGGACCTAACATTATTACTAATGTTGTGAAGATAACCCCCAAATTAGTGTAACCCCAGTAAATGACTATTCTGTAAACTGTCCAGATAACTCCAATTATTATAAGATGTTTAATTAATTTTTTATCTAATATTTTGAAATTTGATTTGAATAATATTAAACTTATTAAAAAGATTGAAGAGCATCTTATGAAGTAAAAAGTTATTGGAGAGTAAAAATCAAGTATTAATCGGGAGATAATTAGTTCTAAAGCAAAGAAAAAACTTGCGAGAATTGCTGCAATGAAATATCTATTAAATTTTAAATGATGCTTTTTTATGTGAGAGAAAATCAATGCTAATCCTGCAATTAATGCTGGAATTATTACTTTCAAATTTCTTTCATATAATTTTGAATCAATAAAAAAACTGAAAAATATAGCTAGTATAATTACAAATAAAGGTTCAAGGATTTTTGCAGGTTCAAGATTTGTGACCTTTTCCCATTTCATTGAATAAAACAAAAATAAATTTGCCACAATTGAAAAGATAATGACTAATCCAAAAATAAAAATATTTTTGAATTCAAGAGCTTGAGAATCCATTTTCCAGAAAAAATATATGAAAGGAAGCATTGCAAGAACAATTGCAGAGAATTCTGCTGTTTGGTAAAATTTGATATCTATCTTTTTGAGATTTAAAATCTTTTTTTGAATAATTGTGCCTGCTGCTAATGCCAATGCTCCGAGAATTGGAATGTAAAACATAATAACCTCTTATTTTTGTAAAGAAAAAAAGGTTTAAAAGAATTTTGGGAAATGCGCGGACCGGGAATCGAACCCGGCTCACCTCGTTGGCAACGAGATATTCTACCAATAAACCATCCACGCAGTAAAGAAATATGATTTTATAAGTTTAAAAAATTAATTAGAATTAAAAATATGGTCCATAGAGGAATCGGACCTCTGTCTTCTTGGTGTAAATAAAATTATCTAAAATGTTCTTTTTTTAGATAGATTCTATCAAATCCGAGAGTTTGTTAGTATTTCCAATTTAGTTTGTACAAGATTGACTTACAAGAACATATTCATCGTTGTTATACCATTTGTTTGATTTATTATAATTACAACAAAAAGTGTGGCTTGAGCATAATAACCCTTCACATCCATAACTTATCCCTATTGAAAAGTTGCCTAAATTTGTATTATTCTTTTTCAATTTAAACTTAAAATCTTGTTGATTTCCGCTTATAACATTCCACCTTATTTCTCCATAATTATTAAAAATTCCAGTTGTCCTGTCTGGTTTAATCAAAATATCTTTAGAGGAAATATTCATAAACAACCCTCCTTCAGAGCCAGAATTTCTTAATGAGATTATGAAAGATTCACTATCTTCTTCCCATCCATTAAAATTAAGTGAATTTGGACATACTTCATTGTTATATGAAGCAATTAATACAGGATTAGGATGATTAAGAATTCCTTCTCCTGTTCCAGAACCTCCTGCCCCTATAAGAAAATAAAGAAGTAATCCAGCAACAACTACAATTGCAACAGAAACAATAAACTTCTCACCTGCCATAATATTTATACAACAAAATTCCTTATAAGTTTTTCTTTCTTAAGAAAGTATGGTCCATAGAGGAATCGGACCTCTGTCTTCTCGGTGTAAACGAGATGTTCTACCATTAGACTAATGGACCTTAAATTTATGAAAACTAAAAAGCTTTTAAAGTTTATCGTTAAGATTATTTTGAGATTATGATACTTAAAATAAAAGTTAAGGTTAATCAACCTAAAACAGAGATTATTGAGAAAGGGGAAATTTGGAAAGTTAATGTAAAAGCAAAGCCTGAGAATAATAAAGCAAATGAAGAAATAATAAAATTTTTCTCAAAGATTTTTAAGAAAGATGTTAAGATTATCCGAGGAATGAAGGCGAAGCAGAAGATTTTAGAAGTTGTTTAAAAGAATATTGTTCTAATAAATTTTTATAAGTTTTTTCTAGTTCTATTATTGTCTTTTGAAGGTCATGAGATTTAGATTGCAATAAAGATTCTCTTCCGAATTTTTCTCTCATTTTTTCATCTTTTATAAGTTTAAGAAGATATTCTGTTATTTTTTTAAGATTACCTGGTTTTGCCAGAAATCCATTTTTGTTATGAAGAACAACATCTGGGATTGCATATTTTTTTACACCAATAATTGGCAGTCCTGAAGCCATTGCTTCTAAGATTACAATTCCTTGAGTTTCCATTGTGCTTGCAGTAATAAATATGTCATGAACATTATAAATATCAGGAAGATTTTCTCTTTTGATATATCCTAAAAAGTTAACATTTTTTTCTATATTTAATTTTTTGACAAGTTTTTCCAAAGTTTTTTTTGCAGGCCCTCCACCAATTATATTTAAAATAATTTTTGGATGGTGTTTAATTATTTCTGGCATTGATTTTAAGATTATGTCAATATTTTTTTCATAACTTAATCTTCCGACGTGGAGAATTTTTATCTGTTTTGATTTATAATTTTCTTTAGATTTAAAATTATCCAGATTAAGTCCATTTGAAATATATTTTACTTTTGGTTTAATATTATGTTTTTTTAGTTCTTTGATTACTGAGAGAGAGGGACCTAAAACTAAGTCACATAAATTATATATACTAATTGTAATATTCCAAATTAAACTTTTTCGAATTTTATATTTTGGATGTTCTGGGATGTCTATTAATTGTTGTATAAATTTATATGATTTATCTAAAAATAAAGATTTATTTTTTATTTGGGGTTTTATGAAAGAGAAATATTTTGCAAATTCAGAGACCAATGTATGATAAGTTCCTATTAGTGGTTTTTTTATAATTTTTGCAGAAAGACATCCTGCGATTCCTATTGAGCCAGGAGTTTGTATGTGGATAATATCAACTTCAAATTCTTTTAGAATATTGACTATTTTAATTATATTTGGAAAAGAAATTTTTTGTTCTTTATAATATGGATAAGATACTGAAGGGATTCGTATTATTTGAATATCTGGGATTTGAAGTTCTTTTAGAAGTTCTTTGTCTTTTGGGGCAAATATAATTATTTTGTTTCCTTTTTTTACAAGATTTTCTGAATGATTAATTATTGCAGTAGTTATCCCTCCTATTTGAGGGTAAAATGCATCAGTGAATATTGCAATATTCATGTTTTGTAGAACTATTGAAATCTTTATAAATTTTGAGATAGTAACCTTTATATACCTTTTATCCATTTTTTTCACTATGGAAAATGACAACACGAATTCTGAAGAAGATATTCCTGAGATGAATCTTGACAGAAAATATTCTGATAAAAAACCAATAATTCCTGAGAGTTCTGATAAGGTTAAGAAGAGTATGGAGAAGACAAAGAAGGAAATTGAGAAGTTGAAGTCATTTATTGTTAAGAAATATTCTTATGTTCAGTCAGTAAGTGTTTTACCTCCGGCATCTATTAAGAAGTTTATCGACGAGGAAGAAGTTCCAAAGGAGACAGAGAAGTATGTTCATCTTTATGTAATTGTTCCTGAGGAGAAAATTAAGGATATTTCTAAGATGAAACAGGAGATTGTTAATCAGATTGGAAAACAAAAGATTTGGATTCAAATTAAAACTCCTAAGGATGTTTGGGAAACATGTTTGGATAGCAAGTTTGAATTGACAAGTGCGATTGCAATGTCTTTTCCTCTTTATGATAAGGGACTTTTGGGTGCATTAAGAGTTGCCGAAATTCACAAGTCATTGGTTTTACAGAAGTTTGAGAGGTATGTGGTTAGTTATGTTATTGGAGGAAGTTTGGTTAGAGGAGAGGCAGTGAAAACTTCTGATGTTGATGTTTTTATTGTTATTAATGATACTGATGTTAAGAGAATGCCAAGATTGGAGTTAAAGGAAAGATTGAGAGGAATTATTTATCAATATGTTTCTGAAGCTGAAGCACTTGCAGGTGTGAAGAATAAATTGTCTCCGCAGATTTATTTGCTGACTGATTTTTGGGAATCTGTTAAGGATGCTCATCCTGTTATTTTTACTTTTATTAGAGATGGAATCCCGCTTTATGATAGGGGGACTTTTATGCCATGGAAAACATTATTGCAGATGGGAAAGTTGAAACCTTCTCCAGAGGCAATTGATATGTTTATGTCAATGGGTGACAAGGTTGTCTCTCGAAGTAAGAAAATTCTTTTGTCTGAAGTTTTTACAAATATTTTTTGGGGAATTACAACTCCTGCACAGGCACTTTTAATGCTTAATGGATTACCTCCTCCGAATGCAAAGAAGGAATTGGTTTCTGATTTTAAGAGAGAATTTTATAATAAGAAGATGATTGAGAAAAAATATATTGATTTTATGGAAAGGATTGTGAATATTTGGAGAGATTATGAGCATGAGAAAATTAAAGAGATTTCTGGAAAAGAAATTGATAAGTTGCTTGCAGATACTCAGGATTATTTGAAGAGATTGAAAGAGCTTAGAAAAGAAATTGAAAAAAGAGCTCAGGAAAAAACAATTGAGCAGATTTACAAAGATATTTTCACTATTTTGAAAACAATGCTTGGAAATCAGGCAAAGGAAAAACTTATTTCTGAGTTTGAAAAAGAATTTGTTAAAAAAGGGAAGTTTTCTCCGCAACATTTGAGAATTTTGAGAAATGTTGTTAGTGCAAGGGCAGAGTTCAAAAAGGGAAAGTTGAATTCTCATAAAGTTGATAGAGCAAGAAGAGATGCTTCAATTTTGATTAATGATTTGATTGAGTATAATCAAAGATGTGAGTTGATTAAGAAAAGAAATGAGAAAAAATAATCAACAACTTTAAAAATTGATTTTCTTTTTTTGTATAGTTCAAAGTAATTGAGGTATTTTTTATTAAAATGATTAAAGGGATATCAAAGAATAAATATAAAATAGATTTCAAATATAATCTTAGTTTATTTTGGAGTTTTTTGAGAAAGTATAATTTAATATGGATAACGCTTTTGTTTTTGGTTCTTTTGATTGAGGGAAAGCAAATACTGGATAAATTTTTATTTAAAGTTATTATTGATAATGGAACAGAGTTTGTAGCAGGAAATTTAGCAAGAGAAATTTTTATTAATGTTTTACTGGTTGTTGGAGGAGTTTTTTTAGGATTGGTTGTTTTGAATGCCATTGTTAAATGGTTTGCAGGTCATTTGCTGTTTAAGTTAGAGGCAAGGTTGATAAGGGATTTGAAGTTTAAATTTTTTAATCATATAATAAGTTTAGACCAGAAATTTCATGTTAGTCATAAGACAGGAAGTTTGATTTCGCGGTTGATGAGGGGTTCTTCTGCTATTGAGAGAATGACAGATGTTTTTGTTTATAATTTTGCTCCTTTTATTTTGCAGACAGGTATTGCAATCGCTTCAATAGTTTATTTTAATTGGGTTTCTGCATTAACAATTTTTATTACAGCTTTTTTATTTATTTTGTTTAGTTTTTTTATGCAAAAGTTACAAGAGAATTCTAAGATAGATTTTAATAAGACACAGGATTTGGAAAAGGGAATTACTGCTGATTTTTTTACTAATATTGATTCAATAAGATATTTTGGAAAAGAAAGTGCAATAAAATTAAAATATAAAAGACTTATAGAGAATACACAAAAGAAAGCAATTAAGAATTGGAATTATTTTAGATGGATGAGTTCTGTGCAAAGATTTATTATTGGAGTTGGAACTTTTTTTGTGATTCTTTTTCCTTTGCTTAGTTTTTTGGATGGGGAAATGACTCTTGGAACTTTGACTTTTATTTATACGATTTATGTTGGATTGCTGGGTCCTATGTTTAGTTTTGTTCATGGGATAAGAGCATATTATCGGTCTATGGCTGATTTTCAGGAATTGTTTGAGTATGGAAAGATTAAGAAGGAAATTTTAGATAAGCCGGATGCTAAAAAGTTGAAAATTAAGGAATGTGAAATTGAATTTAAGAATGTTTCATTTAGTTATGGAAAGAGAAAGATTTTTGAGAATTTTAGTTTGAAGATTCCAGCGAATAAGAAGATTGCTTTTGTTGGGCATTCTGGATGTGGGAAGACGACTTTGATAAAATTGTTGTATAGGTTTTATGATATTGATAAAGGTAAGATTTTGATTGATGGGAAAAATATTCAAGATGTGAAACAGGAATCTTTGAGAAATGAGATGAGTATGGTTCCGCAAGAGTGCATTTTGTTTGATGATACAATTTATAATAATATTGCATTTTCAAATCCAAATGCTTCGAGAGAGGAAGTTATGAAAGCGATTAAGTTTGCTCAGTTGGGAAACATAATTGAGAATTTTCCTAATAAGGAAAAGACAATTGTTGGTGAGAGGGGAGTTAAACTTTCAGGAGGAGAGAAACAGAGAGTTTCTATTGCGAGAGCTATTTTGGCAAATAAAAAAATTCTTGTTTTGGATGAAGCGACTTCTTCATTGGATTCTCAAACAGAATATGATATTCAAAAAGATTTGAATGAGTTGATGAATGGAAGAACTTCAATAATAATTGCTCATAGATTATCTACTATAATGCATGCAGATAAAATTATTGTTTTAAAGAATGGGAAAATTGTTCAAATGGGAACACACAGGCAATTAATTAATCAGAGAGGGGAATATAAGAAGTTGTGGAATCTTCAGAAAGGCGGATATATTAAGTAATCAATTAGTAATCTTTAAAAAGTAAATTTCTTGATAATATTTATGGTTAGTGGAAAAGTTATTCAGTTTAGACGTGGAAGACATACTATTCACGAAAGGCATTTTTTGATAGAGATAGATGGAATTAAAACTAGAAAAGATGCTGAGAAATTTGTTGGAAAAGAAGTTGAATGGAAATCTCCAGCTGGAAAAATAATCAAGGGCAAGATTTCATCTGCTCATGGAAATAAAGGAGTTGTAAGAGCAATTTTTGAAAAGGGTTTGCCTGGACAAGCTGTTGCAACAGGAGTTGAGGTAAAATGAATGAATTTATTTGGGAATATTTGAAAAGGATTGATTTTTCAGGACCGATAATTTGTACTAAACCTAAAGGAGAAGAACCTATTTATCTTCAAGTAGGAGAAGGATACTCTTTAGAAAGAGTTCGGAAAATTATAAATTATTTTAATAAAAATGAGAAAAATTAAATGGCAACATTAAGAAAGGCAAATGCATATTCAAAGCGGAAAGTTGTTCCTTATACTCGAGTGAGCAAGAAGAAAGGAAAGTCATACATAAAAGCAGTCCCGCATAAGAAAGTTGTTAAGTATAATATGGGAAAAGAGAATTTATTTAGTTCTGGGAAACTTCAGCATTGTTTGATTCTTGTTACAGATGAGAAGATTCAAATTAGACAAAATGCTTTTGAGGCATGCAGGCAATTTGTTAATAAGAAGTTGGATAAGGAACTTTCAGGGCAGTATTTTTTTAAGGTAGTTCCTTTTGCTCATCATATTCAAAGAGAAAATAGAATGCTTACTGGTGCTGGTGCAGACAGAATGTCAACTGGAATGCAGTTATCTTATGGAAAGGCGATGAATAAGGCGGCTATTTTAAAGAAGTGTGGAAAGATTTTTTTTGTTGCTGTTGGGACGCCAAAGGCAGTTGCTTTTGTGAGAAAAACATTTAAGCAGATAAAGTCAAAGCTTCCTTGTAAGACGAAAATTCTTTATGAGTTAAAGCCTAAAGTTTGTCTAACTGAATAGTGATAACATACAGAAAGATTTATAAAGTTAAAATTTCTGAATTTATTATGGTAAAAGAAGAACTTACACCTGAACAAAAAGAAGAAGCAAGAGAGGTAGCTTTGAAAAACTTAGGTAGTAATCTTTGGAATTATGCAACTCCAAAGTTAGTTACTTCTGCGCAATATGGTCAACTTTCTGAGGTGGCAAAATCACTTTACCCTCAATTAATTTCTCAATCTCCTCCTAATGCAGAACTTTGGAGACAACTTACACCTTTATTAGCAAAAGAGGGAGCAATTACTTCACCTTATCTTCAGACAGTTTCTGCAAAAATACTTCAAGAATCTATTGCAATGCTTAAAGTAGAAGATGTTTATGGAGCTTTCGGAATGGATAAATCTATGAAAAAAGATTATGCTGGAAAGTATGTATTTGAACTTCCTGAAGAAGAAGTTAAAAATATAATTGGTTCTTATATGAATTTCAGAACATTTGATATTGTTAAAGGATTGCTTGATATGAATAAGCAAGGAATTAAGAAAGGTTTGGAAGGAATATTATGTGAAAGTGAGGAACAAAAAGAACCTGAAATGCTTAAAGTTTAATTAACTTATTAATTCATTAACTAAATTAGATATTACACTTAAGAATTCTTCTGTTTTTGCTTGCCAGTTGTCTATTTCAACTCCTTTCAAATCTTTTATTTCACCATGTGAAATTTGTTTGTGAAGCATGAGCAAGTCCCTAAACCATATAGCGTATTTCATTTTTAATTTTCCGTTATTTACAAATATTTCTTTTAATTTTATTGGAATGTGTTCTGGAGAAGGAGGAGAAATTTGTGCAGCAATTAATGCAGCATGTGCAGAATCAACCATTGCCCAATATAAACCTTCTATTGCATTTAATTCAGATGCTTTGCTTCGTGCAATGTGGATTGGTGCTCGTTGAAGACAATTATAAACTGCTTCGGGTGTTGATTTTATTTTTCCCTGAAATAATAAAAATTTTAATGGTTCAAAGAATCCTGCAAAATCAATCATTGCCTCACCATTTCTTATAATGTTAAGAACTACAGGGTCACCCCGCATTAAATCCTGCCACCATGTGCTTAATTTTATAGTGTTGATATGAAGTTCTCCATGATAAGGATTTGCTTTTAAGATTTTATCGAGTTCTTCTCTATACCATGCAATTAATTCTTGGTCCCAATTTATTGATGCATCGTCTATTATGATTATTATATCAATATCAGAACCAGCAGTTCTTGTTTTTTTTGTTGTTGAGCCAAATAAAATAATTGATTTGATTGTTTTGTTAAATTTTTTATAGGCCTTTGTTGCAAAATCCATTGCAATATCATTTGGTGTTGTAATGTTTAATGTGGGAATATTTTTTTTGTTTATTTTAGTTTTCTTTTTAGTCAATTTTAATCTTTTTTTCTTAGAAACTTTTTTAGATTTTGTTTTTTTCTTCACCATCTTTTTTATTATTAATGCAGTTTAGTTTTTAAATTTTGGCAATTTAGTAAAGAAATATTTTTATAGTCTAAGGAATTTATGTGAGCAATATTTGAAAGGAGGTGATAAAATGGCTAAAGCTAAAATGATGAATGAGAGTTCTTTTGCTAAGATGGTAAAGGAATTGAATGCTCTTGGAGAACTTATTAGAACAAGGCAGGAAGAGAAGCAGGCAGTTATTGATGAATTTGATAAGGAGCGTTTAAGGTTTAGGAGGGGTAAGATTTCTGAGGACACGATGAGGTCTTCTTCTGCAAAAGCAAATAAGGAATTTAGTAGAATAAACAAAAATATAAGAGAAGCAATTTCTAAATCAAATAAACTGGGAATACGAATAAGAGAATTTGTTGGAATTCAATCTCCTAAGAGTTTTGTTGCTAAAGTTTCAGGAGTGATGTTGAGAACTGCTAAGAAAAAAATACCCATGAAAAAGAAATTTGCTAAAAGCAAAATTTCTAAGAAATCTTCAAAAAAGAAAAAATTCAGAGGACTTTCAAAAAAAGAAATTGCAATGGAACTCAAGCAGGAGAAAAAGTTGATTAGATAATTTGTTTATTTATTTTATTTTTTATTTATTCTAATCCGATTTGCAAATTATATAAATGATAATATTTGCCTTTCTTTTTTATGAGTTCCTGATGATTTCCTTGTTCTATTATTTTTCTTTTATCTAGGACAATTATTTTATCTGCATGTTTGACAGTTGAGAATCTGTGGGCAATAATTATTGTTGTTCTGTTTTTGATTAATTTTTTTATTCCATTTTGGACGATTCTTTCTGATTCAGCGTCGAGGGCAGATGTTGGTTCGTCTAATATTAAAATTCTTGGATTTTTTAGGAAAGCCATTGTTAATGCAATTCTTTGTTTTTGTCCCATTGAGAGTTTAATTCCTCTTTCCCCAACAAGAGTGTTATATTTTTTTGGCAATTTCATAATAAATTCGTGTGCACCTGCTGCTTTTGCTGCTTTTGCTATTTCTTTGTAAGTTGCCTTGGGTTTTGCATATTTTATGTTATTAATTAATTTGTCATTTAAGATACTCAAGTCCTGAGGAACTATTGCAATTTGTTCTCTTAAACCCTGCAGGCTTAATTTTGAAAGTTCAATTTCGTCAAGAAATATTTTTCCTTTTTGCGGTCTGTAATATCCCATAATTAATTCAGAGAGAGTTGATTTCCCTACTCCGCTTTGTCCGACTAATGCTATACTTTCTCCTGCATTTATTTTGAGATTTATTTTGTTTAATACTGGTTTGTCTTTTTTATATCCGAATGTAACATCAGAAAATTTGATTTCTCCTTTAGCGTGTTCTAAAATTTTGTTTCCATGTTTCATTGATTCTGGTATCAATGATTTGAATTTTGTTATTCTCTTTATTGCAACAGATGACTTTTTGAGAGATTTGTAAAATTCAGTGAGCATATATAATGGACTGAATACTAAATTTATATAACCAAAGAACATTATAAATTGTCCTTGTGTAATGTTTCCTTTTCTTAAGAAAAAGATAGCACAACTTAAGAGAGCAACAAAACTAAATGTATAAACTATTCCTTGATAAAGAGATACTCTGTTGTATTTTTTTGAAGAATGTTCTACTACTGGAATTACTTTTAATAAATCGTTTAAGATTCTTTTTTTCTCTATTTTTTCCATTGCAAAGTTTTTTACTAAGAATGGATTGTATAGTTTGTCATAGACTTTTCCATATTGCTTGGTTGCTATTTTGTTAACTTTTTCCTGAGTTTCAACAACTGCTTTGGAAGATTTTATTGTTATGAGAACATAAATAATAAAAGATATTGTTAAAATTATAGATAATTGCCATTGGATTAGGAAGATGATTATTATTGAAAATATTAAAACAATTATTTGCGGGAATAATCCAGATAGATTTGAGATTAAACTTTCGATGTGCCATGAACCTCTTGAGAGTTTATTGAGAATTTCGCCTGTTTTTTTATTTTTGTGAAATGCTATTGGAAGAGTTAAAAAATGTCCGTATGCATCTGCTTCTTCTATCCAGGCGATTTTTACTCCGAGAATTCCTCCTCTGTAGCCAGCTTTGTTTGATGCATAATTTGAAATCAGACTTGCAATGAGCCAAATGAAAATTAATGAAAAGAGAAATGTTAAAGCAGTATTTGGGATTATAGCAAGGTCAAATAATTTTCCATAAATGTAAGGAGTGGCAACAGATAAGACTGAACCAATTGTGGCAATTAATGAAATTATAATTACTTCTTTTTTATTTTCTTTTAATTTTTTTATTATGAATTTATTAATAGAACTCATTTTATTCCATTGGTCTTCCTGACATTCTTCCTCCTGCTCCTCCGCTACCTCTTTGTCCTCCGAGTTCCATTGGAAGTTGTGAAAATCCTGCACCAAATGTTTCATAATTAATTTGAGGAAGCATCATTCCGTATCCTCCGAGGTATCCTTCCTGAAGCTGAACTCCCTGATTCCAATAAGGACCTAAGCCTGTTGTGTAAATTGGAGAGCCGAAGTTTTCAATTGTTGGAAGAAAAGGGCTGGTTTGAAAATGTTGCCACCAGTTTCCTGCTTCAATAATTTTTTTTGCTTCAAAGCCCTGTTTTCCTAATTTTTGCATTATTTCTTTCATTGGAACGTTTCCCATTCCCATTGGAAGTTCTGTGTGTTCCATCCCGAAATTGTCTGATAAGTGAACGTGTTTTACAAAAGGAGCGATTTTTTCTGTTTCTTCAATAATGTGTTTTTTTTCAAAGCCCTGTTTTCTGAGCATGTTGATATGCCCGACATCCCATGTTGCACCAATTAATTTTTCTGCAATTCTTTTTGCTTCGCTTTCGTTCATGTTTTTTTCTTTAACAGCTTTTTTAACAAATTGTTCTCTGGATTTTATAACAAGGTTTTTCAAATCCTCACCTGTGCTTAAGCCACCTCCTGCAGGAGGGTTTTCAATTACAATCATAGGAGTTTTGTTTGCGTCTTTGAATTTATTGAATGCATTGAATGCAGCATTTCCAAAAGTTTGAGATGATTTATCTACTGCAAATTCTTCAATTGGAACATACATTCTTGGTGCAAGTGCAGGAGTTTGTAATCTTGCAAGAAGTTGATGCATTGCATGTGATTGTCTTGTTATGCTTTCTTTTGATTTTTCTAAATTTTCTTTATATTCTTCATTAATTTCTTTTAATATTTTTCTTTGATTTTCATCTCCAAATTTATATGCATTGCTAAATATACTTCTTGCATGCATATCAACATCTTTGATGTAATTTTGTGCATCTAAAAATTTTGCATAAACTTGTTCTTGAGTTTCTGATAACATAGGTTTTTTTCCTTTTTTTTCTTGTTCTTTAATGTAATCTATTAAATATTCTATGGGTTTTTCATTTTGTTGTAATATTTCATCTGCTCTTTCTTTATTGAAAAATAATTGTGATATTTTATTATCCCATTCTGTTCTATTTGCCATGTCAAGGTTTTCTTCAGGTGTTTCAATTTTCGCTTTTCCTGTAAATTTTTTTCCAGGATAAAATCTTTCTTCTTCACGAAGAGGAATCATTTGTCCTGTTTCTTGATTAACTGCAATTAATTGTCTTGCTTCTCCTTTGATTCCTTTTTCTGTCCAGGGGATTTCTTTCCATTCTGTTCCTGGAATTTGTGCTGATGAGTGAAATACAACAGGGACATTTCCGTTTGGATTAACGTCGTGGCTTCTTTGAATAGCGTCGGCAATTACTCTTTCAGATGCTTCTCTGTTTATTTCATTGAATCCTTGCTGGGTTATTCCTGTTGGCTCTACAATTGGTCCATGGACAGAAACATCGACGTTTAATAATTTGGCTTGTCTGTTTACTTCTTTTAATTGTTCTTTTGGAACAGAATCAAATACTTGAGGAGTGACTAATGATAGTTCTATGTGTTTTGCACCTGATGCAAGTTTTGCAGTAACATCTTTAATTACATTTGCTGTTCTTGGGTCTGTAGCTATTCCCAAGCTTCCTGTTGTCACATTGTAACCTGAAAAAACAGAGCCGTAATTTTTATTGGGGTCAAGTGCAGAGTATCCTCCCTGATAAATATTAGTTGTGTAATCACCCATTATATAATTATCAAATAAGAATTTATTAATTTACTGGTTATTTAATTTACTGGAATTTTTGAATTTGCTGAATGCTGTTAAATTCAAAAATTTTTATAAATTATTTTGGAGGTTCATATTTTATTGTTTTTATTTCAAATGGATTTTCATTTCTCCCAAGTTCTTCTATTTTTTGAGATTTAGGATTCATGTATTCTTCCTGAGTTTTTGGTATTTCTGAAGGTTGAATGAGACCAATGTTTTGTTTTTGAAAGAAATCTTGTTTTCCTAATTCTTCAATCTGTGTTGCTTTTGGTGCAAATGTTTCTACTCCTTCTGCTTGGTATTTTGGCTCTTCTTCTTTTTTGTATATTTCTGTTCCATATTTTATTGATTCTTCTTCTTTAATAGCTGGTGCATTTGCTAATCCTTGTTCTAATCTTATTGGAACTTCAGAAGAAATATTTATTTTTTCTAATGAAGGGGAAGTTTTTTCAATAACAAGTTTTTCAATTGGATGTTCAAAGAATTCCTGTAATTCTTCGTCTTTAATTTCTTTTTCCTCTTCTTTTATCTCTTCTTCTAATTCAGATTCTTCTTCCTCTTTTTTTGATTCTTCTTTCATTTTGAATTGTATTTCTTTTTTTGAATTTTTATCTTTCATAATTATGTATAACTTGGCATTCCATGACCTTTTTTGTAAATGTCAAATAAATTAAATGCTATTGCTGATGCAGTGTTTCCTGTTAAAGGTCTTAAGTGTTCTTTTTCAATAAAGCTATCTGGTGCAATCCCCTCTTTTTTCTTTTTTTTAGTTTTGCCTACAAATGTTTTTTTAACTTCTTTTTTTGCACCTGAAAGTAAACCATTTATTTTTTCTAAGAAATTTTTTGATTTTTCTTTTTCTTTTGTTTTATCTTCTAAAAAGAAATTGATGTCTTCTTGCAACTGTTCTAAGCTTTCAGTTGTTGCTCCTTCAATTAATCCCAATGCATCATTTACGTCTGCTTTGTCAATTTCTTCATTTAATTTTTTTAGTTCATCATCATTTAGTGCATAAGCTCTGAATGTGACTTCTGCTTTTCCTCCAAAAACATAATGGGGCTGTTGCGCAACTCTTTGAGGAATTCCTCTGAAGACAAAATCAACTAATATGCAACTGTAATATTTTCTTTTTAATGTTCTCAGGAATTTATCATTTGCAAAATCTTCTGGAAGAGTTCCTTCAAGTGCTGCTGCTTTTACATTTGTGGGGGTTTTTCCTAATAATGTTAATTCAAGAAGAATTGTGTTAAATGTTTTTACAATTGCAGGGTTTCTTCCAATTTCTCCTCCTTCAAGTTGTTTAGCTGCTTTAAGATATGGCTTTGCCCATCTGCTGTAAAGTTTTAAACTATTTACTTGGCTTCTTAGATATGTTTTTTCTAATTCATATCTTTTTCTTAATTCTTTTTCTGATTCTGTTAGCCAACTATTAAATTCATAAAGTCGTGGTTTGAGAATTCTTTTTACCATTTCGTTTAAGTCGAGTTTGTCAATATCTTCAACTGTTTTTGAAGCGAGAAAAGCGTTGATTAATGTTTGGAATCCTGCCTGTCCTAATGCCATTGCTTTGATACTTGATTGTTGTTTTTGTATGTCAACTTTGTCCATCCAAATTTGTTTTAGTGCAAGTATTGCAGCGTCTTTTTTGTCTGTTTTTAAATCATCATAATGTTGAAGTCGTATTCGGAATTCTTTTAAGTCATATATTAAATTCAAAACGCTTCTTAAGACAGTGTTTACATCTCCTAAAAGTTTTGCTCCCTGTTGTTGCATAATTGTTGCTCTTTGTCCTAGTTCTGCAAAATGCCCTGAACCTGGTGCGGATGTGAAGTTATCTGCAATTTTTTCTACTGTAAGAGTTTCCTGCATAAGTTCTAAAATAAAGAAATAAATTGGTTCCAGTGTTTCTGAGGAAGAATCGTATTCAAGAGTGTGTTCTGCTAAACATTTTGGTCTTGCTTGTTCAGCAGCTTTTTGAAATCCTTCTTTTTCTATTAATGCTTTAAAATCTGCTAATTCTTTTTTAGCTGTTATTGGGTCATCTGATGTTGCATAATATAAATTTGGATTAATTGTTGCTATTATTTGCTGAATTGTAGCTACCATTTTTTTAATAAGAAGGGCTATTTTAAAAAATCTTCTAATGGGCTAAATTTAAAAATATCTTATGCTTTGTTTATTTATGAAATTCTTTAAGTTTGGAAAAAAGGATAGGGTGCTTGATTTGACTGAGAGATATAAGAAACAGCAGGCGAAAGCGATTCAGATTAAAGATACTGTAAAGGAGGTTTCTCAACAACCGCAGGATAGTTCTTCACAAAATTCTTTAGGTTTTCTTAGAGATTTTGCTCAGGTTGGTTCTTTTAATTCACAGGAGGATTCTGGTGATGAAAGGAAAAGAAAACTTGCAAAGAGGTTTGTGGAAATGACAAGTAAAATGGAAGATTTGTCAAATCAAATTTATCATTTGCAACAGAGAGTCGAGGTTTTGGAGAAGAAGATTAAATAAATTTATTAATGGTTTTTGTTTTTAATTGATATGATTTCAGATAAGAAAATTCGGGCTTATGCTTTGAAAAATGCAATTCATTATAAAGGAAAAGCAAATTCAGGTGCTGTGATTTCTGCGTTGTTTCACGAGGGTTTGGAAAAAGGAGATGTTAAGAAGAATATTAAGAAAATTAATTCTGTTGTTAAGGAAGTGAATTCTTTATCTTTGAATGAACAGAAAAATGAGTTTGAGAAATTAGAGAGGGAAGTTAGTGAGAGAGAAGTTCGTGAGGGATTGGCTGAGTTGCCTGATGCTGAAAAAGGTGTGATTATGAGGATTGCTCCTTCGCCTTCAGGATCGTTTCATATTGGGCATGCTTTGATTTTCTGTTTGAATTTATTGTATGTTCAAAAATATGGAGGAACTTTTTATGTTAGAATTGAAGATACTAATCCAAATAATATTTACAAACCTGCTTATAAAATGTTGGAGGAAGAAAGTAAATGGCTGTCTAAGGGGAAAGCAAAAGTTGTGATTCAGTCAGAGAGAATGAATTTGTATTATAAGTATGTAGAGAAGTTGATTCGAAAAAAGGTAGCTTATGTTTGTATTTGTTCTGGAGATGAGTTTAGAGAATTTGTCAAAGAGAAAAAGAATTGTCCTTGCAGGAAATTGTCTGTGAAAGAAAATTTTGAGAGATGGAAAAAAATGTTGAAAGGTTATAAAGTTGGTGAGGCTGTTTTGAGATTTAAGTCAAGCATGAAACATAAAAATCCTGCAATGAGGGATTTTCCTTTGGCAAGGATTAATATGACAAAGCATCCTCTTCAGAAGAATAAATATTGTGTTTGGCCTTTAATGAATTTGGCTGTTAGTGTTGATGATATTGAGATGAAGATGACACATATTATTCGGGGGAAAGACCACAGAGATAATGCAAAACGACAGGAAATGATTTACAAAGTTTTGAATAAAAAATTTCCTTGGACAGCTTTTTTAGGAAAAATCCATTTTAAAGATTTGGAATTATCTGCAACAAAAATGCGAGAGGGTATTGAGAGTGGGAAATATTCTGGATGGGATGACCCAAAATTACCAACAATTGCTTCATTAAGAAAACAAGGTTATAAGCCAGAGGCATTTTGGAAATTTGCAGAACAGGTTGGATTGTCTGAGTCAGATAAGGTTATGGACAAGGAAGAATATTTTAAGCTGCTGAATAGTTTTAATAGGTAACTTTGTTAATTATTATATGATTCCAAAGCATTCCAAGAGAGGATTTATTTTAATAAATTTTATAATGCTTTGCATGTTTGTTATGTTTGTTACTGGAGTAATTAAAAATCTTTCAAATAAAATGGCAGTTAATGAATTGAATGCAGAAGTGATTAAAATTTATTTTAGAGGAAGAGACCTTTTTCATGATGATATTCCAAGAGGGCCAAGAGTTCATCCAATTTTGCAAGATGAGGGAGGAATCTATTATGAACTTAATTATTTTATTGGAGAGGATGGGAAAAAGAAAATAAAAGTTTTGAGAGGGAATTTAAGTGACATGAGTAAAGCAACACAAAATTATTTTGATAAAAATATTAAGGTCGATAAGGAAGTTAATGTGGATAAAGAAAAGTTTCTGAATGCTGTTGAAACTTTTATTGAAGAACGGGAGGGGAAAAATTATTATTTATTAGATTTTGGAAGCAATTCTATTGGTTTTAAGAATTATGTTTTAGGTCAAAGTAATTTATGAACAAATTTTTAAATAAAAGAGTTTTAATATTTTTATGAAGAAGAGAGGAATGTCTTTGGTTGTAATGAGTTTGATTATTGTTGTTTTAGTTCTTATAGCAATTGGAATTGTATGGGTTGTTGTAATGAATATTGTTGGGAGCGGAGTTGAACAGGTTGATTATAATTCAAAATGCTTGAATGTGAATATAAGAGTAACTGCAGTTGTAAATATAGATAATACAAATTATAATATTACGTTTAAACGAAGTGCAAGTGGTGGTGATATTGCAGGGATGAAATTAGTTTTTTTTAATCCAAGCGGTGAAGCAAGCAATGTTGTGGGTTCTGAAGGAAATATAGAATCTTTGGCTACTGTTACAAGAAGCATAAATGGAGAAATAGAGAATGCAAGCAAGATAGAGTTCACACCTTATTTTGAGGATGCTTCTGAAAATCAAATTGTTTGTTCAACAACAGGAACTTATGAATTTTAATTATCTTTTTTCAAGGCATAAACTTCGTCATTTTTTCTTACTTTTTGAGAAATATTTATTCCTATTTCCTCTCCTTTTTTTGCTTTTTTAATTTGTTTGTTATTTTTTTCTATTGATTTAATCTGTGAGTTTATAGTTCCTGTTGTTTTTCCAATTACTATTATTTTATCTCCAATTTTTAATTCTGAAACGAGTTTTACTGAAGCAATATTTATTTTATCATAGTAATGAATAATTTTTCCTACAAAATGTTTTTTCTCTTTGGCTGCACTATGTTCTATTTTTGCAAAATCATTTGAGTTTGGAAGTCCTAAATAAAATCCAGAAGAAAATCCTTTATGATAAACTTTTTTTAATTCTTTTATTCCTTCTTCAACTTCTTTTTTATTTAATTTTTTATTTAAAGATTTTTTATAAATTTTTACGACAACATCAACATATCTTGGGTCTCGGTTTCTTCCTTCTATTTTGAAAGATTTGATTCCTGCTTTTTTTAGTTTTTCAATAAAAGGTAATGTGCATAAATCTTTAGCTGAGAATATTTTATTATTTTGAACTTTTAGTTGATTCCCTTCATCGTCTCTTACAAGATAACTTCTTCTGCAGGGATGCAAACATTTTCCTCTATTTGCTGATTTATTAAAAAGAAATTGCGAAGTAAAACATCTTCCTGACACAGCGACACACATTGCTCCATGAGCAAAACATTCAACATCAATTATTTTAGAAATCTTTTTAATTTGTTTTAGGTTTAATTCTCTTGCTAAAATGATTCTTTTGGCTCCGAGTTTTTTGTAGAACTTTGCTGATTCAATATTTGAAACAGATGCTTGTGTTGAAATGTGAAAGGGAATTTTATATTTTTTACATAAATGAATTACTGCTAAATCCCAACAAATTATTGCATCAACTTTTCCTTTAACTTTTTTTATTATTTTTTCAATTTTGTTTAATTCATTGTCATAAATTATTGTATTTAATGTTAAATATTTTTTAACTTTTTTTTGATTGCATATTTTTTCTATTTTTGGAATGTCTTTTATTGAAAAGTTTTTTGTTCTCATTGAGAATTCTTTTAATCCAAAGTAAACTGCATCTGCTCCTGCATTTATTGCAGTTATGAGCATTTGAAAATTTCCTGCTGGTGCGAGAAGTTCGTATTTCATTTATTTTCAATTATATCTTTTATTTTAGATGATAAAAACACGAAAAATAACATTAATGCTCCGAAGAGTAAGAAAATGAATTTGAATGGGAGGAAAACTAAGAGAGTAGCAGAGAGGATTTTTCCTAAAAAATCATTAACTTCTACTGTTGTATTATAAGGTCCATAAAATCTGCATTCTTCTCCTTTTTTTGTGATATCAAAGAAATAAGCTTCTGTTGTTGGTTCAAGCATTGCTAATCCGATACTTGCGAGAGCAAGCAAACTAAGAATGATATAAATGTTGGTTATGAAAAAACAAATTGTTACGCATATTGATGCAATTAGAAATCCGAGCATGAAGATTTTTTTGAAGCCGATTTTTCCTGCTAGTTTAGAGAAATGAAATTCGAGAATCATTAATGGAACTGCTATTGCAAAGAGGAAGTATCCTACCCAGATTGTTCCGAGATTATTTCTTATAATATATATTGGGATAAATAAATATATTAGAGACCACCATAGGTTTACTCCACCTCCTAAAATGTAAGCATAAATTCTTTTTTTGTTTTTGAAGAAATCAATGAAATTTTTAATTATGTTTTTGTTGACTTTTTTTTGAATATTTCCGTCTTTTATTTTTGAGAGTTTGAAGAGTAGAAATGCTATGAAAATGAAAATTGCAGATAACATAAATATTAAATTTAAATTGAATTTCTCTGAGATGTATCCAGCTATTAAGGGTCCGATTACCCAGGCAATATTTGAGAAAGTGTAAATGAGTCCTTCGTTTCGTGAGAGGTGTTTTTTTGGAGATTTGTCTTTTACAATAATTCCGAAACTTGTTACTCTTAATGTCCCAATTATTGTTATTATACAAGCTAGAATGATAAAAAAATAAAATTTAGTGTTTATTGCAAATAGAATGTAGGTTATTGAATAGAGTAATAGAGAGAATAAGTAAATTTTTGATTTGTCTATTTTTTGAATTAATGGGATAAAGATGAAGTAAGATAGGAATGATACTAATGTGAGTGAAGCTGAAACAAAACCGACGAGGACTATATTTTGGAGGAAGCTGTCCATGTAAACTGCCCAGATTGTGCTGATTATTGCAGAGGCGAGTGATACGATGAAACCAATCATTGAAAGTTTGGCTATGCTTGTTAAGGCGGGGTTGTCTTTTTGTTTTCTGAAAATAAGTCCCATTGAAGATATATGAAAGTTAAATTTAAAAACCCTTTTTCTTATGTATTTTTATGACAGCTAAACTTTGGGGTTGTCCCCATAACTAGAAAAGTAAATTTAATTAGCTGTTGCGGTGACATTTTGAATTCTGGAAAAAGTTATAAATTAGATTTATCTTTAATTAAATATGGTGGATGTAGTTTAATGGTAGAACGTGTGGTTGTGGTCCGCAAAACGAGAGTTCGATTCTCTCCTTCCACCCTGCGATTAGCCATACGCTTCGGCAGTTTATGCTTCGCAAAGATTAATGGAGAAAAAAGATGAAAACAGATTTAGTAAAAGGATTTAAAGATTATACAGGAGAAGAAGCTTTGAAAAGAGCAGAAATAAGAAAAATTTTAGTTGAAACTTTCGAAAAATATGGTTTTGAACCTGCTGAAACTCCAATTATAGAAAATGAAGAGTTTGTTAAAGGAGAGAATAAAGAAGATGAGGCAGTTAGTGATATTTTCAAGTTGAGAGATAAGGGAAAAAGAAAACTTGCTTTAAGATATGAGTTTACTTTTCAGTTGAAGAGGATTGCAAATAATAAGAAATTACCTTATAAAAGATATCAAATTGGTCCTGTGTTTAGAGATGAGCCAACTTCTTTGAATAGGTTTAGGCAATTTACTCAATGTGATGCTGATGTTATTGGAAGTTCAGTAAAAGATGAAGCAGAAATTTTGGCTTTGGCAAAAGAAGTTTTTGATAAATTAGGAGTCCAGTCAGAAATCTTTGTTGGAAATAGAAATATATTCAAAGGAATTGCAGAAATACTTTTTGGGTTGAAAGATAAGGAATCAATAAATGAATTAATTAGATATTTTGATAAATTAGATAAGCAAAAACCTTCTGAAATAATAAAAGAAATAGAACAGAATAAAAATAAAAAATCTTTTTTAAAGAAAATGCAAATTGCTCAATTTAAATCTATTTTCTTACCTTTGTTAAATACGTTAAGAAATAATGATTTGAATGAATTAAGAGATTATTATTTAGGGATTTTAAAAAACAGGAACCAAGAAAAGGATTATAATTTTTCATTATTCAAACAAGGTTATGATGAGGTTATCAAATTAATTAGCTTTTGTAAAAACTATAGAGTAAACTTGCAATTTAATGGGGCTCTTGTAAGAGGTTTATCATATTACACAGGAAATGTTTTTGAAATTAAAACAAATACTTTGAAGGAGACAATTGTTGCTGGAGGAAGTTATCTTGTTAATGGTATTCAAGCGACAGGGATTTCTTTTGGAGTTGAAAGAATTTCTATGCTCACACAATTTAAAAAAAATAAAAAAAGTGTTTTGGTTGTTTCTTTAAATGAAGATAAACAGGCTATTAAAATTGCAAATGAATTGAGAAAAAGAGATAATCTTGTTTCAATCTTTTTTGGTAAACCTTCTAAAGCACTTGAATATGCTAATTCATATAATATTCAGCAAGTTATTTTTGTTGGAGCTCAGGAAGTTAAGAAAAAAAAGTTTAAAGTTAAGGATATGAAAACAGGACGAGAAAAAGTTTTGGTCTTGGAAAAGAGAAGCAAGAAGAATGTTATTATGCAGAGGAAGAAATAGATAAACTTAAATCCCCCTTTTTCTGAATAAAATAATGCTAACAAAATCAAATTACTTATTAGGTTTGCAGTGTCCCAGATTACTTTGGGTTGCTAAGAATGATAAAGATAGAATTCCTGAGCCAGATGTAATTGCACAGCAAAAGTTTGATGTTGGTTCTATGATTGGGGAGTTGGCTATTAAAGTTTTTCCAGATGGAAAAAGAATTCCAACAGAAGATTTTAATGAGACAATAAATAAGACAAAGCAGTTATTATCTGAGAAAGTTCCTTTGTTTGAGGCATCGTTTAAAGTTGGTGATTTGTATTTGAGAGCGGATATTCTATTTCCTGTTGGTGATGAGTGGGACATTATTGAAGTTAAGAGTGCTACTAAAATAAAAGATATTAATCTTGAAGATGTTAGTTTTCAGAAATATGTTTGCGAGAAGGCTGGTTTGAAAATTAGAAAATGTTTTTTGATGCATATTAATAATGAGTATGTTAGAGATGGAGAGATTGAACCTAGTGAATTATTTGTTCAGACAGATATAACTGAGAAAGTTGAAGAGTTTTCAAAGGGAATTGAAGAAAGAATTGAGAACATGTTGAAGATTGTTGATTCTAAAGAAGAGCCGAAGACTTGCATTGGGGTTTATTGTTCTGACCTTTATGATTGTTCGTTAGTGAAAGAATGTTGGAAAGATGTTCCTGAAGGGAATGTTTTTAATTTTTATAGAATGAGAAAGAAAATGTGTTTTGATTTGTATGATTCTGGAATTGTTAAAATTGATGAAGTTCCAGATGATATTAAGTTAAATAACAAGCAGAAAATTCAGAGATTGCTTGCTGAAAAAGGCGGGGAGCATATTGAGAAAGATAAGATTAAGAATTTTTTAAAGAATTTGAAATATCCTATTTATTATCTTGATTTTGAAACAATTAATCCTGTGATTCCAAAGTTTGATGGAATGAAACCATATCAAAGAATTCCTTTTCAGTTTAGTTTGCATATTCAGGAAAAGCAAGGTGGAGAATTAAAACATATTAGTTTTCTAGCAGATGGTGTTGATGACCCAAGGCCTAAATTTATGCAGGCTTTGAAAGATAATTTAGGAGATAAGGGAAGTGTTTTAGTTTATAATCAGAGTTTTGAAAAAGGAGTTATGAGGGAGTCTGCAGAAGCGATTCCAGAATTTCAGGATTGGTTTGAGAAAAATATTGAACCTCGGGTAAAAGATTTGTGGGATGTTTTTAGGAATTTTTGGTATTATGATTCTAAACAAAAAGGTTCTGCTTCAATTAAGTATGTTCTGCCTGTTTTGAGTGATTTGTCTTATCAGGATTTGGATATTAAGAAAGGAGATTTTGCAAGTTATGAGTGGGAGAGAATTACTTTTTTAGAGAATGTTTCTGATGAAGAAAAAAAGAAAGTTCGTGATGCTTTGGAAAGATATTGTGAGATGGATACAATGGCAGAGGTTGAGATATTAAATAAATTAAATGAGATAATTGATGGGGAGAATGGTGTGGAGTGATGAATTTCTTGTTGGATAGAAATTCATAAAAAGCTATATTTCTTTTTGAGCAAATGAATTTAGAAGACTTGAATGGAAAAAGAGTAATGCATATTGATACGAGTAATAGATTTTACCAAAAAAGAAATACTGGAATTGCATATAAAATGATTAAAACAAATGAGCATAAAGGATTGGGTATTTCTGATAAATTAAAGAGAGAGTTGGATAGGGATTTAAACGCAGATGAAGATTATTCGAGACTATATGCTATTTGCATTTATTTTTTAATAAAAGATGATTTGGATAAATTTGATATATTGATAATATGCAATGATGAGGCATTTTTATACGTGAGAGAATATTTGGATATATTATTTTTAGATAATAAGGAATATTTTGAAAAGGAAATTTCTTCTCTGGCAAAACTAAGAGAAATAACAGGCGATAAAAGTATTCGGTCCTATGCAGACAATATGACAGGAATTTACAGAAGAAAAATTTTCCAGAAGATTCAAAGGAGACAAAAAGGAGTTAGGTTAAATATTGTAAAGGTTAATTATAAGATGATTGTTGAAAAGTGGAAAGAAATTGAAATGAATATGAAGTAAGTGGGTAGTGAATTTTCCGAACCATTTACACGTATACACGCTGGATACTTTGAATACACAAAGATTTTATAGGGTTCAGTCCACTTACGGTTTACTAAGGTTATGGGGGTTTAAATTTGTTTCGTTTTTGTTTGGCAAATGTTTAATTTTTGTATATTTTTTGTAAATAAAAAAAGAAAGTTCCAAAGGAAGATTGATTATTAGTCTTAAAATTAGAGTTTGTTCATTTTTTAATATTCCTTCAATGTTTTTCTTTCTTTAATTCTGAAATAATATAATCAATCCAATTATCATACCAATACCAAAATTTAACGATTTTAGTCCCAAATCCTTTTGAGGGATTTTTTCCATCATGTTTTTTCCAAAATTGAGTATGTTGGTACATCCCAAAATCCTTGAATCCTGCTTCCTTGACTTTTTTTATTACCTGTGTCGCAAAATATTTTGGTTTTTCCCTATCTTCCTTTACCCAATATTCCTTAGAGATATTTTTTGCAAATTCAGAGTTAGGATCAATGAACTCTATTACTCTATCTGCTTGTCCCGCTCTTTTTGCATTTACTTTTACAAATAACAATTTATATGAAAATCTTTCATTTGATATTTGGTTCTTAGTTAAGTTGCTATCAAAAGTCGCTATGTATGTTTGAATATTCCTTGGGATTTTCCCTTTTTTATCTTTAATTATGTTCTTTTGTTCATAGTCTAATTCGGCAAATTGCAAACTTAAAGCTAGATTTTTATCCAACGAATATTTTTCTCCGTGCAATTTTTTAAGATAATGATTATAATTTAATGCACAAGCTTGATAACGGGCAGACATATATGAATCTAATTCTGAAGCACTCCGATGAACAATTTCATTCCTCAAACCAATTAGAAATTTTAGGTTATTAATTGTATGTTCATCAAGAGGACAATTATTATCATTCAAACATTGCATTAAATCCCAATATTTTATTGTTCCATCTGGATTTCTTAGGTACCTCTTTCTAATATTTTTAATTTCATAATATCTATAATCAATATGTTTGCTTTTGTAATAAGCATGAAGTAAATATATCCAAGCAATATTAAATAAAACAATAAAACTTTCTGTCTTAAATCTTGTCAAGGGATTATTATAAACCTGGACTGCAGATAAAGCGGCTTCCCTTGATTTTTCAATTAATTTTATTCTTGTTGAAAATAGTCTTCTTTTTTTCATTCTCCCTCAACAACTCCCGCCTCCTCATGCGTCAAACCATACAACTCATAAATCATTTTATCAATTTCTCTATCAGTTTTATTAATCTCGTCTTTTAGCTTTGATAATTCTTTTTTGTTCTTTTCAAAGAAATCTAAAAGTTCAGATTTCTTATTCATATTTAATTTAACTTTTAGTTGTTTCATAAAATCCTCAAATTCTAATTCATAGAATTTGTCAAGTTTTCTGGAAATTTTTTCAATTCCATATTCATGTTTTATTAATTTCAAAAATTTATTTTTTTTCTCATAAAATTCTTTATATAAATTAGAAATTCTATTTGATTTATCTGCTAATTCTTTTTGGACATTATTCTCAATTTTTGGAATTGGAATTGTGGAAATAACTGCTGGAGAAAAATTTATCCCGCCATCCATTCCCGCACTACTAAATCCTTCTTTTAGATAGAAAGTTATTAATTTAGAATTTAAAATACAATTAAGAGATTCATAATTTATTTTTTCATCAAGATTAACTAGAACACTTGTAGATTTTCCCGCTAAGTATTTATTATCCTCGTCATAAAAACATTCAAAATGCCTTATTCCCGAGATAATTATTTTTGGTTTGTTGAATCTTTCATATCTCTTGCTAAATTCTTTTCTAAAAATTTCTTTTGAAATAACAGGATGAGAATATTCTTTCTTAATATACTTTGTATTTTGGAAACCCCATAAAGGGAAATAACTATCTATTGTTCCTGTATTTACAAATTTAAGATAATCCCGATTATCTATTTCTTTATCTTCTAGAAAAGGAATTAAATCGTATGCTTCAGAAGTTGTGAATGCCCCAGAGATATTTGAAATTTTTCCTAAAGGTTCATTTCCATTTAATAGCTTCATTATTATCTTTATATTTTTTGAAAAGAAAATCCCAAAATTATCAAACCCTTCAAATATTTTTTTCTTAATTTTTGATTCTATAAACTTATTTTCTTCAGAAAATACTTTAATATTCAACAAGGGATTTTCTTTCTTTGAAGCAAAAAAGACTATAGGAAAAATTCCAGCATCTTCAAAAACTTTTATATCAGAATAATCAGAAAGTTGGTAGAGATATTTGCCAATAAAATTTCTTATGGCATTTCCGTAACTTATTGAAAGCCATTTGTTTGGGGTTATCATGGATGCTCTTCCTTTTTCATTTAACAATTTATATGCCTTTTCAATAAAGGGAATATATAAATCCCAATTTCCTTTTGTTGTTTCATATTTTTTAGATAAATAATTTCTTTCATCCTTATTGTATTTAGTCATACTTTCAGAGTCTACATAAGGAGGATTCCCTACAACAACATCAAAACCACCATTATTCATAATATCTGAAAATTCTTTATTCCAATCAAAAGCCAATCTTCCTGCAACATCTTCATCATCAATTAAACTATTTCCCTGTTTTATGTTATTAGATAGATTTGTTAATTTTCTATTTCTCCTTGCCATTTTTAGAAACAAGGCAAGCTTTGTTATTTCCACAGATTCTTCATTAATATCTACTCCATGAATACTATTAAGTATAATCTCTCTTGCTTCATCTTCTTCATGCCATTTAGTTAAGACTAATTGACCTTTTGTATTACTTTTTCTTTTCAATCCTCTTTTTGCTTTATAATCTCCTTCACTTTGCTTAAAATCCTGAATTGATTTGAATATCTCAAGCATAATATCGGTTGCTTTAATCAAGAAAGCTCCAGAACCACAAGCAGGATCTAATATTTTTATTTTCTTAAATTTCTCTTCCAATTCTCCAATATTTTCTGCATATTCTTTAATTAAATCAGGAACAGAATTTACTCCTTTTTCAGATAGATAGGGAATAATTGTATTTCTGCAAATATAATCTGTAATATATTCTGGAGTATAAAAAATTCCTTCTTTTTTTCTTCTTGAACTTTTCTCTGCTTTCAAATCCTCAATATCTGAAATAGATTGTTCAAAAATATGTCCTAAAATATTAACATTAACTTCTGTATTAAAATCAAAAGAAGCCATAAGCAAGATATTTTTTATAACTGGATTAAGTTTATTTTCATATTTTTCAAAAATTTCTTTTTCTTTTTGATTAAGTTCTATTTTTTTCTTTTTCAATTTTGAATTTTGATTTATTCCTGCAAATAATTTCTTATCTTTAAAATCTTTAAACAAAACTCTTGGAGGAATTGCATTACTAAATAATCCCCCATTAAAACCAAAAACCTCTGGCGGATTTCCCTTATCTAAATCTGTGAATAATCCTTTAATTATATCAGAAATAAAATGAGTGTGAATTGATAAAAGGTCTTTGTTTCTATCCAGCATATTAAGAATTTTTTCTTCAATTACTCTTCTTTTTAATTTTCCTGTGTCTTCTGCAAAAAATGCAAACATTAATCTATTAAGATATAATTGGGCAAAATGAACTGACCCTGCCCGTGTAATTTTTTCATCATTTGCTTCAAAATCTTTTATTAACATTAATCGTGTTTCATGATATAATTTATAGAATTCTTTTGTAAATTCTCTTTCTTCTATTATTGATTTTTCATATAATTTTTCAACAAAATTATTATCTATACTTTCTTTTGAAAAAATTGCAATAAATTCTTTTAGTTTGTCTGAATTTGTTTCTATCTCTTGAAAATTGAATTCATGATATTTCTGACTTCCAACATTATATTTGAATAAAATAAATGTTTGATAATTCGTTACAATTCCATAAGGGCTCGCATGTAATTGCATATATCTCCAAACTTGTTGGACGGGAGATTCTTCTCTTGCTCTTTTTTGAGGCAGGAATAAATCTCTAGTATCCATTCCTTTTGCTTCAATTCTTACTATTGGCTTATTATCTCTTTCATAAGAAAATTCAACTCCTTCTTTCTCATGTTTAATATTCTCATATCCTAATAAATCTTTTAATATAATATCATAGAATTTAAGATAACCTTGTTTTTCCTTCATTAAAATTCCTTTTTGCATTAAATCAATCCATTCTTTAGAAGCCTTTTTTTGCTTTGCAGTTGGATTAACATCTTTAACTAATCTTTTTAGGGTTGTTTCATTAAATAAAGCATTTTTATTTTTCATTAATCTTTAGAAAGATATTCTATTTTATAACTTTTCTTATTTTTACCCTTAACCCCCTTCCAAAACCCAAATCTTATAAACCCTGTTCAAGATAGTTTTTTATGGTAAAAGTGCCTTCAAAGACAAAAGCATTCAGAAAAAAGTGTTTTGGGACAAAATAAATAAAAATAAAACTATTCTCCTTCCCAAACCCACACACAAATTATTTAAACCCTGTAATCCTCTAAATATCATAAATAGACGGAGGGATTCTGACGAAGACGGTCTCTGTATCGCCAGTAGGTTAGACGAATCCTCGACTCTATTTATTCTCTTTTCTTCTCTCAATATTTAACAAATTATCAATAACCAAACTCGTCTGATATTCCGGAGTTCCTTTTTTCAACTGACTTTCTTTTTTTATATCTGTATTCTCTCCATCAACCAAATGAAGCAATCTTCTGAATTTTTTAAACTGATAATCATCAATGCATAAAAATATAATGCAATTATCATGACTCTTAACAAATTCCAAAACTTCTGTAAACAGCTCCAAATTTTTCTTAACTTCAGCAATTTTGATTTTCTTAAAAAATTCTTTTATGTTCTCCCTCTTAATTGTGTTACTGATATGCTTGATATAAACTTTCTTATTTCTATGTTCCCTGTAATGTTTGAACTTTGAAATCTTCGGCAACAATTCGTCTATTTTCTTTTGTTCAATAATGTTATAACCAACTAAATTTTCAGAATAATCTATAAAAATGTAATAATCATAATCTTTTCTATCTCTCATTTTTTATTCACTAATTCAATCTTTAATTAATTTCCCTCCAAAAAAACCCCCCTTCCCCTGCTTAATTATCCTGAATTTTCCCAAATCTCCCAAACCCCCTTCCCAACACACCAGAAATTATTTAAACCCCAAAATCCTCATTATATTACAAATTCCTTCGGGACACGCTTAATCGTTTCGGCGATTAAGGAACTAAGAACTCATTAAATCTATAACTCGCTTTTTAATTTTGTCAAAATCTTCTTTCTTGGCAAAACCAATTTTATCACGAAGGCGAGAAGAATCAACTGCTCTTAATTGACTTAACAAAGCAACACTTGTTTTTCCTGTGTTTCCGTCAAAAGCATAATAATATTTTCCTCTTTTTTCTGTTTTAGAAAGCGGAACAATATAACAAAACCTTTTGCTAAAAACTTTCAAAATTAAAACAGGGCGCGTGAAATCATTTCCTTTTCCGTCCTCCTCAAAACCCACATTATCGCCGACATTGCAAATCCAAATTTCTCTTTCTTTAATTCCTTTTGGACATAATTCTTTATTATTTATCTCAGACTTGACAGGCATCCAAATTTTGTAATCTTTAAGCATTTTATTTATCAACAAAAAATTTACAATATAAAAATATTATTGCATTTTCTCCTCCCCTCTCTCCAAAACCCCCCTTCCCCTGCTTAATTATCCTGAATCTTTCAAACCCCTTCCCAACACACACTCACACGCACAAATTATTTAAACCCTGCAAACCTCTAAATATTATTACATATAAAATCCCTCTCGAAAGGAGTACCTTCGGGGATGCTTGCCTGCTTATGCGGACAAGACCGACAAGTAGGAGGGTTTTGTAATGCTTAATTATTTTATTTTCTTAACAAGCCCCTTTATTTTTAAATTTTTTCTTAAAATATCTGTGTAGGTTTTATCATTATTTTCAAATTCCTGAAATAAAGAACCGCTAATTAAATCAACTGCCTGAAGCTCTGGATGTTCTTTTGAATTTTCATGCCTGATTTTTATTTTCAAATTATAATTTTCTTTTTCTTTGTCCTCTTCCAAAACAAAAACTTCATAGGAAACTTTTTTCTTTTCTCTGTCACCATAAGCCTCTTCTTCATAATTCTTTACAGCAAGGGAACATATTTTCTTATTTCTAAAATAATCTTTGTCTGCTATAATCTTTGATGGCATACACTGGTGATTTGAAAAACTTTCTGCAAGCAAATTTAACAGAATCTGGAATTTTTCTGGTTCAGGAATATTCTTTCCATCTTTTTGAATTGCAATAAATCTTGCTTCAAATCCTATTTTAGACAAATTCTCCAAAAGTTTTAACCTCAATCTTTCATCCGGAAAACCCACAAACTTAATTTCTCCTCCAAGACGATTCAACCATCTCTCACCTTTTTTAGTTCTTCTTAATTGTTCTTTTGTTTTCTTTAAAATTTTTGCAATCTTTTTTCCTTCTTTAGTGCAGATATAAGCCATAACAAACCATTTGCTCCCTTTCTTTCCCTCGTCTCCACTTTCATCTAAATATCCTGTTTTGAATAAATCACAGTTAAATCTCTCTCCCATTATTTTTCTAAGAAGATATTACTTTTAAGTTTTCTCTCCCTTTTCCACCCAAACCCCTTCCCAAATCCTACCCAAATTTTATAAACCCTGCTCAAGATTGTTTTTTATGGTAAAAGCTAAATCAAAGGCATTAAAGAAAAAATGTTTTGGAACAAAAGAATATTCTGAGAATTCAGGAATTTGTAATAGATGTGAGTTAAAGAAATCTTGTGGAAAGATTAAAGCTAAATTATCTCAATAATTTTTCTAATCTTCACAAAAAATAAATTAAAAAATAAAAATTAAATTATTTTGAAAGTTGCACTGACTCTTGCGCTTATTTCTTGTTCGCTTGGTGAGATTTCTGCAACAGCTTGTTTTGCAAGAACTGCATCTTCACCATATCCTACACCTTCATCTCTTGAAGTATAAACATTCCAAGGATAATAACCAAATTCACTTACTTGAACTGAAACAAGTTTTCCTGCTCTTTTACCAAATCCTGATGCAACTGCGTCAGCTTTTGTCTGCGCATCTTTTGAGGCAAGCTCTAATGCTTCTGCTTTGTATTGGTTCTGAAGTTCCTGAGTTAATTCAAAATTTATATAACTTATTCCTGCTCCAGAATCTGCTCCTGCATCAATTACTTCGCTTATTTTATCAAATTCTTCTGAAGATAATTCAAGTTTTAATGAATGAGTAGCCTTGTATCCATTTTGAGTTTGCTTATTATTTTTCCATTCGTAGTTTGGATAAATGTTAAAACTCTGAGTCTGCAATTCACTTCTTTCAAAACCTAATTTAGAAAGTTCATTAACAAGTTTATTTAAGATTTCATTGTTTGCATCTTTGGCTTCAACACTTGTTTCATTTTGAGTTTCTATTCTAAAATAAGTTGTCATCAAATCCGGAGTCGCGTCTATGCTTGAAATTCCTTCAACAGTAATTTTATTTGTTGAGCTAACTGAACCAAAAGAAACCATTGCAATTAATGCAATAAGTAACACAACTCCCGAGATTATAGAAGTTATTATGATTGCTTTATTGTCTTTTTTCATTTTAACCTCCTTACAATTCTATAATTTCCTCCAATTTACAATTGAAATTATTGTTATTGCAATTAATGAACCTGCAAGAAACCAAATCCATAAAGGCATATTTGATATAACACTTAAATCTGAAGCAGGTGATTCTACAAAGTTTGTTGCTTTTCTTAATGATTCATCTATGGCAGGAATATATTTTTGATTTAGATTTTGAGGAACAGAACTAAGTTTTTCATAAACCCAAATTGCAAAAGTTCCTGCAGCAGTTAAAATAAATGCAGGAAGAATTGATTTGAATTTATTTATATTTGATTTTTTGTGTGAGATTATTACTGATTTTTTTGAAAGTTTATACATAATTATTTTTTTGCCTTTTTTACTCCAGAAAAAGTTTTTTGCTTTTTGAATAAAACCTGAATCAAGAAGTTTTTTTATGTTGTATTCAATTGTGTTTAAAGGAATCTTTAATGCAGTTGATAAATCTTTTTGACTTGCTTCTTTTGTTTCAGCGAGATAATTAATTATTTTTTTGCATGTTTTACTTCCAATCACTTCTGCAATTGATTTTGATTTTTCATCATTAAGAGAAACTAAAATGAAATTGTCTTCATTTGTCATAAAAGATATAGTAAGAATATATTTATAAAAGATTTGAAAGGTTCTATTTAGTTTGGTGTTATTAAACTTTTATTTCTCGTCTAAAACTATATTTCTTTTTTTTATTACAATAATATTTATAAATCAGAATTATATTCCATTTTTATGGATATTGTAGATGATGAATTAAATGAAATGAGAAAAGAATTTCCTGACTTTAGAATCATTAAAGAATCAGGGAAAGACCTTAATCATACAGCAACAGCTTTTCTTTGTGAGAAAACTTATAACAAATTTAAAGCAAAAATTTATGCTCATATGATGACTGGATGTTCCTTAAGTTCTGACATCTATGAAAATGATAGATTTCAATATTCTCTAGGGACTTGTTCAGGAATATGGAGGGAAAACTTTAATAGATTAGAAGAAGCTTTAAATAATATTTCTACAAAAGGACTTGATGCAGTTAAATCTCAATTTGATGGAGAAAAATTAGGGATTTACCAAGAAAAATCCGTAGAATAAAAATTAAATAATTATTTCTCTCCTAAAACTATGCTCTCCTTCTTTGAAATCTTTGAATGATTTTATTTTTAATTCTTTTTTGAATAAAGGACAATTTAATACAAATGTTTCAAACTCACCACCTTCTCCTGCTGGATGAATTTTATATTTTTTTTTAAGTTGTTTAACTTCATCTATGAATCTTTTATCAATCTTTCTTCCAAGCCAAGATTTATCAAGAGGATAAGCGGCAACTGCTGTGATTATAACTTTAAATTTATTTTTTATTAATTCATTTAAATATTTTATTTCATTTTTATGCCAAAGAGGATTAATACATTTAATTTTCAATTTATCACAAATCTTCTGGATTCTTGAGGCTTGATAAACTGAATGTAATGCTCCTGTGACAATTCCTTCAATCTTATATTTTTTCTTGGCTTTTGCAATAACTTTTTCCAAATCTTTCAATTCTTCTTCTTTTTTTCCTTTAGTTTTTTGAATAATTAAAGGTAAATTCATGATTTCTGCTTGAGTTTTTGTTTTTTTTATTGAAGGTGTGTGAAACATATAACTTTCTTTATTCTTAGAAAAAATAGAAATTAAACAAACTAATTCATGTCCTTGTTTTTTTGCTAAATATGCTGAATAACAAGAATCTTTTCCCCCTGAAAATAAAACTGCGAGTTTCATTTTCTTTAATATTTCTTTTAATATATAAAATTATTTAAAGGTATTTTATTGTTAAATTTATATTCCAATTGGATTATCTCCAACATCTATGATAGCAGCAAATGATTATTATCAAAAACAACTTGATTTCTATAAAAAAGAATTTGAAGAAAAGAGTTCCGAAGAGATTAAAAAAATGTTAAATGAAAGAAGTTTATACCAAAAAATAATGGTTTTAATCCTTTTTCAAAATATTGTGCAAGGAAAAATGTGGCAAAGAAATGTTTAGAAGAAAAAACTGAATAATTCTTAAAATTTTGTATAAATTTAATCATAAAGATAATTTTCAAGTAAGTTCTTTTTTGATGGGTGTTTTAATCGAGCAAGGGCTTTTTTTTCTATTTGGCGAATTCTTTCTTTACTTAGATTAAATTTCTCACCAATTTCTCTGAATGTTAATTTTTTTGTTCCATTTAATTCAAATCTGCATTCAATTACTTTTGCTTCTTTGAGTGGAATGGTTTTAAGAAGATTGTTAATATTTTTTTTTAAGTCTTTATTTATTACAGAATCTTCAGGAATATAATTTTCATCTTTAGTATATACTAGAGTTTCTAAAGAAATTGTATTTTGAGACATTGTTAAGAGATTTGCAATTAATTTTTCATCTTTATTAAGTAATTCTGCAATTTCCTTATTTGTTGGGGTATAATTCTTTTCTTTTTGTATATATTTTGTTAGTTGATTTATTTGAGTAAGCAGATAGTTTTTTTCTGAAGGTAATCTTATTTGTCTTGCTTTTTCAGATATTGCTTTTAGTATACTTTGTCTTATCCACCAAATAGCATAGGTTGTGAATCTTCCTCTTCCATCAAATCTTTCAACAGCTTCTATTAAACCAATATTTCCTTCACTTATTAAATCTTCTAAAGGAAGTCCTCGATTTTGATATTTTTCAGCAACTTTTACAACATATCTTAGATTGGATTTAATTAAAGTTTGTCTTGAATTTTTGTTTCCTTTTCCTTTGGAGTATTCTCTTGCATGGTATTTCTCTTCTTCTGCTGAAAGTAAAGGTTTTTTTCCTATTTCTTTAAGATATGTGTGCAATATATATTCTTCTGAATTTTCATTTGATTTTGTTTTTCTTGGCTTTTTGTATTTATCCATTAATTCATCGGAAAATAATATTATATAAGCTTTACTATTTTTTAGTTACTATATCTTCTTCATTTTTTAAATCAGCAAATGGATCTCCATTATGTTGTAAGAAAGTTTCTTTAAGCCAAACATGAATTTCATCAAAATGATTTTTCTGTTCTAACCAAATCTTTTTTTGATTTTCTAATTCTAATAAAGGAAGAAATGAAAGAATTCTTTCTTCTTTGGTTTCTCCAATAAGTTCTGTAAATGAAATCTTTTTCTTTTCTTTATTATTAAGTTGAGAGAATAAATTATTATAAATTTCTTGTATTTTATTTTTTATATTAAATTTTTTCTTTGGAAGAGAAATTCCTGTTTCTCTTAAAGCATTTGTATTTAATATTGTTTTTTTGATTCTTCTGTTTTCTGTAATAATTGCTTTGTTTAAAGAATCAATTAATTCTTTTAATGTAACTTTCCTAAATCTTGGCATAGGACTTCTAGGAATTAATTCAGGTATATCTTCTTCTAAATCTATTCTTTCAATTTGTTGTTTAATTTTTTCTTTTTTTCCAAAGAGGATTTCATCTATACTTTTAATATATTTATTTAACAAAATTTCTGATTTTATTCTTAGAAGAAGAGCCGCTGCCAACAAAACTTTACTTGATACAAAAAAGTCAGCATTTTCATATTTTTGTATTTGTTCAAGATATTTTTCAGTTAGAATTGTTATATTGATATCCCAGGGATCTAATTGTTCTGTATTAATTAAATCATAAATTATCTCCTGCCAATCTATTTCTCTGTTAAATAATAAATCATGAATTTGTTCTTGTTTTATTGAAACCTCTTTATCTTCCATAGATTTTATATATTTAGAAGATTTATAATATTTGTCTTCGATAAATTTCAAGATTTTGTTTTGTGGTGCCTAATATAATATAAATGTAGTTCCTAATATTTATAATAAATATTTTAGAATTAACTACTTTTTCATTATTATGTCTTGTCATTTCTTAAGGGTAACATGAACGAAAGATTTATATAGTAGAATTATTTAGGTATTTTATCACCTCTTTTTCCCCAGGAGAAGCTTCAGGTCTACTATTTTGTTGGCTTGAAGAATCTCCCAGGGTTATATTCAATTAAATATTATTTACAAAAAAAGAAAATTGTGGGCTTAATAAATTATTTCAAATGAATTAATTTGCCCGATTATAATTATTAAAATTATTTTTTATCTTCCTTATTCTTGTCTTTGGAAGTTTCCTGTTTTACTTTGCCTTCAAATTCAGAGTAATGACATTTTCCACAATAAAGTTTTCCTTGAGATTGTGATAAAAAAATTCCGGGCCCACATCGAGGGCAAAACTTTGCAGAACGAGAAACTTTTTCACCTTCAACTTTATATTTTAAATATTTTTTGCTTGTCGGTTTATTTTTGTGCGGTTTCTTTCCTTTCTTGATTGATTTTTTCTTTTTTCCCATTTATTTTTTCTCCTTAGTTTTTTTAGATTTTTTATTTTTTGATTCTATTTTTTTGTGTTTTTCTGAAGAATAAATATTTGCAATAATTGTGAAGACTTTTGCTCCAAATTTTCCAAGAATTCTTTTTATTTTTATATTTTCAATTGAAGAAGAAAATTTTTCAGAGAGAAATTTTTCAACTTCAGCATTACTTGGTGTAACATCTGCTTCAACACTTATTTTGACTTCGTTTCGATTAAATAAAGGATTTTCTTTTTGTTCAATAATTTTAAAATTTTCCATCTTTCATTTCTTGATATGCTTGTTTAATTGCATCTCCCCATTTTTTCATATCTGGAGAATATGTGCTTGGATATTCTTCATTTGTATTCTTAGTAACTGAATCTTTTTGTTTTTTTAAAAAATCATTAAAATCATCAATAATTTCTAAAGCCATTTTATCTTACTTTAATTGCAAAATTGCCTTTTTCATTTATATTTAATTTTTTGGCTATTTCTGATTTTTCAGGATTTATAACAATTACTCTTCCCTTAAAGTTTTCTATTGATTCTTTGGATTCACAACTAGGACATTTATCATCTTCATATATTTTTTTGCAAACTTTACATGCCTTTGGTTTCATTTCTTTTTTACCTTCTTAACTGATTTTTCTTCAGCTTTTATTGTTTTTTGTTCTGCTTTTTTCTTTTTTATTTGGTCTTCTTTAATCCATTCTAATTTTCCTAATCCAGGTTGTCTCATTGTTAATCCTATTTTTGGTTCGTCACCTTTGTGGCTTATTGCTACAATTCTTGCAATGCATAAATCTCCTTGTTTAAGGCTTCTTTTACTTGCTTTTCCAAGAAGTGAATTTGCTTTGCTGAAACTTACATAATCGTCCATTGTCTGGCTTATGTGAATCATTCCTCTCATGACTCCCATGTTTATGAAAGCTCCAAAATTTGTGATTTCTGATATTATTCCCTGAACTAATTCGTGGAGTTCTGGTTTCCATACAAGTAATTTGAAAGTTGATTTGTAATATGCTGCTCCATCTCCAGGAATTATTATTCCCTCTTTGACTTTTAATACATCAATAACCATTATAACTTTGCCTAATTCTTTGTCATAAAAGTCTTTATAGATTTCTACTAATTGTTGTCTGACAGCTTCAATTGTAGGTAATCCAAATAGTTTTGGTTCTACTCTTACATGATCTTCAACTTCAGTTAGGAAAAACATAAAAATTTATGGCGAAATTGGTTTAAAAAAGTTTGTTTTAGTGCTTTAACTAATTTCCAGCTTTTTATGCCCCCGAATTATTAGTTTTTGATTTTTAACTTTTTCTTGAATTTCTTTATCTAAAGTCGCAACAATATAATTTCTATTTTTTTTAGATAATTTTATTATTCCTTTATCTGTGTTCTTTTCTTCTAAATTAATTATTTCAATAGGATTTTTTTTTAATAATTGTAATGCGATTTTTGATTCATCTCTAAATTTAAGTTTCTTTTTTGATTTTGCAATTTTCTCAAGTTCATTAATTACTTCTTTTGGAATTAAAATTTTAAAACCCATAAATTTGATTTCTTCAAAGAAATCTATTTTGTTTCTTATACAAGATAAGATAAAATTTGTATCAAGGATTGTTTCTTTCATAATTTTTATAGTTAAATAGATTATAAAAACTTAACATTCTGAAAGAAAAAATAATTAGAAAATAATTAATTTAAATATGCATTAATATTCCATCTATGCCATTGAGGGTTATCATTAAATATTTGTACTTTTGGAAAATTCTTTTTTAAAATAGTTTCAACAGATTTTGCATCCTTTTCTTCATAAACTCTTACATGAACTCTAGGACGATATGAATTATAATGTATAATAATAGAATATCCATTACCATTTACTCCTCTATACATAACATCCTCTCCTTCTATGTATTCTTTATTATCTGGGTTAAAATTTAAGTTAGGAAATGCTTGTTTGATTTCATTAAAAGATTTTTTGAATGAATTATATGCTTCTTTATTTTTCATATTTGTTTATGTGTTTGGACAGTATTTAAAAGTTATGAAGTTATAATAGTCAAAGCTTATTCAAAACTTAACATTTATTAATTGAAATTTCTTTTGTAATTTATGCAAGAAAAAGAGAATATTTTAAGAATTTTTGAGGAGACGAAAAAGGCTATTGAGGAGAATGATTCTGCGAAGATTAAAAGTTTGAGCAACCAGACGATTAATACGGCTTCGCTGACACATGATCCGGATAATATTGCTGTTGCGGTGGTTGTTTATTCTTTGAGTAAGATTATTGAAAGAGAAGGTTATAGAAAACTTCCTGGGTGGAATAATTTTTACAAAATTTATGTTAATTCAATAAATAAAATTATAATTGCTCTTAAGAAAAATGATGAAGAATGTGTTAAGCAAAATTTAAAATTGATAAGACAGGGAATTGGTAAGTTGTCTGGAAAATTAAAAAAATATATTCAGGATGTTTTTATAAAAGCGAAAATTAACAAAGCTTCTAAAATTTATGAACACGGGATTTCTATGGAAAAGACAGCGCAACTTCTAGGGGTTACAATGTTTGATTTGGCGAGTTATGCAGGACAAAAAGAAGAAATTTCTGAAGCACCTGAAAGTAAGACAATGAATGTTAGAGAGAGAATTAAAATGGCAGAGGAAATGTTTAGATGAAATGTAAATTAATAAAAACTTATAATCTTCTTGGAGAAGATTACTATAATATGAGAAAACACAAAAAGGGAGCAACTTATTTCTATAATGAACTTACAGAAACTCCTACAACATTTAAATTAATTGGAAATGTAAAAAATAAAAAGATTCTTGATTTAGGATGTGGTCCTGGATTTTATTTAAAACATTTTAGAAAACGAGGTGCAAAAGTTAAAGGTATTGATTTATCTCCAGAATTACTTAAATTCGCCAAACTACAAAATCCAAGTACAGAAATCATCTTAGGAGATATAACAAAAAAACTTCCTTATAAAAATGCTGAATTTGATATTGTAAACTCTTCTCTTGTTTTAGGACATATAAAAAACTGGAGAAATATATTAAAAGAAGTGCATAGGATATTGAAGAAAAATGGTATCTTTGTATTTTCTATAGGGGTCCCATTTTATGAATGCGTGGAGAGAATTAAAGTAAAAGGGAAGAAATTTAAAACTCCAAAAGATTATTTTAATGAACGTAAAATTCAAACAATTTGGAAGGGAAATTCTGGAAAAAATGGTGAAGCAATTCATTATCACAAAACTTATGGAACAATCATTAAACTTTTAATTAAAAATAAATTTGAGATAATAGATTATGAAGATTGTAAACCAATTGTTTCTGCAAAAAAATTGTATAAAAAAGAATATAAAGATGAATTAAATTTCCCTCGATTTTGTTCATGGAAGGTCCAGAAAAAATGAAAAATAAAAAATTAACAATAGTTTTAGGAGGAAATGTTGGTTTTTATTTGTGGAGCATGGGAACATTCAGTGCAATTGAAAAAAATTTAAACTGTAAAATAAAACGAATTTCTTATTTTAAGTTTTCTACATCAATAAAAGGAGTGATGATTGAATTTAGAATTTGTTATAATCCGACTAAAGATAATAATTATAAAAAAAGAGCAGAATTATTTGCTTTAAATGAAAAAGAAATAATCCCTCCTCCATCAGATGAAGTGGCTAAAAAGATAAAATCAAGAAATATATTGTTCTTGGGACTTTGCGGGGGGCTTAAAGGAAAAAAGTCAGAAATTTTTATTCCTGAGGAATTTAATGAAATTTTTTTTGAAGATGTTTACATAAAACAAGAAGAGATATTAAAAATTATTCCTAAAAATAAAATAAAAATTAAAAATGCTCTTAAAGGAGAAATGTCTGGAAAAAATGCAAAAGTTTTGACAACAAACTTAACATTAATGAAAGATACAATACAAGATAAAAAAATTGAATATTTAATGATGCTTGGAAATAATCTTTCAAAGAATATCGATGTTGTAGAAAAAGAAAGTTATCCTATTGTAAAAAAATTTAGAAATGTAAATATTGGAGTTATGTTAATGTCTTCAGATATATTAACAATAAAAAGAAATGTAATGAAAACAGGAAAATTTAATCCAAATAAAGATGTCTTCAACAAAAATTGTAGTAAAGCAATTAAAGAAATGTTAAAAAATTTAAAATGAAACAAAAAATAAAAGGGATTATTAAAGAGATTAAAAAAAATGATTTACTTAGATGTCAAGATATAATTTATTCTTGTCTTTATGGAGCATGCAAAAACTTAAAACAAACTTTTAGATTAAGAAAGCATTATTCTTTGCTTAATCTTGAAAAGTTTCTTAAGAATTCAAAAATATTTATTGCTTTTAGAGGTGAAGGGAAAATCTTGGGAACTGGAAGAATTACAAAAAATAATGAGATTCGAACAATTTATGTGAACCCTAAATATCAAAAAAGAGGAATTGGAAGCAAGATTCTAAAAAGATTAGAGGATTATGCAAAGAAACATAATATAAAAAAATTACATTTACATGCTATAGGAAGTGCTGTTTTGTTTTATGTGAAAAAAGGATATATTAAATCAAAGGATTTTCTTCAGAAAGATAATCTTATGGAGAAAGAAATAAAATGAAAGTAATAATTTTTGATGCTAGCACTTTGATAACTTTTGCAATGAATGGTTTGCTTTCTGAACTTAGGGAATTGAAGAAAATTTTCAAAGGAAAATTTATAATTACAGAGGAAGTGAAAAGAGAGATAATTGATAAGCCACTTAAGATAAAAAGGTTTGAGCTTGAGGCATTGCAGATTAAACAATTACTGGATAATGGAACACTTGAAAAGCCGTCTGTTTTAAATGTTGACGAGAATAAAATTTCTAAAGATACTATTGAATTGATGAAAATTGCTAATAAGATTTTTCAGGGAAGAGGGCGAGAGATTCATTTAATTAGTTCTGGAGAGACTTCTTGTTTAGCATTAAGTAGAATTTTGTATGAAAAGAAAATAAAAAATATTATTGCTGTGGATGAAAGAACGACGAGAATGCTTGGGGAGAAGCCAGAAAATTTAGAGAATCTTCTTAGAAAAAAATTGCATACAGATGTACGTTTTAATGAGGGAAATTTTAAATCTTTTGAAGGATTTAAGTTTATTCGGTCTTCAGAGTTGGTTTATGTTATGTATAAGAAAGGGATTATAAAATTAAAAGATAGTGGAATTGTTTTGGATGCTTTGCTTTATGGAGTTAAGTATAAGGGTTGTGCTATTTCTGATGATGAGATTAAAGAGATTAAGAGGATGAAATAAATATGGATAAGGTTATATTAATTGGAGGCTCTCCAGTTGCTGGGAAGAGTTATACTGCAAGAAAAATTGCAGAGTCTTTAAAATTACCTTGGATATCCACTGATACAATTAGGGAACAAATGAAAGAAATTGTTGATAGAAGAAATTATCCTGAATTATTTCGTCTTTATGAACCAAATCCTAAAATGGCTGTTGAAATTTTTACATCTAATAGTGCAAAAGAAATTGTGAAGAATCAAAATAAAGAAAGTTCTGAAGTTTGGAAAGGTGTAAAAGCTTTAATTGAAACAGATTATGTTTGGGGTTCATTTATTATTGAGGGTATAGCAATATTACCTAATTTAGTTAAAAAATTACATATAAAAAATAAACAAATCAAAAAATTCTTTCTTATAGATGATAATGTTGAACGTATTCGCAAAACTATATTTACAAGAGGATTATGGGATGATGCGAATAAATACCCTGATTCAGTAAAAGAAAAAGAAGTTGAATGGGTTTTGGAATTTAATAAATATATTCTTGCGGAATCAAAGAAATATAATTTTCCTGTAATAAAAATTGGGAATCGTAAAAATTATATAAATCAAATAAAGAGATTAATTAAGTAATATTTTTATAAGAAGCATAAAAACAATTAAAAATCAAATATTTCTTATAGAATTAAGGGTCTGTAGTTCATCGTCAGAATATCGGTCTCCAGAACCGAAGAGGGGGGTTAAATTCCCTCCAGGCCCATTGGAAAGATTTATTAATTATATTAAATAAAAATTATTATGGTAGAATTTAATTTATTATATCCAATTATAGGAATTCCAATATTATTTATTTTATCTGGATTAAAAGTTGTTAAGGAATATGAAAGAGGAGTTAAATTTACTTTAGGAAAATTTACTGGGGTTATGAAGCCAGGTTTAAGACTTGTAATTCCTATTTTACAGGCATGGAAAAGAGTTGATGTAAGAGTTAAAGCAATTGATGTTCCAGACCAGGATGCAATAACAAAAGACAATGTTTCTTTAAAAGTTAATGCAGTTCTTTATTATAAAGTAAGTGATGCCTCAAAAGCAATTATAGAAGTTGAAGAATTTAATTATGCTGTTTCTCAATTAGCTCAAACAACTATGAGAGATGTTGTAGGAGAAGTTACTTTAGATGAATTGCTTAGTAAGCGGGATGCTGTTTCAAAAAGAATAAGAAGAATTGTTGATATTGCTACTGACCCTTGGGGAATTAAAGTTTCTTCTGTTGAGTTAAAGCATGTTGAACTTCCAGAACAATTAAAGAGAACTATTGGCAAAGAAGCTGAAGCAGAAAGAGAAAAGAGAGCTGTTATAATTAAAGCTCAGGGAGAAGTAATTGCTGCAGTTAATATGGCAAAGGCAGCAAAGACTTTGGCAAGTGGGCCTGGTGCTTTACATCTTAGAACATTACAAACTCTTAATGATTTAAGCTCTGACAAAAGTAATACTGTTGTGTTAGGAGTTCCTCTTGAAATCTTAAGAGCTTTTGAAAGTATGACTGACAAAAAGAAAAAATGATAAGTTTAGATAGATTAAAAGATATAAGAAGATTAGAAAATTGGTTGAATTTAGATGAATATGGGTATAGGGTTTCAGATGAAACCCCTTCACAAAATTCCGAAGAGAAAAAAATTACAGGATATGCTGAATTTAATTTGAAAACAGGCGAAATTACTTGTTATTCTATAAAATGAAATAATTTTAAAAAATTATTTAAGGTTTAAATTATTATTTTTATTATGGATATAATTAAAAAAGCAACTATATTTGCTAAGGAAGAATATCAAAAGAATGACTCAAAACATCAATGGGCTCATGTTGAAAAAGTTATGAAAAGAGCATTAGAAATTGCGAGGCAATTAGACAATGTTGATTATGAACTTTTGAAACTTGCTGTTATTTTTCATGATATTGATTATAATTCTGAACTAACTTGTGATGAAAATTATAAAAATCATGTTGAAAATAGTATAAAAGTTGCTGAAGAATTTCTTATGAAGAGCAATTATCCTAAAGAACAGATAATTAAACTTAAACAAGCGATGCTTTCTCATTCTGGACCACATCGCAGAAAGTTAGGAGAATCAAAGATTAAAGAAGGTAAAATATTATATGATGCAGACAAATCTATACTAATGAATGATTCTGCAACCTATGAAAAATATTTTCCAATTTTATATTTTGATGAAACAAGAAAATTAGTCAAAAAACCCTCATGAATAAAAATTCTCTTTCTCTTTTCTAATAAGAAAAACTCATTTAGAATCAAAAGAATATTTCTTAAAGAGAACCCAACCATTTTTTCTAATAAAAAGACCAAAATGATTAATAGTCCAGTTCTCTGATAGATTTAGTTTTTTAATTTTGTTTAAAATTTCTTTTTGTTTTGTTTTTGGGATTAATCCTATTGTTGTGTGAAACTTCCATCCATTCAATCCAAAAGGAGTTCCATATTTTTTTACATTTTCAAGAGCTTTCTTTGGCATATGTGGATTTTCTTTTTTCCATTGTTTAAGTCTTTCTTTGGTTTTCAAAAAATTTAATTTCTTATAAAGAATTCTTCTAAAATTATTCATTTGAGAATTATCTTTAATCATATAAATTAAACTGTTATTTTGCTTATATCTTTCAATTTTTAATTTTTTATTTACCACAAAAGTATCAAGCCCTTTTATCTTTGCAATAAATGGTTTTGTTATCTTAGAAATTTTTCTAAGTTCTTTATCAACTTTTTTAATATTTGAATAACTATCATCAATAATTGTTATGTGAGGAGTTCTTAACCCCGAACCTTTTTCTGTTTTTATCTTTGCAATTTTCCTAATTTTTCTTAAGTTATCCACAACTCTCTTTTGAGGAATAAAAGCAATAAGCATTCTTTTACCCATTTGTTATTTAAGAAAAATTGATTTATTTATTTTGTGTTAAACAAGTAAATTTATTAAATAAGAATTTGATTTTTATTTTAAGCCCGCATCGCATAAGGGTATTGCACAAGATTGGAAATCTTGGTCCATTGGACATCCAGGTTCGACTCCTGGTGTGGGCGTTTTTTGGTGTAAATTTTAAAAAAGATTGGATTCTAACATATATATTGCAGTGTAATGGAGGTGAGAATGGCAAGAAGAAATTTGCTAAAAATACGAAATAAAAAAAGTATGGGAATGGCTGAAAGAAAGTATAAGTGTATGAGTTTTGGAATGATTATTCTTGGAGTTTTAATTTTAGCAAATGTTTATTGGTATTTGATAAGCTGGTCTGCATTTGTTGGATGGATTTTTATTGTAGCTGGAATTGCTAAGTTATTAATGCATAAGGCACATATGATGTAAATTAAATTATTTTTTATGGTAAATAGTTGTGTTATTTATTATTATGAATTAAATAAAAAAGAAATTAAGAGATTATATTTTGTAGATAGAGGATTGTTTTCTGAAAATATAAATGAAGCATTAAGGTTTATTGATACAAAAGAAGAATTGAGAATTATTTCTGAACTTGAACTGAAAATTTCTGCAAGAATTCATTTAAAGAAGTTAGATGAAGAAATCATTATGTTTTAAAATACATAAAATTTATAAATACATATGAATTGTCTTTCATATGAAAAGTAATACATATCATTTCTTTTTTAGGAATCTTGCGAATCCTATTAGGATAAATATCATTTCTTTTTTGAAAGATAAAGAAAGTTCTGTTGGAGAATTGTCAAAGAGATTGAAGATTGAACAGAGCAAGTTGTCTCATGCGTTGAGGTCTTTGAAATGTTGCAATATTGTTGATTTTAAGCAAAAGGGAAAGAAGAGAATTTATTTTTTGAACAAAGACACAATTCTTCCGATGCTGAAACTTATTGATAAACATGAGAAAACATTTTGTGGAGGTAATTGTAAAGCTTGTGGAAGATGAAACAAATATATTTAGATAATGCAGCGACTACAAAAGTAGATGGGGATGTTTTAAGAGCCATGCTTCCTTATTTTAGTGATAGGTATGGGAATGCTTCATCTGTGCATTTTAAGGGGCAGGAAGCTAAAGAAGCATTAGATAAAAATAGAAGAATAATTGCAAGAGAAATTGGAGCAAAAAGGCATGAGATTATTTTTACATCTGGAGGGACAGAGTCGAATAATTTCGCTTTGAAAGGTTTGTTTTTTTGGCATAAACAAAATGAAACTGGAAAAAATCATATTATAACTACGAAGATTGAGCATGATTGTATTTTAAATTCATGCAAATGGTTAGAAAAACAAGGAGCTAAAATTACTTATTTGAATGTTGATGAAGAAGGATTTATTGACTTAGAAGAATTGAAAAATGCGATTACAGAAAAGACAATTATTGTTTCAGTTATTCATGGAAATAATGAAATTGGAACAATTCAGGATTTAGAAAAAATTGGAAAGATTTGTAGAGAAAAAGATGTTTTATTTCATACTGATGCATGCCAGAGTTTTACAAAAGTTCCAATAAATGTAAAGAAACAAAATTTGGATTTAGTTACTTTAAACTCTCATAAAATTCATGGACCAAAAGGTGTTGGTGCTTTGTATATTCGGGAGGGAATTAAAATAATTCCTTTAATGCATGGAGGAGGACATGAGAGAAATTTAAGGAGTGGAACAGAAAATATTTCTGGAATTGTTGGTTTTGCAAAAGCAGTTGAAGTTGCAAAGAAAAAAGATATTGAGAAAATTGAAATTTTGAGAGATAAATTAATTGAAGGTGTTTTGAAAATTTCGAATGTGAAGTTGAATGGTCCTAAATATAAGCGACTTTGTAATAATGTGAATATTTCTTTTAATAATATCGAAGGTGAAGCAATTGGAGGTTATTTGGAAAATTTTGGGATTTGCACTTCTACTGGTTCAGCATGTGCATCGCATTCTCTTGAGACAAGTCATGTTTTGAAAGCAATTGGTTTAAGTCCTGTTCAATCAAATAGTTCAATACGAATGAGTTTAAGTAAATATACAACAGAGGAAGAAATTGATTTTGTTTTGGGAAAGCTTCCAAAGATTGTTGAGAAGTTGCGGAGGATAAGTCCTTTGAAATGAAACTAATAATAGTTCGTCATGGAGAGACGATTGGAAATTTTAAAAAAATAGCTGAAGGCCATTTGCCAGGAAAACTTTCAAAGAAGGGTATTTCCCAAACAAAAAAAGTTGCTTTAAGACTTAAAGACGAAAAAATTGATTATATTTATTCAAGTGATTTAAAACGTGCGGCAGATACAGCAAAAGCAATAGCAGTTTATCATAAGAAAGTTCCTATAAAGTTTGTTGAAGAATTGAGAGAAGTAAATCTTGGAGGGATTACTGGAAAGTCTGACGAGGAAATTGACTGGAAAAAAAGTAAAAAGGAAATAGAGACTTTTGCCAGCAGGAAAAAAAGAGCAACTAAAATATTAAAAGAAGCTTATAAAAATCATCCAAAGAAAACAGTTTTGTTTGTTGGGCATTCTTTTATCAATAAAGCATTAATATCTTTTATTTTGAATTTGTCTAAAAAAGAATCTGAATTATGCAAACAATCAAACACAGGTATAACTATCATTGATATAAAAGAAAATAAAAATCATAAATTAGTTTTAATGAATTGTGCTAAACATTTGGAGGGAATGGAATGAAAATTAGAAAAGCTAAAATTTCTGATGCTAAAAAAATCTCTGATATGATTACAAATAATATTGATTTAGTAACTTCAAAGAAATATTCTAAAAAACAAATTTTAGCAATGAAAGAATATGCAAGTGAAAAAAATATTAAAAAATATATAAAAAATAAAAAGTGGGAGGTTTTTGTTGCTATTGAAAAAGATAAGATTATCTGGACTATAACTTTTGAAGGAAATCTTGTATTTTCTCCATATGTTACAACTTCAAAAAATTTTGTTAAAGACCCTATGGGTTCAAAAATGTTGAAATTTGCTGAGAATAAACTTAAAAGAATTGGTGAGGGTTCTATTAAAATAATTTCAATTGAAACTACAAAAAATTATTTTCAAAATAAAGGATATAAGGTAATTAAAAAATTGATTCTTGGAAATGAAATTAAATTTAAGGAATTTATGATGGAGAAAAAATTATAATGAAAATTAGAAAAGCTAAAACTTCTGATACTAAAAAAATCTTTATTTTAGGAAACATGGGAAGTGGAAAATCTACACTTGCAAAAATAATTTCAGAAAAATTAGAAATTAAATGCTATGATTTAGATAATATTTTTTGGGCTAAAAAATTTGACAAAAAAAGAAGCGAGAAAATGAGAGACAAAATGTTCAAAGAATTGTGTGATAAAGATAAATGGATAATTGAAGGGGCTTATGCTACATGGATAGAATATGGAATTAAAAAAGCAGATGTTATTATTTTACTTAAAATTCCTGTAAAATCTTTATTATGGAGAATAACTAAAAGGTCAATTAAAAGAGAAAAGCAGAAAAATCTTGGAAAGGAAAGATATCAACAAAGTTTTAAAGATTATATTGGTTTAGTAAAAGCTACATTAAAATATTACAAAAGAGAAGATGGTAGAGGATTTCATCAACATAAAAAATTAATTGAGAAACACAAAACTGAATTTATTATAATTAAAAATAATAAAGAATTAAATGACTTTCTTAAAAAATTATAATGAAAAAAATAACTAAAAAAACAAAAATGAGTGAATTGCTTGAGAAAAATCCAAAGGCAGCTGAAATTCTGTTTGAAGCTGGGCTTTCGTGTGTTGGTTGTCCAATGGCAATGCAAGAAACAATTGAACAAGGTTGTCTTACACATGGAATAAGTAAGAAGGAAATTGATGAATTGGTTGAGAGGTTGAATGAGGAAGGGAAATGAAAATAAAACAGGCAAGATTAGAAGATAAAAAATCTGTCCTGAAATTAGTTAATCAATTATATTCAAGAAGTTCTCCAAAGATTGTTGAAAAATGGAAAAAAGATTATCCTAATATAATTGGAGGAACTTTTTTAGCAGAGATAAAAAAAGAAATTGTTGGATATATTGCATTTGGATTAAAAGATGATTCTGTATATATTGGAGACTTATATGTTCTTCCAAAATTTAGAAGACAAAAAATTGCTACAAAATTAATTAATTTTGTAAATAAAGTTAAAAAAAATTTAAATAAAAAATCTCTTTTAGTTGATGTTAGGAAAAAAGATTATAATGCTCAAAAGCTTTACAAAAAAATTGGTTTTAATCTATTAAAAAATAATGAATCTAATAAAGATTTGATTACCTTAAGAAAATGAAAATATCTCAAATAAAAAGTCAAATAAAAAAAATTGCAAAGGACTTTGATTTAGAGTATAATACAAAATGGTTTGATTATATTTGGATTTCTAAAAGACAGGAAATTTTAATTGAATTTGTTGGAGATTGTCCAGACCCAATTTATAATAAATATGGAAAAACTATTTTGCAAAGAATAAAAAATTTAGATGAGTTTGTTAATTCGAAAGATTTTCAAAAGTGCATTAAAAGATTTGGAGGCCAAGTTGCTGAAAAAAAAGATTTACAAAAAGAAGAAAGATTGTACAAAAAAATTTCAAATAAAAAAATTAGAGAGGAATTATTGAATGTTTATCTCAAAGTAAAAGAGAAACTTAAGAATGCAGAACAAATTGCACTGATTACAAAAACTAACATTAAAAAGGAAAAAGAATGGATTGAGAAATTTATTCTTAGACATGAATGGATACATATTTTGTTATATAAAAATAGAATAGAATTTCAGAAAATTAATTCTAACTATTGGAAATACGACGAAGGATTAGTTGAATTTTTAGGAGTTTATATTGATAGGAATTTAGATAAATTAGAAAAATTTAGAGATGAAGAGCAATATCCTACGGAAAAACAAAATTGGATATATGCTATAAAGTTTAGAAAATTGTTTGAAAATATTTCAAATCCTAAAGAAAGGAAAATTAAAATTAAAAATTTGATGAGGAGATTAAGAAAATGAAAAAATATAAACTAAGAAAGTATAACACAAATTTTCCAAAATTATTTGAAGAGGAAAAAAGAAAATTAAAGAAAATTTTACCTGAATCTAAAATAGAACATATTGGAAGCACTGCGGTATTTGGGCTTAAAGGAAAAGGAATAATTGATATTATAATTGCTGTTCCAAAAAAAGAAATTGAAAAAGCAAAAAATTTATTGGTGAAAAATAATTATATATTTAAACCAAAGGCAGGAGATAAGAATAGATTATTTTTTCAAAAAGATTACTGGAAACTATTTGGAAAAAGAAGAGTTCATTTACATTTAACTATCCCAAATGGAAAAGATTGGAAAGAATGTATTAAAGTAAGGGATAAATTAAGGAAATCTTTGAATTTAAGAAAACAATATGAAGAACTTAAGAAAGAAGCAATTGTGTATGCTAAAGGAGAAGGCAAAAAATATAGAAAATATAAAAATAAATTTTTAAAAGAATTATCAAAATGAAAATAAAAAAAATTCGCGGAAAGAATTTGCCCCAAAAAATATTTTATTGGATTAATAAAAAAAGAATTGAAGAATATGGTTCAAAAGTAAATTTATTTGATAAAAAACCTCATAAAGATAGCATATTCTTTTTTGTAAAAGATGATGATAAAATTGTTTCATTTGGTTTTTTGAGAAAAGTGACAATTAATTATCTTGGTAAAAAATACAAAGTAAAAGGAATTGGGGGAATACTTTCTGTTGAAAAAGGCAAAGGTTATGGAAAGATTTTGATTCAGGAAATAATTAAATATCTTAAAAAAAGTGGAAAAACAGGATTGGGTTTTTGTGGGAATGATAAAATAAAATTTTATGAAAAAGCAGGATTAAATACAAAGAAAAATTTAAACAAGAGATTTGTAATGAAAAATCCAAAAACAGGAGAATTAATCAGAGACCCAGATAAATGTTCAGGAATTTATTCTGAAGGAAAAGATAAATTAATTGAAGGAATTTTGAAAACTAAATCAATAGGATATTACTGGCTTCCGGATATAAAGGAACCTCATTGGTAAAATGACAATAAAATATTCAAAAAAAGTTATGCAAAATTTTCTTCATCCTAAAAATATGGGTGAAATGAAAAATCCAGATGGAGTTGGAAAAGTTGGGAATCCTGTTTGTGGAGATGTTATGCAAGTTCAGATAAAAGTTGAGAATAATAAAATTCAAAATATTAAATTTAAAACATTTGGATGTGCTGCTGCTATTGCAACTTCTTCGATGATTACTCAACTTGCAAAAGGGAAAACATTAGAACAAGCTAGAAAGATTACTAGAGAAGATGTTGCTAAATCTTTAAAGGGACTTCCTCCAATTAAAATGCATTGTTCTAATCTTGCAAGCGATGCTTTGAAGAAAGCTATTGAAGATTATGAGGAGAAAAATGGAAAGAAAATTCAAACAAACTCTTAGAAAAATCAAATTAAATAAAAAAGAAAAAATTTTAGTTGCACTTTCAGGTGGAAAGGATTCTTGTGTTACTGCTTATCTTCTTAAAAAATTAGGATATTGTATTGAAGGATTTCATATTGATTTAGGAATGGGAAAATATAGTGAAAAATGTTTGAAAGCTGTTGAGAAACTTTGTGAAGATTTGAAGATTAAACTTCATGTCTATGATATTAAAAAAGAAATGGGAAGTTCAATGTGTTATATTCGTGCAAAAATTCAGCATGAAAAAAAGGGTTTGAAAAATTGTGCAATCTGCGGGGTAATAAAAAAGTGGATTATGAATCGTGAGGCGAGGAGGTTAAAATTCAAGAAGATTGCGACAGGACATAATCTTGATGATGAATGCCAAACTTTTTTAATGAATATTTTTAAAGGAAGTCCTGAGTTAAGTGCAAATTCTGGAGCAACAACTCAAAATGTTAAAGATAAAAAATTTATTACAAGAATCAAACCCTTGTTTTATATTGATGAAAATGAAATTAGAAAATATGCAAAAGAAAAAAAACTTCCAGTAGTTTATGAAAAATGCCCATGTGCTTTTGATTCTTATAGAATACAAATGAGAGAATTTGTAAATACTTTAACTAAAAAACAAAAAGAAAATATTATAAAAAATTTTGAAAAACTTTTGCCGAAAATTAAGAAATTAAAATCTAAAGAGAAATTAAATTATTGTGAAATTTGTGGAGAACCATCAAGGAAAAAAATATGTAGAATGTGTGAGTTAGTTGAAAAGAAAGATTAATTATTTTCTTTTTCTCTTAGAAATCTTTTTCTTTTTAGAAGAAACTTTTTTCTTTGTGGAAGATTTCTTTTTCATTTTAAACTCACAGCATTTCATTTTTGAAAATACAAAGATATAAAGAATTTCAAGAATTCCAACTGTGTTAATTAATGCTAAAATTATAAACCATATTGCAGAACCTTTTCTGGCTGATTTCCATAATGCTAAAAGTTTCCATACATAAGACCAAATAAGAATTATTATTAATAATCCTAAAGGAATTCCAACTTGTTCTGTAATTGTTGTTAAGTAATTCACCATCTTTTATTATTAAAATGAATTGTCCTTTAAAAATCTTCTGAAGATTGTTGTTCTCCATGAGTGCTGATAAAAATTTAAATAGTATTTTATATAAATACAATTTATAGTAATGTAAAAAGAGGCAGAATACAATATATTGTATAAAATGAATTGTCCATATTGTTCAAATATTAAAACAAAAGTAACTAATAAAAGAGAATCTCCTCAAGGAATAAGGAGAAGAAGAGAGTGTTTGAAATGCAAAAAGAGATTTACAACTTATGAAAAAATTAATAGAAATATATTTTACATTATAAAAAAAGATAAAAACAGAGAGAAATTTGATAGAGAGAAACTTGAAAAAGGGATAGAAAAAGCATTTGAAAAACGTCCTGTTTCAAAAGAGAAAATTGATAAATTAATTGATGAGATTGAGGAACAATTAAGAAAAAAAGGAAAAAAAGAGATTCAAAGCTCTGTAATAGGAGAACTTGTTATGAAGAAAATAAAAAAATTAGATAATGTGGCATATATTAGATTCGCGTCTGTTTACAGAGATTTTCAGGATGTTAAGGATTTTAAAAAAGAATTAAAAAAGATTTAGAAAATGTTAGAAGAATTACAAAAATTGACAAAATTGAATTTAACAGAAAATCAACTTAAAGTAATAAAAGATAAATATCTAAAAGATTCTCCAACAGTAGAACATTGGCTTGAGACTATTTGTCATAATGTAGCTCTTTCAGATATTTTATATTCAGAGAAGATAAACAAAGAAAAAATATTTGAAGGAGTGAATTGCAAAAAGATTGCTTATTCTTTAAAAGATAAAATTAGTATGATGTATCTTTTACATAATGGATTAGAAGACCAAGAGAAGATGAGGGATAATTTTAAGACATTTTTAAATAATTTAGAGAATATTAACCGTTCAAATCCGGAAATAATTTCAGATACAGAAAAAAATTTTTATGAATTATTATCAAGTTTAAAATTTCTTCCTAATTCACCTACTTTAATGAATGCGGGTAGAGACCTTCAGCAATTAAGTGCTTGTTATGTTTTACCTGTAGGGGACTCTATAGAAGAAATTTATGGTGCTGTTAAAAATATGGCATTGATTCACAAGAGTGGTGGGGGAACAGGATTTTCTTTTTCAAAACTAAGACCAGGAGGAGATGCTGTAAGGACAACAAAAGGAATATCTTCAGGACCTTTACCATTTATGCAAATATTTGATAAATCAACAGAAGTTGTCAAACAAGGAGGAACAAGAAGAGGAGCAAATATGGGAATCTTGCATTATACTCATCCAGATATTGTTCAATTTGTTGATTTAAAGAAACAACCGGGCATCATGGAAAATTTTAATATTTCGGTGGCAATTGATGAAAAATTCATAAATGCTGTCAAAAATAATGAAGATTATGAACTTATTAATCCTCGAACAAAAGAAATTGTAAAAAAAATTAATGCAAAAAATTTGTGGGATAAATTAGTCAAAGGGGCATGGGAATCTGGAGACCCTGGAATTATTATGATTGATAGAATAAATAAGACAAGTAATGCAACTCCGAATTTAGGGGAGATTGAATCAACAAATCCTTGTGGAGAACAGCCTTTACTACCATATGAAGCATGTAATCTTGGAAGTATTAATTTATCAAAATTTGTAAAAGAAGATGGGAGTGACTTTGATTATAATTCATTAAGAAAATGTGTATTTCTATGTGTTCACTTTCTTGATAATGTTATTGATGTTAATAATTACCCAATTCCTAAAATTGAAGAGATGGCAAAAAAGACAAGAAGAATTGGTCTTGGTGTAATGGGTTGGGCAGAAAGTTTAGTCATGTTAAACATTCCTTATAATTCTCCAGATGCACTAAAAAAGGCAGAAGAAGTTATGAAATTTATTAATGATTCCTGCATGAATGCTTCAGAAAAACTTGCTGAAAAGAGAGGTATTTTTCCTGAATGGAAAAATTCTATTTACGATAAAAACAGCATTCATTTTCAAGGACGCGAGTTTTTTCCAAGGCATTCTGCAAGAACAACAATCGCTCCAACAGGAACAATTGGGATTACTGCAGGATTGCAGGGAGCAGGAATTGAACCTTTTTTTGCTATTGTATATATTAGGTATAATGCTGCAGGCATAGATGCCTTAAAGAAAGGAGAGATTCCTGCAGAAGGGGATACATTTTTTGAAGTAAACCCTTTATTTGAAAAAATTGCAGAAGAGAATAATTATTTTGGATTAAGCAAAGAACAACTTTATATTAAGATAAATAGCAACCATAAATCTTTACTTGGAATAGAAGAAATTCCAGAAGAAATTCAGAATTTATTTTTGACCTCACATGATTTAAAACCCAAAGAGCATGTATTAATGCAGTGTGCTTTTCAAAAAAACATAGATAATGCTGTCTCAAAAACGGTGAATATGAAGAATGAAGCAACAATAAAAGATGTTGAAGAAACTTATATGTTTGCTTTTGAAAATGGAGCTAAGGGGGTTACAATTTATAGAGATGGATGCAAACAGTTTCAAATATTAAACATCAATGAAAAAGAAAAAGTAGAAAAGAAAAAAATCAAGAAAAAACCTACAGAAGAGAAATCAGATTATCATGTTATTAATACCAGCTATGGTCCAATCCACCTCCATATAAATTATAATGAAGAAGGGCCAACAAAAGTATTTGCAAATCTTTCTCCAATTGGGACAGAAATATCTGGTTTATGCAGTGCAGTTGCCATTTTGCTATCTAAATATTTAGCATTAGGAGGAGATCCTATAAGGATATTAAAACATTTAAATTCAATAAAATCAGAAAAATCTTTTGGTTTCGGCAGAAATAAAATTGATTCTATTTCACATGCAATATCTGTTGCATTAAGAAATCATTTAATAAAGACAGGAAAGATGAAAGATTTAGAAATCAAATATGAGAATTCAGCAATTCATAAGGAAAACAACTCTACTCTTCATTGTCCTAAATGTTTTAGTCCAAATGTAGAAATGACTGCTGGATGTTCAGAGCCAACATGTTTTGATTGTGGTTATTCTAAATGCAGTTAAGTATAAAATGGAAAATTTAGGTCTTGTTCATGTGTATACTGGAAATGGTAAGGGAAAAACTTCTGCGGGGCTTGGAATAATTTTAAGAGCATTAGGATATAAATTTAATGTAAAAATAATTCAACTTTTCAAACATGAAAACGGAGAAAAATATTTTTTTGAAAGAGAAAAAATTAAATGCTTACAATTTAAAAATTTACATCCTTATTTCAAAAAATATGATGAATGTGAATTAGAAGTTCTTAAAAAAGAGTTTATTGAATTTTGGAATGATGCTATAAAAGATTTGATGAATTATAATTTGGTTTTAATTGATGAAGTTGGTCCTGCAATAAAATCAAAAATTATTTCTGAAAACATTATATTAAATCTTATTTATTCAAAACCAAAGAATACTGAATTAATTTTAACAGGAAGAGATATTCCTGAATCTATAAAAGAGCTTGCAGATTATGTTTCTGAAATTAATGAAATAAAACATCCATACTGCAATAAAATTTCTGCAAGAAAGGGAATAGAATTTTAAAATGATAATCTGGATTTTTATGATTCTTGACTTTATGTCTTTAACTTTTCTTAGTCTTGCTCATTTTAATATTTATTTTTCATTTATATTTTTATTAGTTTCTGGGATTTATTTAATTGGCAAAGGTTTAATTTTTAGAGATGTTATGAGTTTAATCGACCTTGCTTTTGGTATTTACATTCTTTTAGTTGCTTTTTTTCATATATCAACATTTATTTATTATTTGGCATTGATATGGTTTATTTACAAATTGGTTTCTACTGTTGTGAGTTTGTCTTGAGAGGAAATATTAACCACAATAATCTTTATAAATAGATAAATAATTCTCAAATTATGAAATTATTGAATAAAATTTTTAGAAATAAAAAACCAGAAGAAAATCATGCTAAAGATGAAGGAAAATTTCAGATTGGGAAATACGAAGTTCCTGAAAATTTAATTTGGGAAATGTATCAAATTGATATTACTCTTGCAAGATGTCATCAAAGTGGACATTTTGATTTTTTAGATTACAAAGTAATTTATAATATAAGAGAAAGAAAAGGAATGATATTAGAATCAACACAAGAATATCTTAAAACACCTTGTAAGATAACAGATAATAAAAAAGAAACTCCTATAACAATTAATAGAATTGAAGATTATCTTTATTGTAGGGAAAAACCTTTAACTGAATACCCTTTAATTGCAGAAAATAATCAAGAAATTCCAAAGAATATAGTAAATAGTTTTTGTGTAAAAGAACTTTATGGAACAGATGTAACACTTTCAGGTCATGTTTTAGCTTATTTAGTAAAAAATCTTAAAGATTAATATTATTTCATATTTTCTAAATATTCTTCTGCTTTTTGCATAACTTCTTTTAGGAATTTTTTTCCTGTTTCTGTCTTAAAACAAGGAACACTTCTTTCTTTAAAATAATCTAAATATTTTGCCACATTTTTTTTATCAAAATTTGGAGTAACATTATCCCAATCTAATTTGGATAAACCATCTGATTCTCTTACTAAAATTTGATTATGAGAATATTCATCTGCTTCAGGATTTAATGTTAAAATTAGTTCTTTATTATCGTGATTTGCTATAAGTCTTGATATTTTATTTATTTCATCTTCTGAAAATTCTTCAAGATTTCCTAAAACTTTTTTTGCTTCAAGTGCTCCAAGTTTTGAGTGGTCTTTTTTGGAATTAATTAAATCATTGAAATCATATCCTTCTTGCAAATGAGGATACCCAATATCATGGAAATACATTGCAGTCACAAGAATTTTCTCATTACCTCCTTCTTCTTTAATCAATTCCTTCATCCAATAAACTGCTCTCAATGTGTGAGGAATATCCCATTCAGGTTTTCCATTCTGCAAAAAAGAAATTGCTTCTGATTTAACTTTTTCTTCAAGTTCTTTTGATAAATCCATAAAATATTGAATTATAATTAATTTTAAAAGATTTTGATATTAAAATATATATTCTAGTAGATATTTATTTATAAAAAAGAGAATTATATTTAGAATATGTTTGGAAAAAATGAGGAGATAATTGAGTTAATTAAACAACAGATTGGTTCTAATGGTGAAAAAGGATGGCCTGTTGCTGTTCGTGACAGAATTGCTTTTCCTAAATCAAATGAATTGAGAGTTACTGATGCTAATGTTGCTGTAACTTTTTTATGGACAATGAGAGATGCAGTGTTACCAAATCTTGAAAAAGAAAATCTGGCAATAGCTACTAATTTTTACACTCCTGCTGGATTACAAGGAATGGTAAGAAATATTTTAGGAAATCCTTTTATTAGATATATTATTTTGCTTGGAGAAGAATATTCTTCAAAATCAGAAGGGGATAAAATATCTGAGTTAACAAGTGCAAATGCTATACGTGCTTTTTTTGAAAGAGGAGTAAATGAAAATAGAAAAATAGATGGTTTTGAAAATGCTGTTTATTTTGATAAAAATATTCCTTTAGAACTTATAGAAAAAATTAGGCAGAATGTTAAATTAATTGATTTAAATAAAACAATGCCTTATGCAAATTTGAGTGAGAAGATTCAGGAAGCAAATAGATTAATTAGAACTTTAGAAAAACAAGAGCCTTTTTTAGAAAAACCGCAAACATTTGATTATGAGGCTATGGATGAATCTTTTCCTTATGAGGGTGGTCCAATAATTGTTCATGGAAATAATATTCCTAATGCATGGATAAAAATGATTTCTAATATTTACAGATACGGAAGAAAAAATTTAATGAATGCTAACACAGATAGATGGGTTAAAGAAATTAATAATATGACTGTTGTGATTCATAATCCTCAGGATATGGATCTTTCTGTTAATCCTTTTTTAGTTCCTTTAACTATTGAAAAAATTGAAGCATATAAAAAAGAAATTTTATCTTCTATTTTACCAGAAGGAAAAGCATATACTTATGGAAATGAACTTAGAGCATATTATTATCCTTCTGCAAAAGAGATTAAAAATTTAGTTAATTCTACAGAATACAAAGATTTTGAATTTGGACAAGGGGATTGGTTAGATAAAAATGTAAATTATATTGGAGAATCTTGTGAAGTAAATCAAATTGCAGATATTATTGATGTTTTGAAGAGGGACCCTTATTCAAAAGCATGTGTTGCAATAACATGGCATCCGTCAAAGGAGTTAATGAAGAAACATAAGAGTAGTCCTTGTTTAGTTTTTTTACAGGCACTTGTTCAGGATGAAAAATTGAATTTAACTGTTTTTTTCAGAAGCCATGATATGACTCAAGGTTGGCCTGAAAATGCTTATGGTTGTGCTGCAATACAAGAAGAGATTGCAAAAGGAATTGGGGTTGAATCAGGAATATTAACTATAATTTCAGGCAGTGCACAAATTTATAATAATTATTATCAACAAGTTGAAGAAATGCTCAAGAAATATCATAATGTATTGAATTGTAATGATACAAGAGGAAATTATCAAATTGGAATTAAGGAGAATGAAATTGTTTTAAATTTATTACATCCGGAAACAGGAAAAGTTTTGGAAGAGATTAGAGGTAAATCTGCTTATGAAGTAAAAGATAAGATTGCACTTTATGGTTTTGAGACAGGTCATGCAATTTATATTGGGACTGAACTTGCTATGGCAGAGATGGCAATTAGGAAAGGTATAGATTATGAACAAGATGAAACAATTGGAAAACCAGATAAAATAGAATATAAAAAAGAAGAACCAAGAATAAAAATTCTTCATGAAAAAGCATTGGGTAAAAGACCATCGTGGGATGAATATTTTATGAAGATAGCAATTTCTGCTTCGTCTCGAGCTTCTTGTTATAAAGTTCAATCTGGAAGTGTAATTGTTTGTGATAATAAAATTTTAGGAACAGGTTATAATGGAGCTCCTCCTGGAATAAAATCGTGTTTTAAAAGAGGATATTGCTATAAGGAAAAAGTAACAGGAGAATCTTATGAAAAAAATATAGGGAAAGGAAATTGTATTGCAGCTCATTCAGAAATGAATGCTTTAGCTCATCTAAATAAATTATTACATAAAAATGCTGTTCTTTATACAACTATTTTTCCATGCCTTCAATGTGCAAAAATTATAATTGCTTATCAAATAGGTAAAATAATTTTTAAGAAAAAATATGATAATGAAGAAATGGAAAGAGCACTAAGACTTTTTGCTGAGGCAGGAATAGAAGTTTGTCAGCTTGATTTAAGCAAAGAAAGAGTAATTGATATAGACACTAATTCGAGAGCTTCAACTTTTGGTATTTGGGAAGATAAAGATAAAAAGAAATTTTCAAAACAAATAGAACTTGAAAGAACTTTTTTATTAAGACATTTACCAGAAGGCTTAGGAAATTCAAGATTTAAAGAAATTATTGATATTTACTACCCAAAACACCACGAACATCCTGTAATAAGACTTAGGAAAAATGGAGATAAATTTGAATTAACAAAAAAAGAACCGATTGGTAATGATGCATCTGAACAATTAGAACAAACTCTTTTTTTAACTCCTGAAGAATTTAATGAATTCTTGAAACTGGATGGAAAGAAAGTTCATAAGAAAAGATATTATTATGATTATAATGGAAGAGTTGCAGAAGTTGATGTTTTTCAAGGAGATTTGAAAGGGTTAATTGTTGTGGATTTTGAATTTAAATCTATTGAAGAAAAGAATAATTTTGAGATTCCAGATTTTTGTCTTACTGATGTGACTCAAGAGGAATTTATTGCAGGAGGAAAAATTTGCGGAAAAAGTTATGGAGACATAAAATATAATTTAGAGAGATTTGGATATAGTCCAATTTATTTAGAACAATAAGCAAAAATAACAAATCTTAAAAACAGATTATTAAATAATTATATATGAAAATAATTTATGTAAGTCATTCAAATAATTTTGATTTTAAAAAATTACTTTATGAACCTTTAAAAAATAGTTATCTAAATGACAAAGTAAATCTTATTCTTCCTCATGAAAAATCTGATGAATATTATGACTCAAAGAGATTATTTAATTCGAATAAGAAACTATTTGTTTTAGCAGAATTATCTTATAGTTCAACTGGAAGAGATATTGAACTTGGAATGGCATTTCAAAAAGATATTTCTATAATTGGAATTTATAAAAAAGGAACAAAGATTTCTGGTTCACAAAAATTTATTTGTAAAAAATTAATTGAATATGATTTTATTGAAGATGCTATCTCTGAGTTTGAAAAATATATAGAACAAGAAAATTTATAAATTAAGATAATTCTTTATTTAGATGGTGGAAAACGATAAAGTTCCGGAATTGACAAATGGAGAATTTGAGGATTTTATTAAAGAAGGATTGGTTCTAGTTGATTTTTTTGCAGATTGGTGTATGCCTTGTTTAATGATGGCGCCAGTTATAGAGGAGTTAAGTGAAAAGTTTAAAGGCAAAATAAAATTCGGAAAAGTTAATGTTGCAGATAATGAAGAGATTGCAAGAAAATTTAATGTTAGTTCTATTCCGAATTTTACACTTTTGAAAGACGGAAAAGTTGTTGAGCAATTTGTTGGTTCTATGTCTAGTGAGGAATTTGAGGAAAAGTTGAATAGTTTTCTTTAAGTAGTTAATAGAATAATTTTTAAACTAATTAATCTAATTTTTTCTAAGGCTCCGTAGCTCAGCCTGGTTAGAGCACTGGACTTTTAATTGAAAAATTGAAAAGAAATCCAGGTGTCGAGGGTTCAAATCCCTTCGGGGCCATTTTTAAAATGAAATTAATATTTTTAGGTCCTCCAGGTGTTGGAAAAGGTTCAGTAGCAAGGGAAATCATAAAAGAGAAAGGAATTCCTCAAATTTCTACTGGAGATTTAATTCGTGCTTCTATTTCAGAAAATTCTGATTTAGGAAATAGTGCAAAAGAATTTCTTGAGAAAGGAGAATTAGTTCCAGATGAAATAGTTATTGAATTGCTTAAGGAAAGAATTTTCCAGGAAGATTGTAAGAATGGTTTTATTCTTGATGGTTTTCCAAGAACAATCCCACAGGCAGAGGCATTGGATAAAGAGGTTGATATTGATAAGGTTATAAAATTTCAAGTGAGTGATGAGACGCTTTTGTCGAGATTATCTGGAAGAAGAATTTGTGAGAAATGCGGGTCAATTTATCATTTGATAAATATTCCTCCGAAGGTAGAGGGAATATGCGATGAATGTGAGGGAAATTTGTTTCAGAGAAAAGATGACCATGAGGATGTAATTAAAAAAAGGTTAGAAGAGTATTATGAAAAAACTTCACCTTTGGTTTCTTATTATGATGAAAAGGGTAATTTAATTGAAGTTGAATTAGAGGGGGATTTATCTAAAAATGTTAAGGATACTTTGAAAGTTTTGAATTCTATTTAATATTTTTTAACTTTTCTTATTTCTCCATATATTTCTGATATTCTTACAATTTCTTTTGAAAGTTTATCCAAAATATTTTTTCCTATTTTATAAAAGAGATAATTTATATTCTGTAAAATATATATTAAATTGTTATAGAAAGATTTTTAAATAAAATTTTGCTAATTTTTATTATTGAATAGTTGTTAAAGTTTTTATTGAGCATACGCTTTGAAAATTAAAATGCATATCCTTCAGCCAAAACATTCTAAATTAAATGAGAAAGAGTCAGAGAAACTCTTGAGTGAATTAAATATTTCTAAAGCTCAATTACCAAAAATTCTTTCAACTGATACTGCATTACCTGATGGATGTGTTGTTGGTGATGTTATTAAGATAGAAAGAAAGACAGGTGATAAATTAAATTTTTATTTTAGGGTTGTTGTATGATACAAAATAATAAACATTTAATTGTGAAAAAGTATCTTAATGAACACTCTTTAGTTGAATCAAATATTACTTCTTTTAATGAATTTATTGAACACAGAATGCAGGAAATTGTTAATGAGATTTCTGAAGGAATTAATAATGAGGATTTTGAAATTACTCTTGGAAAGATAAAAGTTGGAAAGCCAAAAATTATTGAGGCGGATGGAAGTTCTTCATTTATTATGCCGTTTGAAGCTCGATTGAGAAATTTGACTTATGCTGCTCCTGTTACTCTTGAGTTGACTGTGAAGAGAGGAGACCAAATTGATTCAGAGATTGTGGAGATTGGAAAGATTCCAATTATGGTAAGGAGTAAGGCATGTAATACTCATGGATTATCAAAGGATGAATTGATTAAAAATTATAATGACCCTTCAGATCCAGGAGGATATTTTATTATTAAAGGAAATGAAAGAGTTATGACTATGGCTGAAGACCTTGCAGAAAACCAGCCATTTATTGAAGATGATAACAAGGGTAATTTGAGATTAAAGTTATTTTCTTTGAAGGGAACTTATAGAATACCTGTAACAATTACTGAAGATAAGGAAGGCGTGCTTGAAGTTTCATTTAGCAGGTTCAAAGACATTCCTGCAGTTGTTGTTTTGAAAGCATTGGGTTTGACAAAGGAATCTGATATTGCTAAGTATATTGGAAAAGAAAATGATAATGTGATTGTTAATCTTTATGAGTTTGTTAATTTGGCAACTAAGGAAGATGCTATGATGTATATTGCTGAAAAGACAAATTTGCAGGGAACAAAGAAGGAGATTTTGGATAGAGTTAAACAAAGAGTAGATTCTTATTTGCTTCCCCATATTGGATTGAAAAAGGAAGACAGATTGAGGAAAGCTAAAACTTTATGTAAGTTAATAAAGCAATTTTTGATATCAAAGGAGAATCCTGATTTAAGAACTGACAAGGACCATTATGCTAATAAGAGAGTTAGACTTTCAGGAGATTTGTTGGCTACTTTGTTTAGAGTTAATTTGGGAATTTTAATTAGAGATGTTCAATATTCTTTGCAGAAATCTTCTAAGAGAAAGAAGTTTTTTTCTATTAAGATAATTGCAAAATCTACTTTATTTTCTCATAGAGTTGAATCTGCAATTGCAACAGGAAGCTGGACAGGAGAAAGAAGCGGTGTTACGCAAAATATGGATAAGACAAATTATTTGGCAATAATTTCTCAGTTGCAAAGGGTTTCAAGTATGTTAGCAAGTGAGCAAGAGAATTTTTTAGCAAGAATGCTTCATCCAACTCATTATGGAAGGTTCTGCCCGATTGAAACTCCTGAAGGAACAGAAATTGGTTTGAGAAAAAATCTTGCAATTTTGAGCAAGGTTTCAACAAGAGTAAATTTTGACGAGGATTCTTTTGTAAAAAATTTAGAGGGGCTTGATGAAGAAGGTATAAAACCCATAGAAGTTTTTTATAATGGAAAATTTATTGGAAGTGTTGATGATGCAAATAATTTTATTGAGAAGATAAAAGAAAAAAGAAGAGATGGAGAGCTTCCAATACAATTGAATGTGAGGAATGATTCTAGTTTGGGAATTGTTTTAATTTCAACAGAGCCTGGAAGAGTTTTGAGACCTTTGATAATTCTTGATGATGGAAAGCCAAAACTAAGAAATGAGCATTTGATTCAATTGGAACAAGGGGAGTTAAGATGGAATGATTTGGTAAAGCAAGGAGTAATTGAATATCTTGATGCAGCTGAGGAAGAAAATGCATTGATTGCATTGTATGAAAGAGAGGCAACTCCAAAACATACACATCTTGAGATTGATACTATTGATTTGCTTGGAGCAATTACAAGTTTAGTTCCTTATGGGAATCATGACCAGAGTTCAAGATTGAATAGAGGTTCAAAGACACAAAAGCAGGCACTTGGTTTGTATGCTGCAAATTATTTATGCCGTCTTGATACTGATGTAAGTATTCTTCAATATCCTCAGAAACCGATTGTAAGAAGTTTTGTTTATAATACTTTAGATATTTACCCAGCTGGACAGAATTTGATGGTTGCTATAATGACTTATGAAGGATATAATATGGAAGATGCTTTGGTTTTTAATAAGGGAAGTATTGATAGAGGTGTTGGAAGAAGTTTTTATTTTAGACCTTATTCTGCAGTTGAAATGAATTATGCAGGAGGATTGAAGGATGAAATTGGAATTCCAGAAAAGGATGCTTCTGGTTATAAGACTGAGGCTAGTTATAAATTTTTAGAAAAGGATGGAATTGTTTATCCTGAGGCAGAAATTAATGAAGGAGAGGTTTTAATTGGTAAGACATCGCCTCCGAAGTTCTTGTCAGAGGCAAGAGAGATTTCAGTAAGAACTCAAAAGGAATCAAGTGTGACTTTGAGACAAGAGGAAAAAGGAATTGTTGATGCTGTTTTTATTACTGAGGATAATGAAGGTAATAAGATTGTTCAAGTGAAAACAAGAGACCAAAGAATTCCTGAATTAGGTGATAAGTTTGCTACGTCTCATGGTCAGAAAGGAGTTGTTGGAATGATTGCACCTGAGGAGGATATTCCATTTACTTCAAGAGGTGTAAGACCTGATGTTATTTTTAATCCTCATGGTCTGCCAAGCAGAATGACTGTTGGATATTTGCTGGAATTGTTAGCTGGAAAACTCGGATGTGTTAAGGGAGAAATAATTGATGGAACTTCTTTTTCTGGTATGAGCAAAAAGGAGTTAGAGGAACAACTTAAAAAATTTGGATTTAGATATGATGGAAAGGAAACAATGTATAATGGTATTACTGGAAAAAGAATGACTGCAAAGATTTTCATTGGAAATTTGTATTATTTGAAGTTGAAATATATGGTTGGAAATAAAATGCATGGAAGAGCTTCTGGTAAAGTTGCACTTTTGACAAGGCAACCTATTGAAGGTAGGTCAAGAGGAGGAGCATTAAGATTAGGAGAAATGGAACAGCAGGCATTAGTTGCTCATGGTGCTTCTTTGTTGTTGAAGGAAAGATATGACTCTGATAAGGTTGTATTGCCAGTTTGCATGAAGTGCGGAAGTATTGCTATAGATGATAATATCAGAAATAAAGTTGTTTGTCCTTTATGCAGCAGCGAGGATGTTGATTTGATTGAAGTTTCATATGCATTTAAATTACTTTTAGAGGAATTACAAGGATTACATATTCATACAAATTTTAAATTAAAAAATAAATATGATTAAAATGGTCAAACATCCTTTAATAGTAATTTTAAAAAATGACATAGGACAAGAAGAAGAAAGAGCAGAATACTTAAAGGCATATGAGAGAGTAGAATTAGAATTGCTACGACTAGGAAAAATAGTCTCAGTTATGAGAAGATCTTTGGTACCTAAAGCAGGAGGAAGTGAGAATCTTACACAAGGATTATTTAACGAGATGATTAAATATGGACAGGAATTTTATTTCCCTGATTTTGGTTCAGATAGAGTTGCAGAAGGAAGATTATGTTTATGCGCAAGAACAAAGGGAAGGCCTACATTTACATATTCAATATATGGGAAAATTAAAAAAATAAAATGAAACCAATAAGAAAAAAAGTTCAAGAGATAGGATTTTCTTTGCTTAGTCCTGAGCAAATTAAAAAACTTTCAACTGCGAAAATTGTGACACCTGAACTATATAATATTGATGGTTATCCTGTTGATGGTGGTTTGATGGATTTGAGGTTGGGTGCGATTGACCCTGGGGTGAGATGTAGGACATGCGGCGGAAGACAAATGGAATGTTTGGGGCATCCTGGAAGTATTGATTTGGCAAGACCAGTAGTTCATTTGAAATATATTGCTTTAATTGAATTAGGATTAAGATGTTTTTGTCATGAATGCAGGAAACTTATGATTGCGGATAAGGATTTAGAAAAGTATTCGCCGAGCCAAAGAGCAAAGAAAGCTAAGAATGCAAAGAAATGCCCTCATTGTGGTAATGTTCAGGAAAAGATTAAGCTGGATAAACCTACGAGTTTTTATATTGGAAGAATAAGGTTGTTTCCGACGGAGATTCGTGAAAGATTGACAAATATTCCTGATTCAGAATTAAGAAAGATTGGAATAAATTCTTTAAATTGCAGACCTGAATGGGCTATTTTGACTGCATTGTTAGTCCCTCCTGTAACAATAAGACCAAGTATTATTTTGGAATCTGGTGAGAGAAGTGAGGATGATTTAACGCACAAACTTTCAGATATTATAAGAGCTAATCAGAGATTATGGGAAAATTTAAATGCAGGTGCGCCTGAAGTTATTATTGAGGATTTATGGGATTTATTACAATTTCATATTACAACTTTTTTTGATAATACTGTTGCAAGAATTCCTCCTGCAAGACACAGAAGCGGACAGCCATTGAAAACAATTACTGAAAGAATTAAGGGTAAGGAAGGAAGAATCAGAAAAAATCTTGCAGGTAAAAGAGTTAATTATTCTGGTAGAACTGTTATTTCTCCTGATCCTTCTATTGAAATTAATGAAGTTGGAGTTCCTTATGAAATTGCTAAGGTTGTTACAGTTGCAGAGACAGTTAATGATTTGAATATGGAAAAGTTAAAGAAATTAATAGAGAAAGGGGAGGAATATCCTGGAGCAAATTATGTTATAAGACCTGATGGAAAAAGAAAGAAAATTTCTGCTGAACTTAAGGAGGAAATTATAAGTGAACTTTCAATAGGATATAAAGTTGAAAGACATTTGCAAGACGGCGATGTTGTTTTGTTTAATAGACATCCAAGTTTGCACAGAGGAAGTTTAATGGCTCATTTTGTAAAGATACTTCCTGGAAGAACTTTTAGATTGCATCCTGCTGCATGCAGCCCTTATAATGCAGATTTTGATGGTGATGAAATGAACATTCATTCCCCTCAGACAGAAGAAGCACGTGCAGAGGCAAAAATTTTATTGGATGTTAAGAAAAATTTGATGTCCCCAAGAAATAATACTAATTTTATTGGATGTATTCAGGATTCTGTTACAGGAAATTATCTTTTGGGATTAAAGGAATTTTCAAGAGCTCATGCAAATCAGATACTTTACAAAGCAGGCATTGATAAGATTATTTCAAAAAAGAAAATATCTGGAATGGAATTATTTTCTGAAGCAATACCTAAAGTTAATTTTTCAAATGATTCTATTAAAATTAAAGACGGGAAAGTTATAGAAGGGAAAATAGATAAGACAACTTTTGGAGATGAGGATGGAGAGTTGATTAAGGAATTAGATAAGACCGTTGGAAGGGACAAAACTTTTGAGACAATTAAAAATGTTTTTAGGTTGGGTGTAAATTATTTGTCTGAGAGAGGAATTACAATTTCTGTTGAAGATTTAGATTTAGATAGGAAAGTTGTTGAGAAAGGTGAAGAGGTTATTAGAAATGCTCAGAATAAAGCTAAAGAAATAATTGATTTATATAATAAGGGAGATATTGAAAGAATTCCCGGAAAGACAGAAGAGGATTCAAGAGAGATGAAAATCATTCAGGTATTGAATGAGGTTAGAACAAAGATTGGTGAAATTGTTAAGAAGGAATTTCCCGACGATAATTCTGTTAGTTATATGATTAAATCAGGTGGCGGGGGAAATATGTTAAATATTACTCAGATGGCATGTTGTGTTGGTCAGCAAGCATTATGGGGCAAAAGAATTGATGTTGGTTATACAAAGAGAACATTGTCATTTTTCAAACAAGGAGATTTGTCTCCTGAAGCAAGAGGATTTATTTCAAGTCCGTTCATAAAAGGATTGAGACCAGATGAATTTTTCTTTGGTGCAATTACAGGAAGGGATTCACTTATGGATACTGCATTAAGAACTCCTAAGTCAGGTTATTTATATAGGAGATTAGCAAATGCTCTTCAGGATTTGAGAGTGGAATATGACGGAACTGTGAGAAACAGCAATAATGAAATTGTGCAATATGAATATGGAAATGATGGATTAAATATTTCAGAGATTCATCTTAATAAAAAGATAAGTCCAGGGGAAGCAATTGGGATTGTTACTGCTCAATCTTTTGGAGAACCTTCAACACAGATGGCATTGAATACTTTCCACTTGGCTGGTGTTGCAGAAATGCAGATTACAAAAGGTCTTCCAAGATTAATAGAAATTTTTGATGCAAGAAGAACGCCTTCATCTCCTCAAATGGAAATTTATTTTAAGAAGGAAAATAATAATGAAAAGGATGCAAAGGTTGTTGCCGAGAAAATAAAGGAAGTTATGCTGAAAGATATTGCGTCTGAGATTAATTTGGATTTTAGTGATAAAAAGATTGAAATAATTATTGATAAGAAAGGTTTGAGGCAAACGCATACTTCTATTAAGAAAGTTATTGAAAAATTAAATAAATCTGGTTTTGATGTAAAAGAAAAGACAGATTCTATTGTTCTTAATGTTTCTGAATTGAGTTTTAGAGAGATTTACAAACTTAAAGAAAAATTAAAGAAAACAATAATTTCGGGTGTTAAAGGAATTAAGCAGGTTTTGGTAATTAATAAGGGAAAGGATTTTGTTATAATAACTTTAGGTTCTAATTTGAAAGATATTTTTGAGTTTAAAGAAATTGACGGAGACAGAGTTACTTCAAATGATTTGCATGAGATTTCAAGTGTTCTTGGAGTTGAGGCAGCAAGGCAGTCAATTATTAATGAGATTTATAATGTAATTAATACACAAGGATTGAGTATTGATGACAGACATCTTGAGTTGGTTGCAGATGCAATGACAAATACTGGCGAGGTTAAGGGTGTTACAAGGATGGGAATTATTGCACAGAAGTCATCTATTTTAGCGAGGGCAACTTTTGAAACTCCTGACAAGCAATTTATTAATGCAACAATAAAAGGAAATAAGGAAAGATTATCAAGTGTTATCGAGAATATTATTTTAAATCAGCCTGTTCCAATTGGAACAGGATTGCCTGGACTTCAGGTTGAAGTTATCGGTCCTTTAATAAAGAAAGAAGAAGAAAAGAAAACAGCAAAGACAAAAGTTGTTGAGAGTGTTAATAAGTAAATTGAAAAAGAGTTCTGAAATAATCAATAAATTTATAAAACTATTCTCTTTAACAATTTTACAAAGTTCTGATAAGATGAAAACAATTGATATGCAGGATATGAGATACTTGAATCTTTTTGGCAAGATAACAAGAGTGAGCACGAGATTTTGTTTTAAGTATAATGAGAATATAATTTTTTGTGTTCCGAGAATGTTTGTTTCTAAGGCAGTTGGTGAAGGCGGGAAGAATGTTAAGCAAATGAGTATGATTCTTAGAAAGAGAATTAAAGTTATTCCGCGTCCAAAGGGAATTCAGGATGCAAGGCAATTTATTGAAGCTGTTGTCAAGCCTGTTACATTTAAGAATTTAGAAGTTAAGGATAATGAAATAATTCTTACTGCAGGAAGCCAGAGCAAGGCAGCGTTGATTGGAAGAAATAAAAGACGGCTTTTGGAAATGCAAAAAATTGTTAAGGATTTTTTTGGAAAAGAGTTTAGGATTGTTTGAAACTCTATAAATTGGTAGCGGAAAGTTTTATAAATAAATTTTCTCAACAATATTCTATGGGATTAAAATCTGCAAAAAAATTAGTTAAGAACAGAAGAAAGTTCAGATGGAAAGACAGAGCTTTTAAAGTGAAAACTTTGAATCTTTTTGCAAAGTCAGACCCGCTTGAAGGTGCGAGTCAGGCAAAAGGAATTGTTCTTTCAAAGTTTCAAAAGGAAGCTGCACAACCAAATTCTGCGATGAGAAAGTGCTGTAAGGTTCAGTTGAAAAAAAATGGTAAAACAGTGGGAGCATTTATTCCTGGAAACCTTGCACAGAAATTTATAGATGAACATGATGAAGTTATGATTGAAAGAATTGGTGGAAAACAAGGAAGAGCAAAAGGAGATATTCGTGGAATTAGATTTCAAGTTATTAAAGTAAATGATCAACCTTTACCAAGATTAGTTAGTGGAAAGATTGAGAAAGGAAGGAGATAAAATGATAGAATATAATTTAACAGGAGATAAAGCGAATATATTTGGTAAAAATATATTGAATAAAGGAATTTATGCAATTAAAAGAGGAAAACAAATAGGACCCAAACTTATAATGGAATATAATCTTGTAGGAGAAACAATTATAACATGGGATAAAAAAGATGGTGAAACTTTAATAAATGTAAAAATAATGCAAAAGGGTAAAAATACAAAAAAGATTTTAGAAAAAATTACTGGAGTAAAATTAAATTAAAATGGCGTGTAATTATTACGAAAACTCATATGTATGTGGAGAGGATCCATGTAAAAAACCAAATAAAGATTGTCCTGTGATACAGAAGAAAGTACAGAATTTTTATATTTATTTAACTCCAAATGAGTTTCAAAAATGGGTTAAAGAAAAAAATTTAGAAGGAGTTTTAGATTAAAATGACAGAACAAAAAACTATTCAAGAAGAGAAAATGAATTTCAAGATTTTTGATTTATATGATTTAAGTGAAATTAAAGTTGAAGACCCAGGGTTGAGAGATGTGATAAATCTTGAACCTAAATTAGTTTTGAAAAGTTATGGAAGAAATTTTCATAAATTTGGCCAAACAAAAGTTAATGTTGTTGAGAGATTAATCAATAAAATTGCTGTTGCTGGACATAGAGGAAAAAAGCATAGAATTGAATTAGGACATGTTACTGGAAAATATACAAAGAATGCGAAAATTATTTTAGAAGCATTTAAATTAATTGAGAAAAGAACTGGAAAAAATCCTGTTGAAGTTTTTGTTAAATCGATTGAAAACTGCGCTCCAAGAGACGAAATTACTGTTATTGAATATGGTGGTGCGAGATATCCTCAGGCAGTTGATGTATCACCCTTAAGAAGAGTTAATCTTGCATTGAAGTGGATTATTCATGGAGCTTCAGATAAAGCATTTAATAAAAAGAAAACTATTGCTCAGGGATTAGCAGATGAAATAATCATGGCTTCTGAAAAAAATGGTGAAAGTTTTGCTATGAAGAAAAAGAAAGAATCAGAAGCACAAGCTGATTCAGCGAGATAATTAAAATGTTTCCAAAAAATCCTTTTCAAGAATTACAGAAAGAATCAGAAATAAAAGAATTCTATGAAAATTATAAAAATGCTTTAAGAGAAATTAATGTAAAAAATCCAGAAGGTGTTGCACAAAGACATCTTGGATATTTAGTTCCAATAAATAATTCTACAAAGGTTGTTAAGAAATGGACAAGAATAATTCCAGAAATAAAGCCAGTTCCATATTTAGGAAAAAATGAATTAAAATTATTAGAAGATATTTTTAGAAAATAAAAAGAAATCTTTATATATAATCTTTCATAAATTTTATTAATGAATAAAAAAGAGGTTTTGGGAATATTTTTTGTATTGGGAATTATTTTAGTTGTGAATGTTGCGAGTGCAGTGGATTATTGTGTGGATGCTGTTGTTACAGATATTAGTCCGAGTTCAATTGGCATTGATGAGGAATTTACAATTGGAGTTTTATTGGATAGTTGCGGTAATTTGCCTTCGGAAAAAATTAGTTTTGAATTTGTGGATTTAAGTGAAAATATTTATGTTAAAGAACCTTTGATAAGAAATATTACAAGTGGATATGTTGGCGATAGATTTTTGCTTTATCATATGAAAACTTCAGACGACATTGCTCCAGGTGAATATTCATTAAAATATAAACTTAGATATTCAGGAAATGGAGACACTATGTTTTTGAAAGAGGGAAATTTTTCAATTATGATTATAGGTGATGAGGCAAAGTTGAATATAGCTTCAGTAAAAATTGATCCTGTTATCCCAAGAAAAGGAAATACAATTGAGTTGACTTTGAGAATTGAGAATTTTGGTGAAGGAGATGCAAATTCTATTAAAATAAAATTAGACCATCCTTTTGAAGGAACTAAAGAATCTTATATGGGAACTTTAGAAAGCGACGAAGATGGTCCTGCAATTTTTACGTTTATAGTAAATAAAAAAGGAGAATTTGAATTTCCTATTGAAATTGATTATGAAGATGACTTTGGAAGCCATAAAATTGTTTCAAAATTAAATCTTAGTGTTATTGGAGCAGATACAAATTGGGTGAATATTTTGCTTATATTTTTTGTTATAATAATTATTGTTGCATTTATATTTTATTATCTTAAAACAAAAGAAGAAAAAGAAAAGATAATAGAACAAGTTTTGAAAGGAAACAATAATAATACAAAGGTTAAGGAAAAAGAAGAAAAGAAAATTAAACCAATTAAAAAGAAATGAGACTAATATGTTTAACGATTTCAAAGTCGGAGCAGTTATTGCATCTAGTTTTTTAAAAAGAGGAAATAAAAAGACACTTGCATTCATAGTTTTTGTGCTGGCTCTTATTTTTGTTAATTTGGTATTTTTACCCTCGATGATGGGAGGAATTGGCAGGATGTTTACAAATTTTATGGAATATCGTTATGGAGATATTATTATTGAACCAAGCGGGGATAATCTTTACATAAATAATGCAGATAATATATTACAAAAAGTAAGAGTTGTTCAAGAAGTGCGTTCTGCAACAAAGAGATTAGATGTTGGAGCCTCAATTAAATATAAACAAAAAATTGTGGGGTCTACTCTAACAGGATTATTGCCTTCTGAAGAATATGAGATTTCAAACTATCCTTATATTATAAGTGAAGGAGAATTTTTAGGAGATTCTTCGCGGAATGAAATTATAATTGGTGCTATGCTTGTAGAAGGTTATTTTGGTTCTGAAATTTATGATAATTTAGGTGCAATAAATATAGGTTCTTTTGTTAATGTAACTTATAGCAATGGAATAACAAGAACTTACAAAATTAAAGGAATAATGGAAGGAACATTTGAACTTACTGATTTAAATGCTTTAATTAATTATGAAGAGCTCAAAGATGTTTTTGACATTGATGAAAGCAAAGCGACAAGCATTGTTATTAGAGTGAAAAACCCTGATGATTCTGCAAAGGCAAAAGAAAAAATAATCGCGGCGGGAGTTAAAGAACCAATTTTTACAAAGAGCGAAAAATCTGATGCAATATTAAGGCAAGCTATGCAAAGTTTGGATTTAGTAAATGTTATTTCAAGATATGTTAGTTTAATTATCGGTGCTTCATTAATTTTAATTATTATTTATATTAATGTTTTGAATAGGAAAAAAGAAATAGGAATTCTTAAGGCAATTGGAATTTCTCCTAATTCAATAGTTCTTGGCTACGCAATATTAAGTGCTCTTTATGTTTTATTTGGAATCTGTGCAGGATTATTATTATATTTTTTACTTATTTTTTATTTTACTACAAACCCTGTAATTTTTTATGAAAGCATAGAAATTATTCCTGAAATTCAATGGCTATTGATAATACAAAGTATCTCTGCAATGTTAATTATGTCTGTTATTGCAGGAATTATTCCTGCATGGTCTGTAACTAAAGAAAAAATGATTGAGGCGATTTGGGGGAGATGATGATTAATGTGAAAAATCTTAAGAGACATTATAAGACAGGACAAATTATAGTGAAAGCTTTGAATGGGGTTTCGTTTAATATTAAGCCAGGCGAGTTCATTGCGATTATGGGTCCGAGTGGAAGCGGAAAGACGACGATGTTGAGAATTCTTGGATTGATTGATAAACAGACAAGTGGAGAGTATACAATAGATAAGTTGAATTTGACTGATTTGCCTGAAGAACAGAGAAGGTATTATAGATTAACTCAATTGGGTTATGTTTTTCAGGATTATGCTTTGATTAATGAGATGTCTGCAAGTGAAAATATTAAAATTCTTTCTTTAATGGGGGGGCAAGGAAAAATTAAGGCACTTAAGGAAGCTCATGAAACACTTGTTAAAGTCGGGCTTGGAGATAAAGATGATAGAGTTCCAGACCAACTTTCAGGAGGAGAGAAACAGAGAGTTGCAGTTGCGAGAGCAATAGCTAAAACTCCTAAAATTTTATTTGCCGACGAGCCATGTGCTAATTTAGATACAAAAACTTCTGCACAAGTTTTAGATGTATTTAAGACTCTTAATGAAAAATATGGACAAACAATTGTAATGGTTACGCATGAGGAATGGCATACAAAATATGTTTCGAGAATAATTAGGTTGAAAGATGGTTTAATTGTTAGTGACAAGAAATTGAAGAAGTCAAGAAAGAAATAAGATACAAAAATTTAAAAACGATTTTTATTTTCAATAATCATTCTAATATGGCAGAGAAAAATATTACTGAATTAATGAAGAAGCAAGATAAGATTAGGAATATAGCGATTGCTGCACATATTGACCATGGAAAGACAACTTTTTCTGATAATCTTTTGGCTGGTGCAGGAATGTTGTCTCAAGAAACTGCAGGAAAACAAAGAGCATTAGATTTTCATGCAGATGAAGCTTCAAGAGGCATTACTATTGATTCTGCTTCTGTTTCAATGATTCATCATGTTGAAGGACAAGATTATTTGATTAATTTGATTGATACTCCTGGGCATGTTGATTTTGGTGGAGATGTTACTCGTGCTATGAGGGCTGTTGATGGTGCAGTTGTGTTGTGTTGTGCTGTTGAAGGAATTATGCCACAAACTGAAACTGTTTTGAGACAGGCATTGAAGGAATTGGTAAAACCAGTTTTGTTTATCAATAAGGTTGACAGATTAATTAAGGAAGTTAAATTAACGTCTCAAGAAATGGAAAAAAAGTTTATTGGAATTATTAATCATGTTAATGAATTAATTGAGAATATTGCTCCTGAAGGATACAAAGAGAAATGGAAAGTTGGTGTTGGAGAAGGAAGTGTTGCATTTGGTTCTGCTTTCCATAATTGGGCATTAAGTTTTCCTTATATGAAAAAGAAAGGGATTACATTCAAAGAAGTTATTGAAGCTTATCAAGGAACTGATGAGGAAATTAAAACTAAAGTTAGAGAACTTGCTAAGAAAGCTCCTCTTCATGAAGTTGTTTTGAATATGTCTATTAGGCATCATCCTAATCCTGTTGATGCACAAAAATATAGAATTCCAAAAATATGGCATGGAGAGATTGATTCTGATTTAGGAAAATTTCTGATAAACTGCGACCCAAACGGACCTGCTGTTTTTGTTCCAATTAAAATTGTTGTTGATAAGAATGCGGGAGAGATTGCTTGTGGAAGATTATTTTCAGGAACAATAAAACAGGGAGATGAAGTTTATATGAATCTTGCTAAAAGAAAAATAAGAGTGCAACAGGTTTCTGTTTACAAAGGAGCGCAAAGAGTTATTGTTGATGAGGTAAGTGCAGGAAATATTATTGGAGTTGTTGGATTGAAGGATGTTTTTGCAGGAGAGACTGTTAGCAAGGAACCAATAGAACCTTTTGAAGCAATTAAGCATTTGTTTGACCCTGTTGTTACAAAGTCAATTGAAGCTACAAAGGCAGCGGACTTGCCGAAAATGGTTGAGGTTTTGAAACAAATAGGAAAGGAAGATCCTTCTATTAAGATTACAATTAATGAACAAACTGGAGAGAGTTTGATTTCAGGTATGGGAGAATTGCATTTGGAAATTATTGAAAATAGGATTAAGACAGAAAAAGGTTTGGATGTTAAGACATCTCCTCCGATTGTTGTTTATAGGGAAACAGTTGGAAAAGAATCTCCTGCTGTTGAGGGAAGAAGTCCGAATAAGCATAATAGTTTTTATATTAATGTTGAACCTTTGGAAGATGAAATTTATAAGGCAATTAAGAGCGGAGATTTGAGAGAAGGAAGAGTTAAGAAAAAGAGCAAGGATGTTGCTGAGGAACTTATGAGATTGGGATGGGGCGGAGATACAATTAGGAATGTTAGAGATATTTATAATGGAAATGTTTTTTTGGATGAGACAAGAGGAGAGGTTCATATTGGTGAAGTTATAGAAATGGTTTTGGATGCCTTTGAGATGGTAATGGATGCAGGACCATTAGCTCGTGAGCCGTGTATGAAAATGAAAGTTTCTTTGGTTGATATTCGACTTCATGAAGATGCAATTCATCGAGGACCTGCACAGGTTTATCCTGCAGTTAGAGAAGCAATTAAGGGTGCAATGGAAAAAGCAAATTCTGCAATTTTAGAACCTTTGCAAATTCATTCAATTGAAATGCCTGCACAATTTTTAGGTGCAATTACAAAGTTGGTTGGAGGCAAGAGAGGACAGATGATGGATATGCAACAGGAAGGAACTAATGCAATTCTGAAAGCAAAGATTCCAGTTGCAGAAATGATTGGATGGTCAAATGATTTGCGTTCAGCTACAGAGGGTCGAGGTGTTTCAAGTTTAATGGACCAATTGTTTGAAAAAGTTCCTGCTGGAATGCAGACAGAAGTTATTAAGAAGATTAGAGAACGTAAAGGTCTTTCTGAGAATCAATAACCAAAAAATTTATAAATATAATTTTTCATTAAACATTACGAAAAAAATTCTTAGGAATTTTATAATTTAAAAATGGCAAAAGAAAAACCAAATATGAATGTTGTGTTTGTTGGGCATGTTGATGCTGGAAAGTCAACTGTAGTTGGACAACTTATGCTTCAGTTAGGAAATATTTCTGAACAATTAATGAAAAAACTTAGGGAAGAAGCTGAAAAGCACGGAAAAGCAGGTTTTGAATTTGCTTATATTATGGATAAGATTAAAGAAGAAAGAGAAAGAGGAGTTACAATTGACCTTTCTTATCAAAAGATTTTAACTGACAAATTTCAGATAACAATAATTGATGCACCTGGTCACAAAGATTATGTTAAAAACATGATTACTGGTGCTTCACAGGCAGATGCTGCTTTTTTAGTTATTGCTGCTCCTGCAGGAGTTCAGCCGCAGACAACAGAACACTTGTGGTTATTAAGAACGGCAGGTGTCAAAAATATTGTGGTTGCAGTAAACAAGATGGATGCTGTAGGTTATGAAGAAACTAAATTCAACAAAGTTAAAGAAGATGTTGGAAAATTATTGACAGGTGTTGGAATAAATCCTGAAACAACTACATTTATTGCATGTTCAGGATTAAAAGGAGATAATATTTTTAAAAAATCAGAAAATATGCCTTGGTATAAAGGACCAACAATAAGAGAACAATTTGATTTGTTTCCTGCACCTCAACAGCCAACAGAGCTTCCAATGAGAATGCCTGTTCAGGATGTTTATGATATTACAGGAATAGGGACAGTTCCTGTTGGAAAAATTGTTACTGGGGTTATGAAAGTTGGACAAAAGGTTATGGTGCTTCCAGGAAGAACTGGTAAAGGAATTGCTGGTGAAGTTAAGACAATAGAAATGCACCATGAAACAATACCTCAAGCAGATGCTGGAGATAATGTTGGTATTAATGTTAGAGGAGTTGGAAAGAAAGATATTGCAAGAGGAGATGTTATTTGTGATGCTGCAAACCCTGTTCCAGTTGTTGAAGAATTCATTGCAACCATCACAGTTATAAATCACCCAACTGTTTTGGCAAAAGGATATACCCCTGTATTCCATGTTCACACTGCTCAGGTTCCATGTCAGGTAATAGAAATAATTGCACAGATCGATCCAAGAACAGGAGAAGTAATAAAAGAAAATCCTGATTTCCTAAAAAACGGAGATACAGCAAGAGTAAGAATAAAGCCTGTCGGAAACTTGTGTATTGAAACTCAAAAAGACAATCCTGCAATGTCAAAATTCTCAATAAGAGATGCAGGTGAAACAAGAGCAGCAGGAATGTGCACTGAAATAACAAAGAAAAAAGAATAGTTCTTTAAATTTTTTTAACAAAATGGCTAAATCAAATTATGATGAAATAAGAACAATATATGATTATTTAGAAGGAGACCCTATAAAAGTTCTTAATAAATATAGAAGAATTACTAAAGAAGATAAAACCCTTCTTGAGATTTGGTATGGTATTGAAAAAGATTTAATGAATTAATTTACAAAACTTTAAAAACTAAATATCCTATGAGATAGGGAGAGAAATATCTAGATTATTAGATTATCACATTCACAATCATTATTTACATTTAGATTAGAATGAAGTAAATTATTAGGTATTTTTCTAGAAATCATAAGATTTCAATTAATTAAATATGGAGATTAAATATGGCAAAAATAAGTCCAGTATCAATAAAGTATATGATACATGCGAGTTTTACAGCTGAGGGTGCTTTGGAAAAACCTGATGTAATTGGAGCTATATTCGGGCAGACAGAAGGTTTGCTTGGTGCTGATTTGGAAATGCGGGAATTGCAAAAGGAAGGAAAAATCGGCAGAATAGAAGTTGATTTGCACAGGGAAGGAAAAAGGACAACTGGGATGATTAAGATTCCTACTGCTTTAGACCAATCAGAGACAACATTAATTGCTGCTGCAATAGAAACAATAGAAAGAATCGGACCTTGTGATTCTCAGATTGAAGTTGAACAAATTGAAGATGTGAGAGGAAGCAAGAGAGATTATATCATTGAAAGGGCTAAAAAATTAATGCAGAATATTAGTGGTTCTACTGATTCAAGAGAAATTTCTGCAGAGATCAAAGATTCTGCTAAGATAGCTAGTGTTCAGGAATATGGAGAGAGCAAATTGCCTTGCGGAGATATTTCTGGAAAGGAATTAATTGTAGTTGAGGGAAGAGCAGATGTTCTGAATTTGATTAGAGGCGGAGTTAAGAATGTTATTGCTATGAATGGAACAAAGCTTCCAGATGAAATCAAGGAATTAAGCCAGAATAAAGAAGTTACTCTTTTTGTCGACGGAGACAGAGGAGGAAAATTGATTATTCAGAATGTGCTTGATAATACAAAGGTTAATTATATTGCAATGGCTCCTGACGGCAAAGAAGTTGAGGAATTAACAGGAAAGGAAGTTTTGATGAATTTGAGACGGAGAATTTCTGTTGCGGAGTATTTGAAAAGGTCAGGATATAAGATTAGCAAAGAAGTTTTTGAAGAGCCAAAGAATGAAAAGTTTGAATTAAGTGAGGAAGAAAAATCTAAACTTAAAGAAATTTCAAATGAGAATGAAGGAACTGGAAAAGCTGTTTTTTTGGATGGAAGTTTGAATGAAATGAAAAAAGTTTCAGCTAAAAGTTTAAGCAATTCTCTGAGAAGATTGAGAGAGAATCCTTTTGTAATTGTTATTGACGGAATTGTTACAAGTTCTATTATTAGAGCTTCAGAAGAAGCACATGTTCAGATTATTGTGGCAAAGAATTTTTCTACAACTGATACAAAAATTAAGTTATTAAGCCTCTAATTATTTAGAGGTTTCTTTTTCTTTTTTAGAATATAAATATTTATAAATGAATTTTAAATAAAAAGATAATGAATAAAAGAAAAATTACTGGAACAATTAAGAGTATAGAGAATGTAGAGGGTATAAAAACAGCTGGATTTGAGGACTATATAAGATTGCATTTGGAGTCAGGAAATCCTATAGATGTGACACCAAATTATGTTGAAGATTATCAGAAAGGTGATAAAATTGAATATCTTGTTGATAAGAAAGGTAATTTAATTTATAAGGAACAAGGAATACCAGAATATTTACAAAATAAATCGTTGATTGAAAGGAATAATTAAGTTTATTAATTTATTTTAGATAAATTCTTTAAAATAATTCTATTTATTATAATTATGGCAATAAAATTTGGACCTGCGGGAATGGGGTCTGTTAAGGAAGTTGAAGAAACTTTTGAAAGATATTCTGAAAAAGGAATCAGGGCATGTGAAATTCCATTTACATATCAAGTTTATATTAAGAAAAAAGAGGATGCATTAAAAGTAAAAAGGGCTGCGAAGAAATTTGGAATTGGATTAACAATTCATGCACCTTATTGGATTAATCTTAATTCAGAAGATGAAGAGAAAATTGAAGGAAGCAAGAGAAGGATTTTAAATTCTTGCAGAGTTGGTCATTGGTTAGGTGCAAAAAGAGTTGTTTTTCACGCTGGTTATTATGGAAAAGATTCAAAGGAAGAAACTTATTTTCAGATAAAAGAAAGAATTAAAGAAATGCAAGAAGAGATAAAGAAGAATAAGTGGAATGTGAAACTTGCTCCAGAGATAATGGGAAAAATAAATGTGTTTGGCAGTATTGATGAGATTCATAAATTAGTTGAAGAAACAGGATGTGGTTTTTGTATTGATTTTGCACATATTTTGGCAAGGGAAAAAAGGGTTGATTTTGAAAAATTAAAAAGATTGTTTCCACAGAAGAAATGGCATTGCCATTTTTCAGGAATTGAGTATGGAGAAAAAGGAGAAAAGCATCATAAAAATACTTCAAGAAAAGATTGGGAGGACCTTCTTTCAAAATTACCGACGACAAAATTAATTACAATAATTAATGAAAGTCCTTCTCCGATTGAAGATTCTGTTCTTGGAATAGAAATTTGTGAAAAGATTTATAAAACAATTTAATTCTGGAGTTTAATGAAAACAGGAATTACATTTGCATTTAATGAAGCGCCTAAGAAAAAATTTGAATCTCATTTAATTGAATCAGTAAAATCAATAAGAGAATGTGTGAAATCTGGTTCTTTGGATAATGCTTTTTTCTTGAATGATGGAAGCACAGACAATACTGAAGAAATTATTCTAAGTTTAATTAGAAATTATGAAAATATTTATTTAATAAGTAGCAAAGTTAATTTGGGAAAATTAAAAATACTTTCTTATGGGTTGAAAATTATTAATGAATTTATTCCTTTTCAGGATGAAGATTTAATTGTAACTACTGATTCTGATATGATGGACTTTCAAGGTAAACATATTAAGGAAATGGTTGCGGTTATGAAAAGAAATGATACAGATATGGTTGTTGCAAATTGTTATTCTGGAGGTGAAAGATTAGATTATATAGATGTAGAGTATTCTGGAACTCGAGCAATAAAAGTTCATTTGCTTAAAGGATTTTATGATGAAAGACATCCTGATTTTGAATACCTAAAACCTTTTTTTAATTACACTGCCCCTCAAAAAGGGTATTGTTTAGAGAAAGTTTTGAATCTACTTACAGGAAGGTATAAAGCAAAGAATGATCTCCCTAATTACTCCCTAGTTGTTGAACTTGATTTACATTTTAGAAAAGCTGGAAAGGGACATTATAATAAAGATGGTATTGATGAGGGATTGAAGTTTTTTGAGAAGACATTTAAATTAAATAAATCTGATATATTTTCGTATTGTGGAAAATTATTAAATCTAAAGAAGATTGAATGAAGTGAATTATTTTTTTAAATTCAAAGAAAATTTTAATTCACCTTCCGTCCCTGACACTTAGTAACTATAGGATAGATACATATTTGTTGTCATCGTAAAGTTTATAAAAGAGAAAAGGTGTTGTTATTTTACAGAAAACAAAGTTTTCTGCAATTAAATAAAATGAAAAAAGCAAAAATGAATACAAAAAACCTTATGGTTTCTTTTGTTGCAATAATGGCTTTGATTTTAGTAGCTACAAGTGTTAGTGCTATTACTATTAATGATGTAAGTGTTGATGGTATATTAGCAGTTGATGATGGTTTATTAACTGGTGTTACTCTTAGTCCCGATGCAGGTGAAACTATAACTATTAAAGTTTTTTATACTGCAGATGGTTCTTATGAAGAGTTAAAAGACGTTACTGTTAAGATAGAACTTGGAGATTCTGAAGTTGAAAGTGAAGAATTTGTAATTAGACAAGGAAATTCAGATAGACAAGTTTTGAACATCAAAGTTCCTTATGATTTTGATGATGATGAACTTTTCAAAGAGGATGAACTTGAGATTACAATTGAAGGTAAAGATGAAGAAAAGGTAAAACATAAAGACAGTATACCTGTCCCTTTAGAAATTCAAAGACCTTCATACAATGTTGACTTCAAGTCAGTTAATGTGGATTCAAAGGTTGAAGCTGGTGAAACTATGTCAGTAGATTTATTGGTTAAGAACACTGGTTACAATGATTTAGATGATTTGGAAGTAACTGTTAGAATCCCAACTTTAGGTATTGAAAAAACACAATACTTTGGAGATTTAGTTTCTGTTGAAAGCGATGATGCAGATGTTGAATGTGAATGGACTTCAAGTGGATGGGAATGTGATTATGATAATGATCACGATGACAATACTGACACTATGAATAAGAGAATGTATCTTAAGGTTCCTTATGGAGCTGAAGCTGGAACTTATGCTCTTGAAGTAGAAGTTTCAAATGAAGATGCAATAATCAGCAAGACTGTTCAATTTGTAGTAACTAATGGATTGCCAGAAACTGTGATTAAATCTGGAAATGATTTGATTGTTGTTAATCCAACTAACAAGGTAGCTGTTTACAGAGTTGTATATAATGAAAGGGAAGTTGTTGAATCTGTTAATGCTGGACAAAGCATTAGAGTTCCAATAGAAGTTCCTGAGGGTGAATACAATTTTGATGTAAATGTTTTTACTATGACTGGTGAAGTTGTAGGAGCAGTTAACTTTAGTGGTGAAAGTGCAGAAGCATCAACAGTTGCTAATCTTGAAAGCCCAGTTGTAATATTGACAGTTGTTCTAGCAATTATCTTTTTGGTATTGTTAGTTGTGTTAATTGTCTTGGTTACAAAGAAGCCTGAGAAAACAGAAGAATTTGGAGAAAGTTATTACTAATTTTTATTTATTTTTATTTATTTTTTTTTACTTTCTCCTTTGTTTTTTTAAAATAATTTAAAATGAAAAATGAATTAAGTTCGCAAGATTTAAAGATTGATGAAGAAGAATATAAAGTTATTTGGGAATATTTTACACTTAAAGACCTGCCTAAATCTGCAATTCAAGAATTTTTAGATTTGGAAGGTATTGCGATGGATGCAAAGAATTTTCCAGAATATTTCACAAAATTAGAAGAGAATGTTATTAAATTAAAAGAAACAAATAAGGATGTTGAGAAATATATTAATAGGTTTGAATTGACTGAAAAATTGCGAGAAAATAATAAAATAATTGATTCTCTAAATTTAAATTTGGATAAAATGAAAAAAAAATTAGAGATATTTTTAAAGAAATCATTAAATATAATTTATCCAGCAGTTAAAGAATATAAGTTTGAGATTGAAGAGGATTGTATTCCAACAACTGATTATAATGTTCAAACCATGATATTTACTTATGAAAATCTACCAGGAATAATGTTATTTTCAAAAGATAAAAGAAAAAATGATATAATGCGCATGGTTTTCAGAACAAAATCAGAAGTTGAAGAAGAAAAACTATTTAAGAGGAGAGTTAAAAAGGAAATCTTCCCACCAGAAGGAGAATATTTTGTAGATGTACAACCTTTTTTTCATATTAAATCTGATTTATATACCTATAAAGAATTTATAGATAAAGTAGTTGAAAGTTCAAAAAGAGATTCAGAGGGATTGAATCTTTTTGTCAAATCACTTTCATATGTAGAACAAAAAGCAAAAAAATATCTGAATAAAAAGGAACAATTTTTCTCTGAAACTATAAAAGAATTAACTGAAAATGAATCATTATAATTGCCCAAAACTTAAGGAAAGAAGAGATGATTATATTGAGAGATATACTAATCTTCTCGATGCTTTAAAGAGAGAGGAGACAAAGGTTTTAGAAAAAAAGAGAAATGAATTAAGACCAAGAAATTTATTTGATTATTTTAGAATTGAAAGAATGAGTGAGTATAAAATGATTGAAAGAGTTCTTGATGAAAGGGCGAAATATGGGAAATGAATTAGAAAAATTTGATGGAGAAGAATGTTTTAATAATGATTATAGATTTAGTAGAAAAGGTATTGGGAAAGAATATCATTGTTCAATTGCAGAACAAGGTAGAAAAGTAGATTGTAAATATTTTAAAAAAGAAGGAAATATTTGCCATGCTTATAACCAAACTGAAAAAGAGATTAAGGAAAATAAAATATATAATAATTTAGCAGGACTAATTAATATTGATGGACCGCTTCAAAAAGAAGGCAGTTTTCTGGATGAAGATTGTTAATTAAATTCTTAGAAATTTTATAAGATAATTAAACTTTTAAACTTAAAACCTTGGAGACACCATCATGCATGCTGACGCCGTAGAGATTTGTCGCATTTGTTATAATTTCATCGTTATGAGTTATTACAAGATATTGTCCTTTTTTCATATACCTCTGCAGAAGATTTGCTAATCTTAAAGAATTTCTTTTGTCTAAGGCTGCGTCTATTTCATCTAATAAATAAAAGGGGTAAGGGTTTAGTTCCTGAATTGCAAATATAAGAGATAATGCAACTAATGTTTGTTCTCCTCCTGAAAGTGACTTCACATCAAAATATTTTCCGTGTCCTGTTTTTACAATTATGTTTATTCCTCCTTCAAAAGGGTCTTTTCTATTTTCTAATTCTAAAGAAACCTGTCCTTTTGTGCTTAGTTGCGCAAAGTTTCTGGAAAAGATTTCATTTAATGAGTTAAGAGTTTTAAGAAATGCTTTTTTCTTTTTTATGTCAATTTCATGAATTATTTTAAGAATTCCCTGTTTTTCTTTTGTGATAATTTCTACTCTTTCATTGACTGCATCGTATTCTTTTTTGATTGAGTCATAAACTTCTAAGGAACGCAAGTTAACAGAACCAATTCTTGAAAGAATTTCTTGTGTTTTGTTTAATCTTTGGATAAGGACTTCTTTGTTTGTTTTAATTATTTCTACATTGGGAAATTCAAGTATTTCCATTTCAAAGTTTTCAATTTCTGCTCCAACTCTTGCTTTTTCAATTTTAAGGTTATTTGTTTCCTGTTCTATGTTATGAATGCTGTTTCTTTTTTCAGAGACTTGAAATTCTGTTTGTCTTATTTTCTTTTGTAATGAATCTCTTTCTGAAATAAACTTCTTAAATTTTTCACTTAATTCTTCTTCTTGTTTTCTCTTTTTATTGAGAAGTTCTTCTTTTTCTTTTAGATTTTTCTTGAGAGTAATTATTTCGTTATTCAAGTCCTCTTCGTCTCTTAGTAATTGTTTGAATGAAATTTTGGAACGTTCGAGTTCTCTTTGTTTGAATGAAATTTCTGAGTTAAGATTTTCTTTTGTTCTTAGGGAAACTTCCTGAACTTCTATTCTAAGTGTTTCACATTTTTGTTCGATGTTGGAATTTTCATCAAAACCCTGTTCTAATTTTTTTCTGATTTTTTCTGATTCTACAATTTCTGAATTTAGTTTTTCTAGTTTTTCCTGAATAGCTTTAATCTGGTTTTTTTTCTCATTTATGTTTGTAAGTTTGATTAAATCAGATTCTCTTTTTGAGATTTCAGCACTTATTTGCTCTATTTCTTGTTTTAGAATTTTTCTTTTTTCATAAATTTCTGCAAGTTTGTTATCTGCATCATTTATTTGTTTTTTTAGAAATTCTATTTGAGGAGAGATTTCATCTTTTATGGAATCTACATGTTCGAATGTTATTTGGGTTTTACAAAGAGGACAGATTTCAATTGTAGAAATTTTTTCAATTAGTTTGTTTTGTTTGTCTATTTCAGATTCATTGGCATAAGATATTTTTTCAAAGTCAATTTCTCTTTTGCCTAATTTTTCAAACAACTCTTTTTTTTCTGCTAAAGATATTTTCAATGCATTTAGTTTATGGTCATCTGTTTTTTTGTCAAATAATTCTGCAGATAATATTCTTATTTGTTTTAACAGGAATTCGGATTCATTTGTGTAATTTTGAAGAAGGGATTTTTTGTCATGAATTTTTTCTTTAATTGATTTTAATTCAGATTTAATTGTGTAAAACCTTTTTCTTTGTTCTTCTAGCTTCTCTAACTCTTGCTTTTTTGATTCAATTTCTTTTTGAGTTTTTGCTGTTGTTGGAGATTCTTTTTGAAGCTCTTTTATTGAAAGTTCATCTTCTCTGATTAATTGCTGTAATTCTCTTTTTTGATTTATGATTTGTGAAAGTTTATTTTCATAATTCTCTATTTTTACTGTGACTCCTGCTATCTCGGCTCTAATGTTTGCTATTTCCTGATTAAGTTTTTCTTGTTCTAATCCTGTTGATTTTTGAATTGTGGAATTTATAGAATTGATTCTCGATTCGAAATTATTTATTGTTACTTCAAGGTTTAGAACAATTTTTTTTATTTTTTCTATTTCTTTATTTTTCTTTGAAATATCTAAATCCAGAACACCCAATTCTTTTTTCTTTTTGTTTAAGTTAAAGTAAATTATGCTTGCTTTGAATTTTTTTGCATCTTTTTCGAGTTTTTTGAATCTTAATGCTTGTTGTCTTTCTTTTTCTAAATTATTTAGATAACTTGTTCTTTCTCTTAGAACTGCAAGAACTTCTTTTAGTTTTTCTTCTGTTTTTTTTAATTCTTTGAGGGATTTTTCTTTTCTCATTTCATATATGGAAATCCCTGAAACTTCTTCGATTATTTTTCTTCGTTCTTCTGTGTGCATTCTTACTAAATTTTGTATTTCTCCCTGTAAAATAATGTTAAATCCATTTGGGTCTATTCCTGCCTGAGCTAACAAACTTAGAATTTCCTGCCGGGTTTTTGTTTGATGGTCTATTTTATAGATGCTTTGACCGTTTCTTCTTACAATTCTTTTTATTGAAATTTCTTTTTTGTCAACGGAAAAAGTATTATCAGAGTTATCAAAAACTATTTCTACCATTGCTTCTTTTGCAGGAGAAGCTGCTTTTGTTCCAAGGAAAATTAAATTTCTTGCTTTTGCTGCCCTCATAGATTTTACACTTAATCTTCCAAGAACAAAACAAAGAGCATCTGAAACATTGCTTTTTCCAGAGCCGTTTGGACCTAAGACAACATTTATTCCTGGTGTAAAAGGCAGTTCTGTTTTTCTTGGGAAACTTTTGAATCCGTGCATCACTAATTTTTTTATGTAAGGCATGAAGGAGATAAAGAAAATAGATTTTTAAAATTGATGCTATAAAGTTCTTTGTTCATTTTTAGCAATAACATCTCTCCATGTTTGCCATGTTTTTCTGAATATACCATCTGCACTATATTTTTGAAAATGCTCATCTAGAAATTTTTTTGTTAAAGGATCATGACAATATCCAGAGCCGATACCTTTACCATATCTTTCTTTAAGTAAAGCCATTTCTTTTTCTCTAACGCATTTTGCTAAGATTGATGCAGCTGCAACTGGAATATGGTTTTTATCTGCTTTATGTTCGCAGGATATTTCCAAATTTGAAAGATTTTTTATCTTTGTTTTTAAGAAATCCTGCCATCTAATTATGCTTATTGAAGGGCAATCAATAATAACTTTTATTCTTTTGAAACCTTTGTTTATTCTATTAATTATTTCTGCTGATTTTAGAGCTTCTAATTTGTTTAGGTTAATTCCATCATGGTTTTTTCCATCTATTTCTTTTGGATATGCAAGAATAATTTCAAAAGTTTCTGCTTTTTCTTTTATTTTTTTTTCAAGAAATTCTCGTCTTTTTTGTGTGAGTTGTTTGCTATCTTTTACACCTAATTGTTTAAATAATTTTGCTGTTTTTTCGTCTATTAAACATCCTGCTAAAACCATTGGACCAATTACTGGACCTCGTCCTGCATCATCAATTCCTAATATTAATTCTGTCATGAAATTTCAAGATTCATAACCTTTATAAATTTAATTTTTGTTGAGTTGATATAGCAGGGTAGAGGAGCCTGGAGTCCTCGTCGGGCCCATAATAAAGACAACCAATGGTTTTCTTTATCAAACTTTCCTTTGAATTTGAGGTCACGCTTGATAGGCAATATGGGGAACCCGGAGATCGTGTGGTTCAAATCCCACCCCTGCTATTTTTTTAAAATGGAATATTTTGATGTTAAATTTAAATAAAACAGAATTTTATTGAAAATAAATTAGTATTTGCTTTTCCTACAAATATTCCTATTGTTCCAGGGCACACACTTATTTGTCCAAAAAGGCATGTTTCAAAAATAGATGAATTAACAAATAAAGAACTTCAGGCAATTTTTAATTTATTAAAAATTCTAAAAAAATCTATGATTAAAGTATTTAATGCTGAAGGATTTAATTATGCATGGAATGAAAATAAAATAGGTGGACAAAATGTAAATCATTTTCATTTACATATGATTCCAAGAAAAAAATCTGATTCTGGAATTATTAATTATGAACCTCGGAAATTTCTTTATAGACCTGGAACACGTGCTGAATCTCCCCAGCAAGAATTGATTGAAGTTGCAAAATCAATAAAAAGGGAATTATAAAATAAACAAAAATTTCTTAAACCAATTCTTTTTTGAAATTAAAATGCAAACGTTTTTACCTTATCCAAATTTGAAAAAGTCGTTAAAGGTTTTAGATAGTCGAAGGCTTGGAAAGCAAAGGGTTGAAGCATTTCAGATTTTGAATATTATTTTAGAGAGAACTGACAAGAAAGGCTGGAGAAATCATCCTGCTGTAAAAATGTGGAAGGGTTATGCAAATGCTCTTAAACTTTATTTTAATAAAGCTGTGAAATTGTGGATTTCAAGAGGGTTTAAGAATACAATGAAGTTAGAAAAGATTGAGGGGAAAATTATTCTTCCTAAATGGTTTGGAAATAAAGAATTTCATGATTCACATAAAAGTAATTTATTGAGAAAAAATCCAAAATATTATTTTGAATTTAGTAAAGAAGTTTCAGATGATTTGAATTATGTTTGGCCTTGCGCAGAATAAGGAAAAACTTTAAATTCTAAGAATTATCTATATTTTTATGCCTCGGTCGCATAATGGTATTGCACCGGATTGCTAATCCGGACCCTTCGGGGTGCGCAGGTTCGATTCCTGTCCGAGGCGTATTAAGTAAAAATTATAAATAATGTTTCTGATTATAATATAAAAGAGGAAAATGGCAATTTCAGTTATGCTTGCAAAGCTTAGCAATGCAAAAAAGATTCCTGATTCAGGATGGATTTTTGAAAGAAAGTTTGATGGTGAAAGATGTGTTGCTGTGAAAAATGGGGAGAATGTTCGGCTTGTTTCAAGAAATAATAAATCTTTGAATAGAAGTTATCCTGAAATAGTTGAAGCATTGAAAAAACAGAGAAAGGATTTTATTATTGATGGAGAAGTTGTTGCGTTTGAAAAAGGAGTTACAAGTTTTTCTAAATTACAACCGAGAATGCATGTAAAAAAATTAGAAGAAAAAACAAAGAAGATAAAAGTTTATTATTATGTTTTTGATATTTTGAAATCAGACAAAAAAGATGTTGATAAATTGAAATTAATTGAAAGGAAAAAAGTTTTGAAGAAAACAATTTCGTTTTTGGGTATAATTAAATATACAGAACATCGGGCTAGTGGAAAAAGTTATTATGATCATGCGTGCAAATCAGGATGGGAAGGAATTATTGGAAAAAGAGAAGATGCAATGTATAAACATAGCCGTTCGTCTGATTGGTTGAAATTTAAATGTGAGAAGCGAGAGGAGTTTTTTGTTGGTGGTTTTACTGAACCGCAGGGAAAGAGAAAAGGTTTTGGAGCATTGCTTTTAGGGGAAAAGGGAAAAGGATTAAAGTATGTTGGAAAGGTTGGGACTGGAAAAGGATTTACAGAAAAATTTCTTGGGAATTTTGCATCCAGACTAAAAAGAATAGAAATTAAAAAGAGTCCGTTTAAAGAGGGGGTTAAAGAGAAAAATGTTCATTGGGTTAGTCCGAAAATTATGGTGCAGATTGCATTTACTGAAAGGACAAAAGATAGAAAGTTAAGACACCCGCATTTTCTTGGAATAAGAAGAGATAAGCTGTAAAAGATATTTTTGATTATAAGAATTTTTAAAAAGTTTGAATTTATAGAAAATTATGAAAAAAATTCTTAAAGTAATTTATGACCCAGATTCCAAAAAGGCAAATATTTTACCTATTAATCCGAGTAATATTAAAAATATCCAACAGCATATTTATGATGTGGTTGAAAGAGACGGTTCATCTAAAGGTTATATTGTTTATATTTCAAATGAAAAATATGATGAAACAAAAAATTTAGAATTTGAATTAAGAGAAGCTCAAGGAAAATTAAAAGAATATATTGCTCTTGCTGAAAAAAGTGGAGAAGTTAATGACGGAAGGTAATTATTTATTAATGTCGCTTGTTTTTTTGTAATGAATATAAAGTTTATCTAAAATTTTTAAAATTTGTTGTCTTTGTTCTGAATTTCCCAAACCTTTCCAATCAAGCAAGACAAAATCAACTTCTTCTTGTGTTTTGTTTAATGCTTCTTGAATCATCTCTTCTGTAAGAGGTAAAACATACTGAGGAATTACATGTGAAATAGCGACATTTGAATTTAATTGTATTTTATTAAAATTAGGACAATAATGAGGACCTCCGATGCCGACTGCGATTTCATTGTAAGGATTTTTTTTGAATTCGTTAATTATATCGCGGATTGTTTTTGCTATTACAAAACCTGCTCGTCTGTCCTGCCATTCTGTTTCTGTTGCACCTATTTCTATGAAAATACAAGGTTTGTCTATTAAAGGACCATGATGTGTGCATTCTAAAGTTATTTTGTAATCTTTAATATTAAGTTCTTTTGCATTTTTATTTAATTTTTCAAAAATTTGCTTTTGAAATAATGCAGAGGTTTTGCATATTTTTTCTCTTTCTCCTCCCAAATCTGCTTGCCTCCAATTTCCAGGAGTATGGATTGATAAAGTTTTTTGTTTTTTTACAGATTCATGTTTTGATGCAAATATTATAAAATCGTATTGATTAATTTTATTTAAATCTAAATTTTCTGTATAAATTATTTCTTGGTCACATAAATAAAAATCAAAATTAGAAGAATCTTTCATTGAAGTTAAAACAGGATTTTTCCTAAATTGTGAAAGTTGATTTGTTATGTTTATTCCTGCTTTGTCAAGTTTGCTTGCAATTATTAGATACTTTCTATACATAATTAAATAATAAAAGAGGATGTTTTAAAATTTATTGTTGTAAAATAAAATAATTTATTTATAAAAAAATTTATAATAGATAATTATTAAACTAAGATATGTTAACGCATGAACAAAAAGTGGCGAGAATTGTTAAGAGATTAAAAGAATGTAAAGGAATAAAGCCAGTGTCTTTGAAGAAAAAAGTTGTTTCTCATGAAGTTCCAAAAGTAAATGACAAAAGACATTTAGATGAAAAAATTGATATTAGTGATTTAAATAAAATTCTTGCAATAGATAAAGAGAACAAAATTTGTGTTGCAGAACCAGGAGTTACTTTTGTTGACTTGGTGAATGCAACAATAAAACATGGGCTTGTTCCAATTATTGTTCCTGAATTAAAAACAATTACAATGGGTGGTGCAGTTGCAGGATGCTCTATAGAATCAATGTCATATAAACATGGAGGTTTTCATGATACATGTATTGAATATGAAGTTATAACTGCGAAAGGAGATGTTTTAACATGCACTCCTGAAAATGAAAACAAACTTTTATTTCAAATGATTCATGGAACATTTGGAACTTTAGGAATTATTTCAAAATTAAAATTTAAATTAATTCCTGCAAAACCTTATGTTAAACTTGTGCATGAAAAATATGATAATCTTAAAGATTATAAATCCGCAATATGGAATCATTTTGAAAAAAAAGATATTGACTTTATGGATGGGATTATTCACTCTCCGACAAATTATGTTTTATGTACAGGAAACTTTGTTGATGAAGCACCATATATAAATAGTTATGATTGGACTAAAGTTTATTATCAAAGCACAGATAAAAGAAAAGAAGATTATATGAAAACTCCCAATTATTTTTTCAGATATAATAAAGGAACTACGAGTGTATTTCCGAAATCTTTTTTGGGACGACTTTTTTTGAGGGGACTGGCAGACACAACTTTTTTGCTTAGAACTGCTGAAAAACTTCATAAGGTTCTTTCTCCTAATAGGATTCCTATTACTGTTGATACTTTTATTCCTTTTTCAAAGATAAATAAATTTATGAATTGGTATGAAAAGGAGATAAATCATTTTCCGTTGTGGTGTGTTCCTTATAAGGTTGTCAGAAAATATGAATGGCTATTTCCAGATGTTTTTGAGGAAGAACTTTTTTTGGACATTGCTATTTATGGTATGAAGAAGAGAGATAAAAATTATTACAGAATGCTGGAAGAAGAATTAATGAAAATCGGAGGAATTAAAACACTTATTTCAACTAATTATTATTCTGAAGAAGAATTCTGGAAAATTTGGAACAAAGAAAATTATGATAAAGTAAAACAGATAACAGACCCAGATAATATTTTCCGGGATTTGCATACAAAAATGTGCAAGACTGCAAGAGGGGTTTAAGTTTTATTAAAAGATTTTTTGAATATATAATTAAATATAAAAACATTATTTATTAAAGATTATTATGGAAGAGATGATTAAAATTTTAATTGGAATATTTGTTCTTGTTATGGGAGTTCCTATTGGAAATCTTCTTGCACATTCTACAAAAGAAGAATTAAAAAAAGGACAAAAATGGTTTAAATTAATAATTTTTGTTAGTTTGTTCTTGGGATTTGCTGGATTGGTTATTGGAAATGATTTTTTGATGTTTAGTTCTTTTTTTATAGCAATTGTTACAAGCAGGAGTTTGAAGAGATAATTTAATAAATAATATTTGCTCGAGTTGGGTGGAGAAACCTGCAAGGCGTGGCACGAGCGGAACGAACAAAGTGGGTGACCTCGTGAGTTTCCAATCTCCGAAAATTCTTTGATATTGTAGTTGCTGAAAATGTATTTGTCTTGGAGCTTGCTTTTTTGTTTCTTTTTTTCTAAAAAATTGGATACTTTCGTTAATTTATTAAACAATTAAAGATAATCAAAATTATGTTTAATATTTATTTTCATGGAAACAAGAAAAAGAAAAAAATTGCACTAACTTTTGATGATGGTCCTTCAAAAGAAACAGAAAGAGTTTTGGATCTTCTAAAAAAACATGATGCAAAGGCAACTTTTTTTATTTGGGGAGAAAGAATAAAGGGAAGAGAAAAAATAATAGAAAGAATCAAAAAAGAAGGACACGAATTTGGAAATCATACTTTTTCACATAAAAGAATGTGGTTTAAATCAAGAAAATTTATGAGAGAAGATATTCAAAAGTGTGATGATGAATTGAATAAATTTGGAATTAAAAAAAATTTATTTAGATTTCCAGGATTTAAGTTTGGACTAAATTCATTAATCGTTTGTTGGAAATTAAAAAAGAAAATGATTTTTGCAGATATGGTTTCAAACGATTGGTTAAATCCTTGGCTAAAGATGAAGTATAATAAAAAAGAACCGGTAAAAATTGATAAGCCAATTCAAAAAACTTTGTCAAAAACAAAGAATGGTTCAATTTTGAATTTCCATGATTATCTTGAGGGAATTGGAAGTCATAAAGAAATAATTCCAATCATGGAAAAAGTTCTTCCAAAATTGAAAGAAAAAGGATTTGAATTTGTGACCGTTTCTGAATTGTTGTTTGAAAGTACCCAATAAATAATTTCGGCGAAGCCGACTATCTGTTTTATCTTTAATAAAACCGCGTGCTCCTTTTTTTATTTTCAGCAATTTCGTTTAATCAGCGTGTTATACGAACTTTATTTATGTTAGTTCTATTTAATTGTTAATCTATAAAAAGCGAACTTTTTATTAGATAATCTTTAAAACTTGTTTTCTTTATTTATTTTATGTTATATTTAATAGGATTGGGATTGAATGCTGATGGAATTTCCAAATATGGATTAGAAATTGTTAAGAAATGTAAAAAGATTTATCTTGAAAATTATACAGTTAATTTTCCATATAGTAAAGAAGAATTAAAAAATGTTCTTGGGAAAAAAATTATTCCTGCAGATAGAGAATTTGTTGAGAGTTTAAAGATTATTGATGAAGCAAAAAAAATGGATGTTATTTTACTTGTTTATGGTTCTCCACTTACAGCTACTACACATATTTCTTTGATACAGGAAGCAAAAGAATGCAATGTTAGATATAAAATAATATATAATGCTTCTGTTTTTGATGCAATTGCAGAAACAGGTTTGCAGATTTATAAATTTGGAAAAATAGCAAGTATGCCTAAATGGGAGAAAAATTATAATCCAATGAGTTTTATGGAGATTATTAAAGATAATCAAAAGATAAATGCACACAGTTTAATTTTAATTGATATTGGTTTAGAATTAAAAGAGGCTATTGAGGAATTAGAAAAATCAGCAAAAGAATATAAAATAAAGTTAGGTGAAATTTTAGTTTGTTCAAGATTAGGAACAAAGAATAAAAAAATATTTTATGATAATATTAATAATTTAAAGAATAAAAAAATTAAAATGCCTTATTGTTTTATTATTCCAGAAAAATTACATTTTGTTGAAAAAGAATTTTTGAGAAATTAATTATTTTGAAAATATTTGTTATTATCTTTTTCAAAATTTCCTTCAAGAAATTTATTTCTTTTTTTATAAATAAATGAGTTATAAAAAAGATTTTTAGCTTCTTCTATATTTGGATTTGAATAATCTATTCCATGATTTTGGCACCAATTTTTATCATTCAGAACATCATTAAAATCTTTTTTAAACCTCTGTTTTCTCTCTTCAGACCAATTTTTCATATTATTTTCTACATATCCCATATTATGTTTAAATTATATTCTATTAAAAATCTTTCTATAGGAAATTATTTAAAAAAACAAATGTTTCTGAGAACATGAAAAATGTTAATGAGATTGAGGAAGAGATTCTGAAATTTTGGAAGAAGAATAAGATATTTGAGAAATCTATAAAGAAAAGGTCTCCAAAAGGAGATTATATTTTTTATGACGGGCCTCCGTTTATTACTGGGCTTCCACATTATGCAACGCTTTTGCCAAGTATTGTGAAAGATGCTATTCCGAGATATTGGACAATGAAAGGTTATAGAGTTGAAAGAGTTTGGGGATGGGATTGTCATGGGCTTCCTGCTGAAAATAAAGTTGAGAAAGAATTGGGATTGAAGAATAAAAAAGATATTGAAAGATTGGGTGTTAAGAAATTTGTAGATTCTTGTAAGTTTTATGTGGATAATGTTTCTGGGCAGTGGAAGTGGTATATTGATAGGATTGCAAGATGGGTTGATATGAATAAATCATATAAAACTATGGATTTGAAATTTATGGAAAGTGTTATATGGGCTTTTAAGAAACTTTATGATAAAAAATTAATTCATGAAGGATATCGGACTTCTCTTCATTGTCCTCGTTGTGCTACTCCGTTGTCAAAATTTGAGATTACAATGGATGCTGGTTCATATAAAGATGTTACAGAGACAAGTGTTATTGTTGAATTTCAATTGAGAAAAAAGCTGGATACTTTTCTTCTTGCATGGACTACAACTCCATGGACATTGCCAGGAAATCTTGCACTTGCAGTTAATAAAAAAATTGATTATGTAAAGATTAAGAAAAAAGATATGAGTGTTGGAAAAGATGTTAAATTTATTTTAGCAAAGGATAAACTTAATGAAATTTTTGGAAAGGAGAAATATAAAATTGTTGAAGAGTTTAAAGGAAAAGATTTAATTGGCTTGGAATATGTTCCTGTTTTTGATTTGCATAATAAAGAAATTTCTGAAAGTAAAACTGCATATAAAATTTATAATGGTGATTTTGTAAATGTTGAGGAGGGAACAGGTATTGTTCATATTGCTCCGAATTTTGGAGAGGATGATTTTGAGACAGGAAAGAAATACAAATTGCCAATGGTTGATATTATGGATGATAGCGGAACATACAGCTCTGATGCAGGAGAATGGAAGGGATTTTATTTTAAGGATGCAGGGAAAAAAGTTTTAGAAAAATTAAAAGAACATGGTTCTTTGTTTTCTAGTTTTCCTTATACTCATTCGTATCCTTTTTGTTATAGATGCTCAACTCCTCTTATTTACAAAAGTCAAAAGGCATGGTATGTAGATATTGAAAAGATTAGGAAGAATTTGATTAAGACAAATAAGAAAATAAATTGGGTTCCGAATTATTTTAAGGATGGAAGGTTTAAGTATAATTTAGAAAATGCTCCTGACTGGTGTATCTCTCGTTCTCGATATTGGGGTTCTCCTATACCAGTTTGGAAATGTGAAATATGTGAAGAGGTTAGAGTTGTTGGCTCAATTGAAGAGATTGAAAAGTTAAGTGGAAAGAAAGTTACTGATTTGCATAGACCGAAGATTGATGAAATAACTTTTAAATGCAAATGCGGAGGAGTTATGAAACGTATTCCTGAAATTCTTGACTGCTGGTTTGAGTCAGGTTCAATGCCTTATGCTCAATGGCATTATCCTTTTGAAAGAAAAGAACATTTTGAAAAGAATTTTCCTGCTGATTTTATTATTGAATATACAGGACAATTAAGGGGATGGTTTTATTATTTGCATGTTTTGTCAAATAGTTTGTTTAATTCAGAGTGTTTTGAGAATGTAATTGTTACAGGTGTTTTGGCAGGAACTGACGGAAGAAAAATGAGCAAATCATATGGAAATTATCCTGACCCAAAAGGGACTCTTGAAAAATATGGAGGGGATGCATTAAGAATGTATTTTTTGAGCAGTCCAATAATGTTTGGAGAAGACATGAGTTTAAATGAGAAAGATTTACAAATTTCATTAAGAAAAAATGTTATGCTTTTAAGAAATGTTCATAATTTTTATGAAACACTTGACAAAGTTCATCTGAAAAAAGGAGAGAAAAATATTTTAGATAAATGGATATTAAGTAAGTTGAATAATCTTGCAAAGGAAATTACAGAGAATATGGAAAAGTATAATTTGCCTGGAGCTGTAAGACCAATAAGTGATTTTATTGAGAATTTGTCTTTGGTTTATGTTAAGTTTAATCGTGATAGATTTAATAATAAGGATAAAAATGCGATTGAAACCTTAAGAAAAATTTTGGAAAAATTGTCTAAATTGATTGCTCCTTTTATGCCGTTTGTTGCAGAGGGAATCTGGCAAGGATTAAATAAAAAGAATTTTAAGAATGCAGATTCAGTTCATTTAAAATCATGGCCTAAAGTTGATTTGAAAAAAATTGATAAGAAATTAGAGGAGCACATTGAAAAAATAAAAGAGATTATTTCAAATGGTTTGGCAGAAAGAGATAAAGAACATATTGGATTGAAATGGCCTTTAGCAAAAGCAGACATTTATGTTATCAATCCTAAAACAATAAAAAATTATGAAAAAATTATAAAAGAACAACTTAATGTTAAAAAAATAATTTTTCATGAAGCAGATAGAAAATTAGAATCATACAACATAAGGGTTGATTTAGATATTGATTTAACGCCTACACTTGAAGCAGAAGGTTATGCTAGAGAAATGTCAAGACAAGTTCAGGCATTTAGAAAAAAGTTAGGATTAAAAAAAGAAAATAAAATTGAACTTTTTATTTTTGTTGAAAAAGATTTTAAGGAAGTTTTGAATAAGCAAAAGGATTTTATTAAGGAAAGAACAAATTCAAAAAGTTTGGACATTTTAGGGAATGTTACAACTGACAAGGAAAGATTTAAAAATATTAATGAATTTAAAATAAAAAGTAAAAGAGGGAAAATAGCAATTGTTTATTAACCTTCTAAGTTGTAAGAACTTTTGAATCATAACAATATTTAAAAAGAAAAATGGATATATAAAAAAATGATAGTTAAGGATGAATTTTTGAGCAGATTGAGAAAAATTTTTGATTTGAATCTTTATGAAGTGAAGGTATGGACTGCTTTGTTATCGAGGGGAACTTCAACTGCAGGGGAACTTAGTAGTATTTCTGATGTTCCAAGGTCAAGAACATATGATATTCTTGAGAGTTTAGAGAAAAAAGGATTTATTGTTATGAAACTTGGGAAGCCAATTAAGTTTGTTGCATTAAAGCCGGGGGAAGTTGTTGAGAGAGTAAAAAAGAATTTAATGAGGCATGCAAAAGAAAGAACAGAACGCCTTGAGAAATTGAAAGATGATGAAGTGCTTGAAGAATTGAATATGTTATTTAATAAAGGAATTAAATTTGTTGAGCCATCTGATTTGTCAGGAAGTTTGAAAGGAAGACAGAATTTGTATAATCATCTTGATATGATGGTAAGAGATGCAGAGAGCACAATAACAATTGTTACAACAGCTGAAGGACTTAACAGAAAACTTGAAGCATTGATGTTTAGTTTAGAAAAGTGCAAAAAGAGAGGAGTAAAAATTAGAATTGCTGCACCAATTAACAGCAATAATTTGAAAGTTGCAAAGGAATTGAAAAGAGTTGCAGAGGTTAGGAATATGGAAAAGATGACTGCGAGATTTATGATTATTGATTCAAAGCAATTAATGTTTATGCTTCTTGATGATGAAAAATTCCATCCAAACTATGACATTGGTATTTGGATAAATACGGAATTCTTTGCTTCTGCTTTGGAGCAACTTTTTGATTTGGCTTGGAATGAGATGAAAGTTGTTAAATGATTCTTTAATGCAATAATATTTATAGATAATTAAATAGAGAATTGTTATGGCAATTATAGATTCTCTTTATAATCCAATAGAACAAAAACAAAAATTAGATGATTGGAATTATATGTTAAAGGATAATAAGAATTGTATAAAGGATAGGATAAATTCATTTAAGGAAGATGCTTATAGTTTTTTGCAAAATCCAACTGAAGCTGGAAAATGGATAATTCTTTGCGGAGTTTTTACAGGAATTTTTGAAAAGATATTTCCAGCATGTGCAGGAAATTTTATGGGAAATTTTACTATGTCTATTTATCAAACAAAAGCAGACCAAGATTTGATAAGAATTTAAATAATAAAGAAAAAGAAGTAAAAAAATAAAATAAAATTATTTCTCAAGTATTGCAAGTATTGCACTGATTAATGTTGTTGCTACAACAATCCAACCTACTGCCATGACAATAAAATCACCTGCAACTGTTCCACCACCAAGCCAGCTTGGAAGACCCAATATACCATCAACCAATCCAAAACCAACTGCTAATGAAACAACTATACCAGTAACCCATGCAACTATACCCAACACTTTTGGTTTTTGTTTTGCCATCTCACCTCCCTTTTATTTAATTAATATATTTAATATAAGAAAAAATCATTTAAATAAGTTTTGTTCACATTTCTTCAATTGCATTTATTCCTAAAAGATATAAAGCATTTTTTAAAGTGTATCTAAATGATTTTACAATGTTTATTCTGAAATTTTCTTTTTCTTTTGAACCAATTACAGGACATGCATGATAAAATTCATTGAAGGTTTGTGCGAGTTGATAAGAATAATTTGCAACAATGGAAGGATTTAATGATGTGTATGCTTTAGAAACTATTTCTGGAAATTCGGATAATTTTTTTATTAATTCTATTTCTGTTTTTTCTAAGGATTTTATTTTGAAATTGTTTTTTTTAATTTTTAATTTTTTTAAGATAGAACTTGCTCTTGCATAACTATATTGGATATAAGGTCCTGTATCTCCTTCAAAAGATACAAATTGTTTTATGTCAAAGACAATATTAGTTGATAAGTTATTTTTTAAATCGCCGTAGAAAATTGCAGCTCGTGCAATATTTAATGCTCTTTGTTCTAATTGTTTTTTGGAAATTTTTGGAAATCTTTTTTTTATCTCTTTTTTAGCAAGGGCAATTGTTTCATTAAGTATCTCCTGCATAAAAATTGTTTTGCCTTTTCGTGTTGCAAATTTTTTTCTGTCTTTGTCAAGATAAAGTCCGTGACTTACATGAACGCATTTTTTTGCCCAGTTGTATCCCAATAATTCTAAAATTTTGAATAGCTGTTTGAAATGCAGTATCTGCTCCTGACCAACTTCATAAATCATTTTATCAAATTTGTATTTGCTATATCTTTTAATAGCTGCAGCCAAATCCCTTGTGAGATAAATTGTTGTTCCATCTGTTTTTTGTATTAAAGAAATTCCTAATCTATATTTTTCTAAATTTACAATTAATGCTCCCTGACTTTTCTGAAGAAGTTTCTTGTCTTTTAATAATCTTAATACAGAATCTAATGAATTATTGTGAAATGATTCTCCTGAATAAATATCAAATTTTATTCCAAGTAATTTGTAAATGTTCTGAAAGTCATTTAAACTCAATTTTTTGAATTTTTTCCAAAGGGATAAATTTTCTTTGTCTTCTGCTTCTAATTTTTGGAATTCTTTTCTTGTTTGTTCTTTGTAAATTTCTTTGTTTGCTTTAACATAAATTTCAAGAAGTTTTTTTGTTATATCTTTTGATTTAAGGTTTAATTTTTTTCCAAATTTTTTATAACCAAAAATTATTTTTCCAAACTGGGTTCCCCAATCTCCAAGGTAATTCATACGTATTACTTTGTACCCGTTAAATTCTGAGATTCTTGAAATTGAATTTCCAATTATTGTCGAGCGTAAATGTCCAATTCCAAATGGTTTTGCAATGTTTGGAGAAGAAAATTCAATAAGAATTGTTTTTTTGTTTTTTTTGTTTTTTCCATAATTTTCTTTTTGTTTTAATATTTCTGAAATAGTTTTTTTTGCTAATTTTATTTTGTTTAGAAAGAAATTAAGATAGGGTCCAGAGACTTCTATTTTTTCTAATTCTGGGGAAATTTTTATATCTGCTTTTAATTTTAATGCTATTTTTGATGGTTCTTTTTTTAGTTTTTTTGAAAGTGTAAAACAAGGGAATGAGTAATCTCCCATATTTTGGGAGGGAGGAACTTCAATTAGAGAGGAAATTTGTTCTTCTGTAATATCTTTGAGAGCCTTTTTTAGAAGATTTGTTATTATTTGCTTCATAAGATTTATAATAGACATTTATTTTTATATGTTATGAAAAGGTATGATTTGGTAATAATTGGTGGAGGACCTGCTGGAATGACTGCTGGGTTGTATGCTGTTCGTAGCGGATTAAAAACTGCAATAGTTTCAAAGGATATTGGGGGAACTGCAAGTTCAATTCTTGATTTGGAAAACTGGCCTGGATTCAAGGGAAATGGTGCAGAGTTAATGAAGCAATTTTATGAACAATTGAAAAGTTATGATATTGATTTTGTTATGAAGAATGTTAAAAGGATTAAGAAAGAAAAAGAGAAGTTTGTTGTGGAAACTGAAGAATTAAAATTAGCAAGTTCTGCTATTATATTAGCAACTGGAACAGAAAGGAGAAAATTGAAGATTCCTGGTGAAGAGAAATTAAGAGGAAAAGGTGTTAGTTATTGTGTTACTTGCGATGCTTTTTTCTTTAAAGGAAAGATTGTTGGAGTTATTGGTGGAAGTGATTGTGCAGCTACATCTGCCTTGGCTTTGGCAGAGCTTGTGAAAAAAGTTTATGTTATTCATAGAGGAAATAAATTAAAATGTGAAGAGATTAGTTTAAAGAAATTGGAAAAGAAAAAAAATGTTGAGATAATTTATAATGCAATTACAAAAGAGATTAAAGGTGAGAAAAAAGTTGAGGGTTTGATTGTTGATGATGAGGGAAAAGTTAGAGAAGTGAAAATGGATGGAGTTTTTATTGAGATTGGTTCTGTCCCTATTATGGAATTTGCTAAAAGTTTGGGATTGAAATTAGATGAAAATTATATTATTGTAGATGAAGAAATGAAAACTTCTTGTCTGGGTGTTTTTGCTGCAGGAGATGTAACTCATCATAAACTTAAACAAGTTGTTGTTGCTTCAGGACAGGGTGCAATTGCTGCAAAAAGTGCTTATGAATATTTAAGAAAATGAAAAAATTTATAACTAAATTATTTCTTGAGATATTATGGTAGAATTAAATAAAGATAATCTTGAGAAAGCACTTAATTCAGACAAGCCAAAGGTTCCTCGGATGTCAAAGGAAATGGAAATTGGATTTCATCAGGGAGCATTGAATACTTTGGTTAATGAGAGAAATGAATTGTTTAAAATAATTGTGCAGATAGAAAATGTTATGCAGGCGCATGTTAAAAGATTGGAAGAATTGGGTGTGAAGATTCAGAAGCAAGAAAAGAAATAATCTATATTTTGAAAAGAAATAATTCTTTTAAAAGAAAAATGTTTTAGTGTAAGAATGAAAGATAAAAATGAAGAAGATTTGAAAAATTCAGAAAAATTATCTGAGATTATTAAAGTTGCAAAAATTAAAGTATGCGGGACACTTAAAGAACAAACAGACTTAATGATGGAAGAAAGAGAAAGATGTGGTAAAAGAGGTTATCATAGAGTAAGTCAAGATAAAAAAGATCCTCTAGTTTGCTATGATTGTGGAGCTTGGTTTAGTAAAGAAGATAGTTGGTGGATAGATTATAAAGTTGAACCTATTTAATTTAAAATTTATTAACAAAAAGTTTTATAAGTTTCTTAACTGAAATATAATTATGCGGGGGTGCTGGAAAGTAAAGTGCGAAGCACTTTTCATTCGTCCGTCAAGATGCCGAACGAGTGGCAAGCCACTCCAGCAAATAATTGAGTAAGAGTCCAAGTGGTCAGACACTTACCAAAACCGCTGAAATCGACCACAATGATGCGGGGGTGCTGGAGTGGTCAAACAGGCAGCCCTTAAGTGCAAGACCTTTGGTCTTATGTTCTCCTCTTTTTGAGGAAAGCGAAGAAAGGCTGTAGCTTAGTGCTTGCGCAGGTTCGAACCCTGTCCCCCGCATTTAATTTTAGAAATATTTTTATTTTTGATAAATCTTCATAAGTTCTACTTTTATATTATTTGGTATCACTCTCAAATACTCGGATATCTTTATATATCAAAAAATTTTATGAAATTTGTAGGAGGCATTAACTTCGGTTAATGTACGAATACTTCGGTATTTTCCTCCTACACTTATAATTTCTAAAATTTTAAAATGAATAGGAAGAGACAAATTATTTTATTAATTGTTTTAATTAGTTTATTGTTTTTTATAAATTATCCTTTTCTTGATTCTGCTGTTGAGAGTTTTTTATTAAAGAATGAAAAAGGACTTGTTGAGAGAGTTGTTGATGGAGATACAATTATTGTTAATGGGGATTCTGTGAGATTGCTTGGAATTAATTGTCCTGAGAAAGGCGAAAGGTATTATGAAGAAGCAAAGGAATTTTTAGAGAATTCGGTTTTGAATAAAAAAGTTCGGCTTGAGGGAATTGAGAATGATATGTATTTTAGAAAGTTGAGGTATGTTTTTCTGGGAAGTGAGAATGTAAATTTAAAGATGGTCGAGGAGGGTTTGGCAAATGTTTATATTTTGGATGATAAGAATTATGAAAAGGAGTTAAGAGATGCTTGGGAAGAATGTATTTTAAAAAATAAAAATTTGTGTGAGAAATCTTTAGATAAATGTGCTGATTGTATTGGATTGAGAAAGTTTGATAATCAGGAAGTTGTTTTTTATAATAGATGTGATTTTGATTGTGATTTGAATGGCTGGACAATTAAGGATGAGGGAAGAAAGAAATTTGTTTTTGAGGATTTTATTTTGGATAAGGATAAAGAAGTTAAGATAATTGTTGGAGAAGGGATAAATAATGGAAATATTTTATTTTGGAAGGGCGAGGATTATGTCTGGACTTCAACAGGAGATACTTTATTTTTAAGAGACAGCGAGGGAAGATTGGTTTTGTGGGAAATGTATGTATAAATATATATTTTGTAAAATATATTTTAGAAAACTTTTTAAATAAAAGTTTTTTGATATTAAGGGTAATAAAAAGAGTGGTGGGAGACATCATTTTCTTTCCAAAAAAATTTAATCATAGTTATATGCTATTTGCATTATAACAAAACTGCTTAGTAGTGGATTTTATATAATTAAAAGGAGGTATGAAATATGAATAAGAAAAAGAGTATTATTTTGTTAGTTTGTTTGGTTGTTTTGTTAGGAGCAGTTAATGCTGCATGGATTCTTAATTATACTGCAACGATTACTACAAATGTTGTAAGTAATGAAAGAACTTTTAGTTTTTCTCATGAATTTGAAGATGTTCTAAATCTTGATACAACTAATATAGAAAACAGCACTACTACTTATTGGGAAATTGAAGATTTAGATGAAGATCTTAATGTAACTTTTGATATCTCAACACACAAAATGAATTTAACTTCAGACGAAGAATGCTTTAAGTATAAAGATGATTGCAGAGTGATTGTAACTCATATTTATAATAATGGGGCTGATGAGGTAAGAGACCAATTAACTATTACAGACGGTGCAGGTGTTAGTGGCGATGCAAATTTTATTTTGTTTGAGGAAATAACAAATACAATAGAGTATAAAGTTGAATGTATTAAAAATTCTTGTCCTCAGGAAATAGAATCTGAAATAACTATTGAAGAAACAACTGAATCTTTCCCAGAAGAATAATTTATTAAAGATTAATTTTTTATTTGATTGATAAAAAGTTTTTCAAAAGATAAATTATGAAATAATTCTTTTAATATTAATTTTTTCTTTTTTTATTAGAATCTATAATTTCAGGTATGCTTCTTTGTGAATTTATTGAATTATTCATTTGAAAACAATAATGCTTTTAAAGAATTTTGACTGAAAAGATTAATGGGTGCCAAAAGAGTAATTTCTCAATTATATCATAGTTATAGCTATAACAAAAATGTTATAACAAATCTGTTTTGCAGATTTTTGATAGAGTTGAAAGGAGGTTTAAAAAAATAAATATGAAAAAAAATTTAATATTTAGTTTGTTAGTGATGAGTATTTTGATGGTTGGTGTTGTTAGTGCTTTAACTGTTACAAACCCAACTGTAGACCCTACAAATCCTTTGGTAGAAGAAAAAGTGACAATTTGCGCAGAGGTTTCAGAAATCGTTGGAGATGTAATAGTTTCTTTAAACTGTGATTCTCCACAACATACTATCATCAGTAAAGAGATGAATTATGATGAAGAACTTGCAAAATATTGTAGTTGGTTTAATGCAGATGTCGAAGATGCTGAAACAATGTCTTGTCAGATAACTGCAGAAGATAATAATGGTCCAATTGGTCCAATGGAGGTTCCAGAATTTACTTATGATGGAAAAGACCCTGTTGCTAATGCAGGAGAAGACCAAGAAGTTGAAGTAGGCGACGTAGTTTATTTTGATGGTTCTGGTTCATCAGATACAGTAACTGCAACTGAAGATTTAGAGTATTACTGGGATTTTGATGATGGTGAAACATCTGATTTACAAAGTCCAACACATGTTTATGATACTGAAGGAGAATATGAAATTACATTAACTGTTACAGATGAAGCTAAAAGAGAAAGTGCTCCAGACCCAATGACTGTTGAAGTTGTAGCTGATACTGCTCCGACTGCTAAATTTTCTTGGAAACCATTAAATCCAAATGAAGGAGAAGAAGTTGAATTTACAGATGAATCAGAGAGTCATGACCCTATTGTAAGTTGGGCATGGGATTTTGGTGATGGTGGAATATCTGATTTACGAAATCCAAAACATACTTTTCCAGATAATGGAATTTATGATGTTACTTTGACTGTAGCTGACTCGGAAGATTCTGTATCTGTGACTAAACAAGTGAAGGTTAAGAACATTGCACCATGGAACGTAAATGCTGGAGGTCCATATAAAGGAGTGATTAATGAAGAAATTGAATTTTCAGGAAGTGCAGATGATGTTGAAGCAGATGAAGATAAACCCCTTGTATATGAATGGGATTGTGATTATGATGGGGATTTCGATGTAGATAGAACAGGAAAAAATCCAACATGCACATATCCAGAAAGTAAAACATATACAGTTGCTTTAAGAGTAAATGATGGCGATGATTACAGCGAGATTGTAACTGCACAAGTAGTTATTTACAATTACCAAATTGAATTATCTGAAGGATGGAATTTGTTTTCAATACCATTAGTTCCTGAGAATGATGATACAAGTATTAATGCTGTTCTTGGAGAAGTTTCTTCTGATGCTTATGTTATTTGGGCATATGTTTATGATGAAGAAACAGGAAAGAATGTATGGAAATACAATACTCCTGACAGCGATGGTTGGAATGTTGATAGAACTTTGCAAAATATAATTCCTGGTTATGGATATTATATTAAGATGAATAATGAAGTTATTGCCTACAATAATGGTGGGAAAATGTATGGGAATTCTGATGATGAAGATGAATGGAATGTTCCTAAACCGCCTGTTGTTACATTAACTCCAAGCTGGAATTTAGTTGGGCATTATGGAATGAATACAGATGTTTCTAAAGAAGAAGCATTAGATACTCTTGGAGAAAGTTATTCAACAATGCTTGATATGGATGGAAATCCAATTTCAGATGAAACTAGTTTGAATCCAACACAAGGATACTGGTTATTTGTTACTGGAACAGATAATTTGGATTATGCCCCATCAGAAGAAGCATATTCTAAAACTGTTTAATTCTTTTTTATTTTTCTTTTTATTTTTTTATTTGATATTTTAATTTATAATAATATTTTTAAATGGATTAATTATTAGTGTTTTATGAAAAAAATAATTCCAATAATATTTTGTTTGATTCTAATTAATTTTGCTTTATTGAGTGCAATTTCTTATCCTCATGGATTTCATGGAACTGCAAAGTATAGAAATGGAGGAAGTATTCCTGATGGTTATGTTGTGACTGGAGAAGTTAATGGTGTGGTTACAGGTTCGTGTAAAGTTGTTGATGGAAAATATGATTTGGTTATTGTTGATGAGAATGATGGAGGAAAAGTAAAATTTTATATTCAGGGAAAGGAAGCTGAGCAAACTTCAATTTTTAAAACTTTTGAAGTTACTGAATTAAATCTTACAATTCAATCTTTTTTAAATGATGATGAAGAGTTTTGCGGAGATGGTTCTTGTAATAATGGAGAAACATGTTCAAGTTGTTCTATTGATTGTTCGTGTGATTCATCAAATACTAATTCAGGAGGAAATAGTGGTTCTTCATCAAATAAAAAGATAACATCAACAACAAGTAATGATTCAATTAATTCAAATCCAAAAACAATTGATGAATTAAATAATGATAGTAAAAAAAATGCAGATGAAAATCAAATGCAATATAGTTCTAAAATCCAGGGTGCATTTATTGGTTTTGTGAAATCTCCAGGAGGAATTGTGAGTATTATTTTTTTAAGTGTATTGACAGGAGCTTTTGTATTTTTTATATTTAAGAAGTTTATGAAAAAGAATTCTGGAAAAGAAGATTCTGAGAAAATTAATGAAGATACAAAATCTTAAATACTCTAATTTCTCAATAATTTTGTAGACCAGGTTGGCGGGTTAGCCCTACGCCATTTGCAAACGGGCTTTATGGCAGACTGCAAGAAGGCAAGTGATTAGAATGTTAAATCGTCTTTATTCGGACGTTGACGCTTTGTCTGTTTTGATCTTGCAGATGCGAAATGGGTCAGGCCTTGATCGGAGCAGCCCTAAACATTTGTTTAGATGCTTAACAGGTCGCAGAGCCGAGGAAGAATAGAGGTAGCGATTTAGTTTTCTATAAGCAAACCTTTGGGTCTACACTGAAATTTATTTTAAACTAAATAATCTAGTGTTTACATTCCCTTTACTTTTTCTTTCTGAAACATAATTAATTTTTTTAAGAAATTCTAAACTTTTTAAGACCACTGCTCTATGACTTTTAACTTTAATAGAAATTCTTCTTATAGATAACTCTTTATTCTTTTTTAGTATATTGATTATTTCTTCTGTTATGTCAAGAATATTTCTGTGCATATATGAATAATAATAGATATATTTAAATATAACGTATGAATAACTATTAAGGGATACAAATTAAAGAATTAAACACTTTATAGAAAATTATGGAAATAAAAAATCAAAGTTCACAAAAGATTAATAAATTCATTTTTACTAATTTTTATATGAATAAAAAGAGGAAAGGGAAATTAATTATTTTGCCTAAAAATAAAAAGGGGCAATTTTATTTAATTGCTGCTATAATCATTATTGCAATTATTATTGGATTTGCTGCAGTTAAAAATTATACTCAAAGAAGAGAAGTTATTAAACTTTATAATTTGGGGCAGGAGTTAGGAATAGAAAGTGAAAATGTTTTGGACTATGGAACATATAATGGATTAAATGAAGATGAGATTGAAGAACTCCTAACTAGTTTTGTTGAGGGATATGCATCTTATAGTTCTGAAGGAAAAAATTTGTATTTTATTTTTGGAAATTGGAAAAAAATTAATGTAATTGCTTATCAGGATTTGGCTACTGAAATTTATATTGGAATTGGAGAAGAACTAACACTTATTGAACCAGGCGAAGAGTATGAATTTACTGCGACTGAAGGAGAATCTATTCATGATGTATCTGTTATAATTGAAAATTTAACTTATGATTTTGAATTACAATATGGGGAAAATTTTTATTTTATAATTTCACAGGAAATTGAAGGGGAACAATATGTTGTCACAAGTTAGTTCAACGAAAAATAAAAAAGGTGTGAGTATTATGGTGAGTTATGTTATTTTAATAACTATAGCTATAATTATGGGAGTAGTTGTTTATCAATGGATAAAAACTTATGTTCCTGCAGAAGCATTAAATTGTCCTGAGGGAGTTTCTGTTTTTTTAAAAGATTATTTTTATGATTGTGATTCAGATACATTAAATATAACATTAAAAAATAATGGGAGATTTAATATTGCAGGATATTTTATTTATGCGAGAGATAACCAAAATGAGGAATTAGCTACGATTGATTTGTCAGAATATAATGAAAGAGAAAAAATTGGAAATGCAATTTCACTGGGAAATCCTTTATCAAATTCTTTTGAACCAAGCGATAATCCTGTAACTCATGTGTTTGATTTAAGTAGTTTTGATAGAATTTATTCAATAGATATTATCCCTGTAAGATATCAAGAAGAGGAAGGAAAACAAAAATTTGTAAATTGTGGCGACGCAAGAATTAAAGATAAAATAGATTGCAGTGAAAGAGAAGTAGAATGTGGTGATGGAATTTGTAATAGCAGTGAGTGTGCTTCTGGTTGCACAGATGATTGCAGTTTAAGTAATTGTTGTGGTGATAGAACTTGTAATGTGGCTATTGGGGAAACATATGAAAATTGTCCTGGAGATTGTCCTCAAGAAATAATTCAATTGAATTATTTTGGTTTTGAGTCCGGAGAACAAGGATGGACTGATCCTGGAGATGATTCAGAAAGAAGCGATGACAGAAGTATATTTGATGATGATGAAGAGGAAGGGGGAGATTATTCCTGGCATATACAAGATGATATAAGCACTTCTTATACAAGCAGAGATTTTGATTTTACTGGTTATAGTGAAATAATTATTGAATTTTATTATTATCCTTCAAGTATAGATGAAGAAGAATATGTTCAATTAAAATGTGAAGGTAATGAGATATGGAAATTTACTGAAGGAGATCATGCACAGGATAATTGGTTATTTGGAGAAGTAAATATCACATCAAGTAATTGCGATTTTACTTCAACTACTGAACTTAGATTTACAGGAAATCCAGGATTAAGCGGAGACCAAGATGAATTCTATGTGGATGGAATTGAAGTTTCAGGAATAAAATAAGAATATTTAAAAAATAAAAATGTTTAATAGAAATATGGATAAAAATAAAAGAGGAATTTCACCAGTTATTGCAACTGTTTTGTTAATAGCAATGGTTATAGTGAGTGGCTTAATTGTTTTTTTATGGTTTAATGGAATAGTTCAGGAAGAGGGAACAAAGTTTGGAAAAAATATTAAATTAAATTGTCCAGATGTAAAGTTTGATGCGAGTTATGTTAATGAAAATCTTAATATTCTGAATACAGGAAATGTTCCAATTTACAGAATGAAAGCAAGGATATTTGAAGAAGGAGGATATGAAACAATAGAAGTTTCAAATTGGCCGGATGAAGGATTGAATAAAGGAGCAGTTTTTTCTGGAAGTATAAATACTGCAAATGCAAATAAAATTTTATTGATTCCTGTTTTAATGGGAAGTTCTGGAGAAGGAAGAAAAACTTATACATGTGAAGACCAATATGGATATGAAATTGTAAAATGAAAAACAAAACAGAAAAAAACCAAAGATTTTCTCAGTATAATTTTCTAAAAAAAAATCGTAAAGGAATTTCAGGAGTTGTTGCAGCAGTAATTATGATTGCATTAGTAATGGCTGTTGGAGTGATTGTTTGGGTAGTTATAAGAAATCTTATTGTAAATAAACTTGAAAATGTAGGATCCTGCGTTGAAGTATTTGATAAAGTAACAATTAATAGCAGATATACATGTTATGATACAAGTGAAGATGAATTTCATTTTTCAATAAAGGTTGGAGATATTGAAGTTGAAAAAATTTTAGTTGCTATTTCATCTGAAGGAAGCACAAATAGTTATGAATTAAGTGATGTAGATAATGATGATTTAGATAGTTATCCTGATTCTGGAGATGATGTATTAGTTCCGGGAAAAAATTCAGGAAGAACATATATTTTAAGTATAAGTACACAACCAGATTATATAGAAATTGCTCCAATTGTAAATGGGCAACAATGTGAAATATCTGATTCTTTATTTGAAATTGATTCTTGTTGGGATTTAGCTTAAATTAATAAGAAAATATTATAAAGCAAATTCTATTAAATATTGTATGAAAAAGAGGAGAAGAAAAGATAATTATAGAGGGCAGATTTGGGTTGAGACAGTTATTTATACTTTGATTGCATTTGTTATGATTGGATTAGTTCTTGCTTATGCAAAGCCAAAAATAGAAGAGCTTCAGGATAAAGCAATTCTTGAACAATCTATTGCAATGGTTAAAGATATTGATTCAGTTATATTAACTATGGGAGCTGCAGGAAATCAAAGATTAATTGAGTTGGGAATAAAGAAGGGAGAATTAAAAATAGATGGAGAAAATGACCAAATTGTTTTTGAGATGGAAAGCAGACATACTTATAGTGAACCAGGAGCAGATGTTACTGATGGAAATTTAATTGTTCATACTGAAAAAGTTGGAAAATTTAATTTAGTTACTCTTACAAGAGATTATAGTGGTAATTATGATATAACTTATGAAGAAAAAGATGAATTAAAAGTTGTAAGCAAATCATCTACATCTTATCAAATATTACTTTCAAATAAAGGGGGAGGGTTAAAAACAAATATTGATATTGAAATTGTATAAAATGGCTGTTCAAAATGTAAGCATACAAGAGTATCAGAGGGTTTCAATAAATTTTGCCCCTAAGATTCCTCCATTAAAAAAAACACAGAATAAAACAGAAATTGATGTTAGATATTGTCTTATTTCTCCTTTTGCTTTTGTGCATATTTATTGGGATTCAAATATATATGAGTTAGTTTATGAGGTTGAAGAACCTATATTAAGCAAGGAAGAAAGTGAATATAAAGAACAAATAGTTACTGCGATGAGAGACCTTATTAATTTTTATGATATTGTTGGAAAGGATAAGGAGAATTTGTTGGAGTATATTGACAAGCGTTTTAAAATTTTAGCTATTGAATTAGGAATAGATTTGTCTTATGAAACTTACAAAAAGATATATTATTATTTGTGCAGAGACTTTATAGGTTTTAATGAAGTAGAATCATTGTTGAGGGATTATTTTGTAGAGGATATAGAATGCAATGGAGTAAATAGTCCAATTTATATTGTTCATAGAATTTATGGAAATATAAAAACAAATTTAATTTTTAGAGATGCTTTAAGGTTAGAGAGTTTTGTGGAGAAGTTGGCACAAAGATGTGGGAAATATATTTCTTATTCTCAGCCGATTTTGGATGGAAGTTTGCCTGATGGAAGCAGAGTTAATGCAACTTATACAAAAGATATTACGAGTAGAGGACCGACATTTACAATAAGAAAATTTACAAAGACGCCGTGGACACCTACACAATTATTATCTTTTAATACATTAAGCCCTGAAATGCTTGCATATCTTTGGTTATTGGTTCAGTATAAAATGAATATTTTAGTAACTGGTGGAACTGCATCTGGGAAGACAACTTTGTTGAATGCAATTGCTTTTTTTATTCCTCCTGAAGCAAGAGTTGTAAGTATTGAGGATACAAGGGAATTAAATCTTCCGAGAGAAAACTGGCTTCCAAGTGTTGTGAGACAAAGTGCAGTGGAAGGAGAAAAAGAGATTAGTTTATTTACTTTGTTAAGAAGTTCATTTAGGCAAACACCAGATTATGTAATAGTTGGGGAGGTTAGAGGTAAAGAGGCATTTGTTTTGTTTCAGGGAATGGCTTCAGGACATTCTTCTTTGAGCACTATTCATGCAGAGTCAATTGATACTGTTATAAAAAGGTTGGAGACACCTCCAATAAATCTTCCTCCGACTTTGCTAAATGTTTTGGATTGTATTTGTATTATGACTCACGCAATTGTAAATAAGCAAAAGACAAGAAAACTTAGAGAGATTGTGGAAATAATAAATGTGGCTTCTGATGGTGTTGCAATGACAAATACTCCTTTTGTCTGGAATCCTGCAGATGACCAATTTTATTCAAAGAGAAACAGCAAGATATTTGAAAAGATTGCAAAGAGATATGGGCTTAGGGTAGAGGAATTGGATTTGGAATTTAGAAGAAGAGTTCAGTTGATTTACAAAATGTATCAAAATAAGATTTTTGAATTTACTAAAGTTCAGGGAATTGTAAATAAATATTACAAAAAACCTGAGGAAGTTCTTAGAGAGTTTGGAGTTGAATGAAAAGGTCTAAATAATAAGTAAGATTAATCTTGCCATGAATAAATTTTTGGATAAAATTATTCTACTAATCCTCTGCAAAGACAAATTCCTCCTGCCATTGATGTTGAACAATCAGCAGGATTTTCAGATGAATCCCAAGCAGCAATACATTTTACAGAAACAGGGCTTGCTCCTTTTGAATCAGCAAAAAGTTCACATGTATCCTGACATGACTTTTTTAGGAAAGGATGCTGGGCAGTACCCCACATTATTATTCTATCTTTAAAATATACTTCATCAACACAATCCCATTCTCCATTCATAACAACCAAAGTTTCTCCTTCATTACAAGTTTCAAGTTCTCCAAGCGAATGTCCAAAATCAGAAGGAACAGCAGTTCCATAAGCCCAAACTCCGACACCAACAATTGCCAATATTCCAATTATAATCAAAGTATAAAGAACTTTATTGGATAAATTTATTTGAATTGTAATTCCTCTTTTTTTCTTTTTCATAATGTAACTAAAAAAAAGATATTTTTAAATTTATCTAATCAAAATATTTAATAAGATTGTTTATTTTTTTAATAAATGAAAAAAGAGAGAATTCCGTTTCTTAATCAATTGATAAAATCTCTTGAAGAAGGTTCGTCGAAATTAGAAAGAGCTTATGAGAAAAAGGATTATGAAGAATTTAATAAAGTGAAAAAGTTTATGCTGAATGTTCAGATGAAAATTGATGGGGTGTTAAATGAAAAGTGATTTTTTTTCAGATTTAAATGAGAAAATATTAAAGGAGAAAAAGATAAATCGGGAATTAAATTCTATGTTTATTCATCTTAATAATACAAAAGAAGAAAGAGAAAAAGATATGCTTTTTTCTCAAATTAAACAATTGAAAGATTCTTTGAAAAAAACAAATGAAGATGTTAAAGAAATTGTTGGAAAAATTATTGTTGCACATCCGTTAATGATTAAAAAAAGTGAAGTGCAGAAAAAGGAAAAAAAGACTGCCAGATTAAAAGTAAATATAAATAATTTATTAAAGAAGGCAGGGCTTTCAAATATTGAAAAAGAAACTTTAAAGAGATTAAGGAAAAGGAAAAAAAAGATTATTAAGAAAAAAATAAAAAAACCAAGTTCATATATCAAGACAGCGAACAGATTTTTTTTGGATTTTTCAAGGTCTCTTATTAAGAAGAAAAGATTTCAAGCAATTGAAAAAAATTTAATAAAAACAAATTTAGAATTTACTCCGACGAGTTATATTTCTTTATTAATTTTTACAACTTTATTATCTGGAATTGTTAGTTTTTTTATTTTTGTATTTCTTTTATTTTTTAATTTCGGAGTTGAATTTCCAATAATAACAAAAGTTACTGAAAGTATTGGAGCAAGATTTTTGAAGGTAATCTGGATTTTGTTTGCGATTCCTCTTGGAACATTCTTGTTTATGTATTTTTATCCTTTGCTGGAAAAGAAATCTGCAGAGTATCAGATTGACCAAGAGTTGCCTTTTGCTACAATTCATATGTCTGCTATTTCAGGCTCTATGTTGGAACCGAGCAAGATATTTAGCATAATTATTTCTACAAAAGAATATCCTTTTCTTGAGAAAGAGTTTATTAAAATAATAAATGAAATTAATATTTATGGATATGATTTGGTTGCTGCATTAAGAAAAGTTGCGACGAATACTTCAAGTAAAAAACTTTCGGAATTGCTTAATAGTTTGGCAACGACTATAACTTCAGGAGGAAATCTTGCGAATTTTTTTGATAAGAGAGCTCAAAGTTTATTATTTGATTATAGATTGGAAAGAGAAAAATATACTAAGACAGTTGAAACATTTATGGATATTTATATTAGTGTTGTTATTGCGGCTCCAATGATTTTGATGTTGTTGTTAATGATGATAAGAATAAGTGGTTTAGGAATTTCTCTTAGCAGTTCGATGATTACATTAGCTATGATATTGGGGGTTTCGTTAATAAACATAATATTTTTAACATTTTTGCACTTAAAACAACCAAAGGGATAATGAAAAAAGAAATAAAAAAATATTTGATTATTGGAATTTTTATTTTAGGAATTATAATTGGGATTTTTATAATTAATAACGATGTTGAAAAAAATTATTTGGAGTGTTCTATTGGAGGAGAGCCAATTAATTCTCCTGAGTTAATAGGTGAGACAGATTATAATGATGAATGTTGCGAGGGTTTTACAGGAGTAAGAAATTATGGAATTGATAAAAATGGAAAATGTGAGTTTTTAATTGGAAGTCCTTATTTATGGTGTGTTCCGTGCGGAAATGGTGTCTGCGATAAATTTGAATCAATTGAGGAAAATAAATGTAATTGTCCAGAGGATTGTGAATAATGGAAATAAAAAAAATACATTGGATGGGAATTATTTTATCATTGGTTATAATAATTTTATCTTTATTTTTTATTGAAACAAAGTTTTTCTTTTTTATGATTGGTATAGGAATTTTAATTGGTGTGTCACCATTTGTTTATTCTATAATTTATGAAACAAAAGTGTCTAATGAAAAGGAAGAGATGTTTTTGGAATTTTCAAGAAATCTCGTAGAGAGTGTAAAGACAGGGACGCCGATAAGTAAAAGTATAGTTAATATTAAAGATAAATCTTATGGTGTTTTGAGCCAGCATGTTGAAAAACTGGCGAATCAGATTTCTTTGGGAATTCCGTTGAATGCTGCACTTAAAACATTTTCAAGAGAAGTAAATAACAAAACGATTTCAAGAGCGCTGACTTTAATTGGGCAGGCGGAAAGAGCTGGAGGAGATATTGGAAGAATTCTTGAATCAGTTACAGAAGCAGTTCGTATGTCTGAAAAGTTAAAGAAAGAAAGAAAGGCAACTATTTCTACATTAGTTGTTCAGGGATATATTATTTTCTTTGTATTTGTCATAATTATTTTAGTTATGCAGTTTCAGATAATTCCTATGATTTCTGGAATAGCTGATGTAGGGATTGAAGGAATTTTAGGGGGTGAGACAGCAACAGGTGCAGGAGAGGAAGTATCTGTTTCGTTTTTGTATTTGCTTCTGGTTCAGGGTTTTTTTAGTGGATTGGCAATAGGGAAACTTGCAGAGGGAAGTATTAAGGCAGGAATAAAACATTCTTTTGCTTTAATGTTGATGTCATTTTTGATTTCAGCTATTGCTAATATAGTTTTTGGGAGTTAAACCTTTTTGGTTTTTTTTAAATTTTTCTCCTCAAGAAATATTTTCACTATTTTATTATATTCTTCAGGAAAATAAAGATTTGTATGGTGCCCCCCTTTTCCTTTAGGAAATATATGGATATTTGCATCTTTATAATATAATTTTAATAAAGAAATTTGATCAATTAATCTATCATCTTCTGAAGCTAAAATCAACACATTTCCTTTCCATTCTTTTATGAGATTTGAATTTAATTCATAATTCTTAAAATCAAGGATAGCTTGAATTCTTGATAGAAATAATTCTTTAGTAAGATAATTCTCTGCTAGTTCTGTAAAATATTGTGAATTTGCAGCAATCCATTTTGAAGTCGAAATTTCTTCTTTTTTTATGGCTAATTTTTTAGCTAATATTTTAATTATTGAATATGGAAGCATTAAATATATGTTTTTCATAATTGAAAATCGTTTTTGTTTCCAATATTGAGGAGTTCCTGTATGAGATAAAATAATTGAATTTATCATTTTGGGATATTTGTGAAGAAAAATTTGAGATATAATTCCTCCAAAAGATATGCCTAAGAGAATAACTGGAGAAGATTGTTTATTTATTTTTAATATTAATTTTCTAATTGATTCTACAATTTCTTCTAATTTATTCACTCCCTGAGGGATTGTTGGAGCAAGAACTCTATATTCTTTTTCAAATTCAGGAATTTGATGAAAGTAAAAATATGCATTTGAGAATCCGCCGTGCAATAAAACTAAAATTGGACTATTCTTTTTACAAGTATCTAAATAATACCAATCTTTACCATCAATTCTTAATTTTTTATAAGGATATCTTTTTTTAAAAGAATCAATAAATTTATCTTGGTTATTATTCAAAATATACTCTTTTCCAGATTTTGATATATTCATTATATGTTAAAAAAATAATTGATTAATATAAATGTTTTGTGCAAATTAAAGATTGCCCCTTCTATTTTTGGGGCTTCAAGTTTATTGAGTTTAACATGGGGATTATAAGAAGTTGAATTTTTGAGGCAATCCACAAAAATTAAATTTGGGAAATTTTGCAGAGGGAAGTATTAAGGCAGGAATAAAACATTCTTTTGCTCTAATGCTAATGTCCTTTTTAGTTTCTGCTGTAGCTAATTTAATTTTTGGGAGTTAAATGAAAAAGATTATATCTAAATGTATAAAAAAGAAACTAATAAATAAATGGCATTAAAATTTAAATCTATATTGTGTATTGCTCATCTTTTTCAGTAATTATAATTATGATAAATGAAAGTATTAAATTAGAAAAATTTTTGGGATTGATGGACTATTCATTTAAGAAATATAAGATATCAAAAAACATATTTGAATTTATTTTATATTTCATTATCTTTAGCAATTATTTTTATTCTATTACATTTTTGGTTTGAATATTATTGCATCAACAGAACTAAAAAAATTAGCATAAAGATTTACTGAATTATATAATCTATATAATTAAAATATAAAAAGCTATTTATATTAAATATTAAATGAATAAAAGAGGTTCGCATGTTGGAGTAATTTTATCGTTTGTTATATTTGTAACTTTTGTTGTTTTTTTGTATTTTATTTTATCTCCTCAATTAAATGTGGAAAGAGATAAAGAATCTTTTTTAGATTATTTGAGGTTTCAGTTAATGGAAGAATTTTCTACAAATTTGACGAGCATTACAGTTTCTATTGATAGTTCTACTGAGTGTGTTGTGTTGAAAAATTTTCTTGATGAGATAAATGTTAGTTCTAGACTTATTGTTAAAGATAGTGAAGGAGATATTTCTAATGTGTATATTTCTTCTAGTGATAGTGATGATTTGATAATAGATAGGGTTAGCAGTTCACAAGGATTTTTTAAAGTATATTATTCAGATGAATTTGAGGAGCGTTCAAGTATTTCTCCAGAAGGATGTGATGAATTGATAAAGGAGACAGGATATGAAATTACTTTGATAAAAGAAGAAAGGTATGTTTTTGACACAAAAGTGCTTGATTTGCTGAATGAGTACGACGATGAGGAGACTTATGAGGATTTGAGAGAGAGATTGAACATTCCTGAAGGAAGTGATTTTGGATTTAATTTTGTTTATAGTGATGAAACAATAATAAAAACAGAAGAAAAAGGAACTCCTGGAAATGTTTATGCAAGGGAAATTCCTGTTCAGTATGTTGATGAGGAAGCGAATGTTTTATTAGGCAAGGTGAATGTAAAAGTATGGTAATGGAAAAAAAGGGATGGATAAAAATTGTTGAAGCTTTTGTGGCAATACTTCTTATAGCAGGAGTTTTGTTAATTGTTGTGAGTCAGGGATATTTTGGGAAAAAGGACATTTCTTCACAGGTTTATGATATTGAAATTTCAGTTTTAAGAGAAGTTCAATTGAATGATAGTTTAAGAGATGATGTTCTTGGTGCAGATACACCAATTGAATCAGATGATGATGGATTTCCTCAAAGTATTAAAGATAAATTTAATTCAAGAATTCCGGATTATTTAGATTGCAAGTCAAAGATATGCTGGTTAAATGAAAGTTGTGATTTGGAAGAATCTCCAAAAAAAGATGTTTATGCTGAAGCAGTTATAATTACTACATCCTTGGAAACTCCTGAGGAAGAACAATTGAAAAAGTTAAAATTATTTTGTTGGGGAAAATGAAATTTAAATTTTTAGAACACACAGCAGATATAAAATTTCAGGCATTTGGAAATTCTTTAGAAGAAGTTTTTGAAAATTCTGCTTTGGCGATGTTTAATTCAATGAGCGACGAGAAAGTCAAGGAGAAAAAAAGTTTTATAATAAATGTTAAAGGAAAGGATTTTGAAAGTTTATTATATAATTTTTTAGAAGAACTTTTGTTTTTGTTTGATAGTGAGAATTTTTTTCTTGCGAAAATTAAGAAAATAAAAATAACAAATGATTTTAAGTTGAGTGCAGAAGTTGTTGGAGATAGTGCAGAAAATTATGAAATTCATATTGACATAAAAGCAATTACTTATAATGAAATGTTTGTGAAAAAACAAGGAAGTAAATTTGTTGCACAGGTTGTGCTGGATGTTTGAATGGAAAAAGAATATTTATAAAATACAAATATATTCGAAATAGGAATATTTAAATACTCTTAAAATTAATCTTTCTGTATGGAAAATAAAACTAAAAGATATCTTAGAGAAGGAGTCGTTTATAATAAATGGCTTGAAAAAAAGAAAAAAATATCTTTTGATATAACTGAAGAAATGTTAGAGATGTTAGATAAATGGGCTAAAATAACTCATAATAGTAGAACTTCAATGATAAACGCACTTATTGGAGCAGGAGTATTTCCGCTTATGCAAACATTTGAAAAAACAGGAAAAGAACATTTGAGTAAAAAAGGACTAAATGCTAAAGTTAAAAACTCTATGAAAGAAATGTTATCAAATTTAGAGAAGTTTAAGAAAGAATATAAAATTGAATAATCCCAAAATCTAAAAATCCTTAATTCTTTATTAAATTATGAAACTCAAAAAAATTTCAAAAAATATTTATGAAATCCCTAAAGAAGGAAATATGAATGTTCCGGGTAGAGTTTATGCTTCTGATAAAATTATGGAAGTTGTAAAACAGGACAAAAGTTTGGAGCAGGTGAAAAATGTTGCGTGCTTGCCAGGAATTTTGAAATTTTCAATTGCTCTTGCTGATATTCATCAAGGTTATGGATTTCCAATCGGTGGAGTTGCTGGTTTTGATATTGATAAAGGAATAATCTCTCCTGGAGGAGTTGGTTATGATATTAATTGTTCTGTAAGATTATTAAAAACAAATTTGACAAAAAAGGATATTATGAAAAATCAAAAAAAAGTTGTTGAAGCACTTTATAGGAAAATTCCTTCTGGCCTAGGAAGAGGAAGCAAGTTTAATATTACAAAAAAAGAATTGAATCAATTATTAGAAGGAGGAGTAAAATATTTAGTGGAAAAAGGTTATGGTGTAAAAGAAGATTATTTGCACATGGAAGAAGAGGGTTTCATTAATGGAGGAGATGCAAGTAAAGTTTCAGAGAGAGCGATTAAAAGAGGAATTGGACAATTGGGAACTCTTGGTGCAGGAAATCATTTTTTGGAAGTGCAATTTGTTGATGAGATTTTTGATGATAAAGTTGCTGAGGCATTTGGATTGAAAAAAGACCAAGTTACAATTATGATTCATTGTGGTTCTCGTGGATTAGGGCATCAGGTTGCTTCTGATTATATTAAAGCAATGGAAGAGAAATATGGAATAAAAAATTTGCCTGACAGGGAATTAATCAATGCTCCGATAAAAAGTAAACTTGGCAAGGATTATTTTGCTGCGATGGCGTGTGCTGCGAATTTTGCTTTTGCGAATAAGCAGATAATTACTCATTGGGTGAGAGAAGAAATGAAATATATTTTTCCTGATGTTAAGATAGATGTTTTATACGATGTTTGTCATAATATTGCAAAGTTTGAAGAGCATATTGTTGGTGGGAAAAAGAAAGTTGTTTGTGTTCATAGAAAAGGTGCGACTCGGGCTTTTGGTCCTGGAAGAAAAGAAGTGCCAAAGGCTTATAGAAAAGTTGGGCAACCGGTTTTGATTCCTGGTTCAATGGGGACAGCATCTTATGTTTTGGTTGGAGCAAAAAAAGCAGAAGAATTAACTTTTGGAAGTTGTGTTCATGGAGCTGGAAGAATTTTCTCGAGAAGCAAAGCATTGAAGGAATTTAGAGGTGAGGATATAAAGGAAGAGCTAAGTAAGAAAGGAATTGAAGTAAAGGCAGGAAGTTTGAAATCTTTGGCAGAGGAATCGCCTGGAGTTTACAAAGATATTGATGAAGTTGTAAAAGTTGTTGATGAATTAGGTATTAGTAAAAAAGTTGCCAGATTAAGACCGCTTGCTGTTGTGAAGGGATAAAATGAAAATGAAACTTTTTTTAAAACTTGATTTAGGGAAAGCTAAAGAATTAGGTTTTAAAGAATAAATCAAAAGCAATCCAATAAAAATATTTATAAAACCAAAATCATTAAGTCATTTATGAAAAGAGATGTGATTGTGAAAGTATTATTAATTTCATTTTTATTTGTGTTTTTATTATCTGGTGTTTTGGCTGTTTCTTCTGGAAGTTGTGATATTGTTGCACGAGGTGAATGCACTGGAGATTCTACAAATGGATATATTGTAATGGGATTATCTTCTTCTACAAATGCACATGGTGAATTAGCAAGTGAAGAAAATTATAATCATGTTTTATGTTGTAATATTGGAACAGGAAATACAAGTTGTTCTGGAACAAATAAAATTATTGGTTTGTCTTCGAAAACAAATGCTCATGCTGAAATTCCATCTGAAGATAATTATGATGAAGATGTTTGTTATGAAAATTTAATATGCACTCATAGGTCTTCTTGTAATGAAGGAGAAGGAGAAGTATTATCTTTGTCAGATGTAACAAATGCCCATATTGAAGGAACAGGAGATTATAATGTAAAGATTTGTTGTTCTGGTCTTTTATCTCCAGTAGGATGTAATTTAGAATCTGCAAGATGGGTTTCAACAGAAGCAATATATATACCTGGAGTAGGAGGAGAAAAAGTTTATTTGGAAGTTATTGGAAGTGGATCTGAATGTGATGGAAAAGCTGTTTCATTTAAAGTTACTGAAGGAGGTATTGTTTCTCAAGGTCCTGCTGAAACACAGCCAGATAATGGATGTTTTAATGAAAAAAAAGGGCAATATATTGCAGGAGGAGAATGGTATGCAGAATGGGTTAATGACCTTGGAACTGACCCTGAATATTATTTTAATGCAACACTTGTGAATGCTCCTAGTGTATTTGTTGAAAGCAGTGACCCTAAATTAAAAGTAACAAAGCAATCAGAAGATTATTGTTCTTCGATTGCAGTATGTGAAGATTATATCAGCAAGGAAGATTGTGAGAGTGACGAAAGTTTGTGTGATGTTGCAGGAGATAGTAGTTTGCCTGGTGTTGATTGTGATGATGAAAATACAATTTGTGAATGTGCATGGGATGAAGATGAAGGCACATGTGGATTTGGATATGTAGAATTGTCAGAGGATGAATGCGGAACTCCTTCTGAAGGTTGTAATTATGGATGCACTCTTTGTGAAAGTGAAACTACTGGATATTATTGTAAGTTAGGTTCTAGTTGTCCTTCAGGTGAGATTCCAGGAGATAATGATGGAACATGTGAATCTGGAATTGATGGGTGTTTGTCTGAAGATTGTGGTGATGGAGACAGGGATAGTTGTGCAAGCCCTTATTATTGTTCAGGAGGAAAGTGTTTATCTATAGATTTACCTTTATCAATTTCAGGCAAGTGTGAAGTAACCCAAATTATTGAAAGTGATTGTGATGAAGACCCTGTAGGATATAAAACAATAAGAATAACAGGCGTATGGAAAGGAGAAGGAGAGTGTGAAGAAGCATGCCAAAAATGTCAAGAAATGAATAATGAAGTTCTTACTGTTCCTTGTCCTGCACAAATCCAGCTTCCATTTTTTGGATGGCAAAGTGCAGTGATAATAATTGCAGTGATAATTATAATTTATATTATCTGGAAGTATAAGAAAAAGGAAGTAAAAAGAAAAACTCCTTCGAGGACAAAATCAAAAAGAAAGAAGAGAAAGATTTCTAAGAAGAAATAATACAAAAGTTTAAATAAGTGACGCCACTTATCTTGTTATGACAAATATAACTCTTTCAATTGATGATGAAGTTTATAATGGAATGAAAAAGTTCTCTGAAATAAAGTGGAGTGAATTTGTTAGAAAAATCATAAAGCAAAGAATAGAGGAATTAGAAAAGATTGGAAAGAAAACTATTAATGAAAGTATTTTAACAATGCTGGCATCTGAAGAAGTCCTTAAGAAAGATTGGGATAATGAATCTGATGATAGGTGGAATAATGTATGAGCAAAGAGATATTGTATTAATTCCTTTTCCTTATTCTGATTTAACAGGATTTAAACAAAGACCTGCATTAATTATTTCTAATGAAAAGATAAATAAAACTCAGGACAGGATTTGCTGTCTTGTAACTACAAATGCTCATAAAGATGATGTAAAAATCAGGGATAATTTTTTTGATAAAGGAAAACTTCCATTTAGAAGTTTTGTTAAAGCTCATAGAATTTTTTGTATTAATGAAAGAATAATAAAAAAGAAATTATGTTCAATAAATAAAAAATTCCATAAGGAAATAATCAAGAAAATTAATGAATGTCTAATATAACCTAAGTATTCCCTTATCCGTAGTAACAGAAACAAAACATTTAAATAGTTTAGAGTTCTCTAAAAAGTATGAAAAAAGGATTGATTAGTAAGTTAAATAAAGAGAGAATTGAACATAGCTTGGCTAATCTAGGATATTCAATTTCAGAAATTGGTGAATCTCCAGAATATTTTGGAGAAAGTGCAGAACCTTCAAAGGTTGAATATTCTTATAGTGTAGGAGCACCTTATAAAATAAAAGAACAAAAAGGTGTATGGGACAAAATTAAAAAGTTTGCAAAAGTAGCTACTTTTACAACTGCATTAGGATTATCAGCATTGGGATTATCTGGATGCCCTTCCCCTTATGATCCAATTCCTACAGGAGAACCTACAACTGAAGCTACTGCACAACCAAGTCCGACTCCAAAGACAGACCCTACTGCTGAACCAACTCCTGTTCCTCAGGATTATATAGATATTTCTGGATATTTGGAGGATATAAAGTATCATGAGGGAAAGCAGGGAACTGTTGTGGTTTATGATACAGAAACTGAGAATCGAGATGGAAGTTATAGTTATAGTGATAAGTTAGGTGAATTTTCAACTGATGGTTCTGGACATTTTTCTTTTAGTTTGGAGAAGTTAGTTAATCCAAGTGATAAGATATATGTTAGGGCAGTAAGCGGAAGTTCTTCTAATCCTACAAGTTATACGAGAACTATTGAGTTAGATGCTGTGGATAATGACCCAATTACAGTTGCTTCTGGAAATCCTGCTGTGAGAGTTACTAGTTATCCAAGTTTTTGTTCTCCTGAAGATTATAAAGAATTTAGAAATAAAACTAATGAGAGTTGTTCAAGTTGGGAAACTTTGCCAATAGTAAAAATTTGGAAATATAATGAAGATGGAAGTTATGCTCTTAGTGATGAAGGAATTAATAATTGCATTGCAAAGATAGAAAATTCTGAAAATATTCCAAAGCTTATTAGGGGGGCAGATTTAGAATATGAAGTGGAATATAGTTCTTTTCCTTCTGAGTATTGTAAAGATGGATATATTTATGTTATTCCAAATAATAACATTCCCGAGGGATATACAGGAGGAACTTATGTAAAAAGAGCAAGTGATAGAGAAATCCTTGCAGCAAGAATTGAAATAAATACAGATGCTATTTCAATGGAAAATGCCACTTTTACACATGAAATGGGGCATGGATTAGGAATTGCTCCTGATGGGGAAGCAGGAAGTTTGGAAAATCCCGGACCTATACCTCAAGAATATACTATTATGTATACAAGTGGGAATGTTCTTACAAAACCAGGAGAGGCAGATGAATATGCAGGATATTCTACTAATGAAGAAACTTATGTTCATACAGACCCTTATGGAATGGATAATCTTACTGAATATACTTTGGGAATGAGTTTGTGATTTTTTGTTTTGAAATAAATGAAATTAAGAACAATAAATTTTAAATATTTTCTATTGAATAAATTTATAAAATTAAAAACCCAATAGTTCTTATGAAAAGAGAAGTGATAGTATTAATTTTTATATTTGTATTAATTTTGAGTTTTAATTTTATTTATGCAAATTTTGGAGAACCCTCTCATTTGATACAGGAAGCTTATGGTCCTTCAGAGAATATTAAAGGATGGATAAATATTAGTCTGGATGAAGAGTCGTCAAATTCTTTGTTTGAAGATGAGGAAGGAAATTCAATAAGTTTAATTGATTTGATTGAGTTAAATAATTGGGTGAAAGGAGAGGATTATACATGCAGTCCGTCAAGTTGTGAAACAGATTATAGTTCAAGTAGTTCAGGAAAAAAGAAAATTTTTAATTTAAATAAAGGAGGACATGTTATTTTTGGGATTTTGTTTGAAGGAGATAATGTAGATGATTTGGCTGATTTTTCTTTGAATGTGAAAAGTAATAATCCTGAATCAGAGGAATTGCCTTTGTCAATAGATTTTCTGAATGATGGGCAGATTGAATGGAGAGCATATAAGGGTTCTGAGAATTTTGGTTCTGAGAATTTTGGATGCTTTAAGGATTTTGGAGATACAGAAGAAAAACTTACATCAATTTATCCTCAATGTGAAAAAATACATTTAGATAAAACACCAGAAGTGGAAATAGGAGCATATGTAAGCCGTGTGGAAGGAACAGGAGAAGTTGATTTTATTATGAGTATTAAGAATTATGAACTTGGGACGTCAAAAACTTGTATTGCAACTACTTCAACTATGGGAAAGGAAAAAATATCCTGTATTCCTGAAGATTTTTCAGTAAATGAGGAAGGAGATTATTTTGTATGTATTAAAACAAAAGAGAGCAAGGACAATGGAAATTTTTCAATTGCTTCAGAAACAACTAGTCCCTGCGGATTTTTCGGAGAATCTTACAATCAATATACATATGATTTTGAAATTTTTGCAAGACCAAAAAAATATGCCTCATTAATAAGTTTTACATTAAATGATGCAGAAGCAAAAAATTCATTGGGAAAAACAATAAATTTGGAAAATATTATGTCTAATTATATTAGCCAAACATATCAAAGAGACTGTTCTGAAGGATGTATAGTTCCAATAAAAATATTATCTGGAGTTGCTCAACAATTAAATCTTTCAAATTTATTGGTGTCTTATATTTCAAGCGAGGGTTATACAAAAGCAGAAAATTTGTATGATGTAAGTGAAACTCCTGCAAAGATAATTTCTGGTTTTCAAAAGTTATATATTGATAAGGGAAATTTTTCTGTTCCAGATGAGTTTGGAGATTATAGTTTTTCATTAAGTCTTAGAGGTGATGAGATTTTTTCAGAGGACATTTCTGTTGAGAAGGTTGCTGAGATTAAAGATTTAAAGCCGAGAACAACTGCTGTTGCATATCCCACTACTTTTGAAGTTATTATAGAACAGGAAAATATTACAAAATATAAATGGGAATTTGGAGATGGAAAAAATGAAACAAGTTTAACAAGTAAAATAATCCATACATATAATAAAATAGGAAAGTATAAATTAAAAGTAACTGTAACAGATTCAAAGCAAAGAAGTTATTCAAAGATTTTTGAAGTTGATGTTGGTTCTGCAAAGGATATTATAAATACTCTTTTGAAAAAGAGCATAACTAATTTAAATAATATTAATATACAAATTAAGGAATTTCCATCATTTACAAAAAATAGTCTGGAATCTGTTTTGGATTTGTTTTTGATTGAAAGCAAAATTGAAGAAATACAAAAAGCTAATGCAAGTGCTACAAGTGAGGAGGATTATAGTTCAATTCTTTTAGAATTATTGGATTTGGATATTCCTGAATCAATAGCAGTAAGCACAAGTGCGAATTCACTTTTATTTTATCCAAGTCCGGAAAATATAAATCTTGATGTTTTAAGTATAATTGGGGGAGGAAGTTATGAAGGAAATGATGAAAATTATATAAATGCAATTTTTGAATGGGATCAAACAAATATAGAATCAATTATTGATTTTAATGAAATTTCTGCAATATATGAAAATTCTGAAAAATCAATTTTGAAAACTTTTGATATAAAGATTGATAAGATAAATGAGACAAGCAGACCTTATTTTATTTTGAAAGAATTGGATGACCTTAAGTTTAAAGAAGATTATTCTGAAAGAAGTGAGTCAGGATATGTTTATATTGTTTTAACAGATGACTATGAAACAATTAGTTTTTCAACTACAGAAGATATTAATTTTGTTGATTTGCCTTTGTTTATTTCTCCTGCAATTAGTGGATTATCTTTAACAAAAATAATTACTGAAAAAGATGAGCAATTATCAAAATTGGCTTTTTTTATTTTAGTTCTTGTTTTTCTTATTATAATTGGAATTATTGCATATATAATTTTACAGGAATGGTATAAAAAGAAATATGAAAGTTATTTGTTTAAGAATAGAAATGATTTATATAATTTAATTTCATATGTTCAAAGTTCAAAAAAGAGAGAGCTTAAAGAGAAAGAGGTTCATAATAAATTGAGGAAAGCGGGATGGAAATCTGAGCAGATAAATTATGTAATGAAAAAATATGCCGGAAAGAGAACAGGAATGCCTGAAATTCCAATAGGAAATCTTTTAGAGAAATTAAAAAAGAAAGAAAATGTTCCTCCTGGAAAACCAATGTCTTTAAATAAGAATTTTGGATTAAATCCGAATAAAAAATCAAAGTATGACTATCATCACTGAAATATTTATAAAGTAATATGATAAATTTTAATTATGAAAAATAAAATATTTTTCAATGTTCTCGTAATAATAAAAAATTCTGGGAGGAGTTTTCAATAATGGCAATAAAAATTCTTAAGAATTTTTTTAAGAGAATTTTTTCTAATCTTTTTAAGCATAAGAAAGATATTAAGCTGGGATTTTATGGACCACCTAATGCAGGAAAAACAAGTTTGGCTAATAGGATTTGCAAGGATTTTACAGGAGAGGAAATTGGAAGTGTAAGCAAGATTCCTCATGAAACAAGAAATGTTCAGTTTAAGGAAAAAGTAGAAATAGAATATAAAGGAAAAAAGATGGTATTCAAGATGATTGATACTCCTGGTATTGCTACAAAAATAGATTATGAAGAATTTTTGAAGTATAAGGTAAAGAAGAAAGATGCAAAGAACAGGGCAAAGGAAGCGACGCAGGGAGTGATTGAAAGTATAAAGTGGCTTGATGATATGAATATAGTTGTTGTTGTTTTGGATGCAACTGAGAATCCATATAATCAAGTGAATATTACAATTATTGGAAATTTGGTTGCACGAAAAATTCCTGTTTTGATTGTGGCGAATAAGGTTGATTTGAAAAAGGCAGATATTAAGAGAATAGAATCTGCTTTTCCAGAATATGATGTTGTTGGTATAAGTGCAAAGTATGGAAAGAATTTAGAGGAGTTTTATGAGTCAATTTTTAAATTATCAAAAAAGATTTAGTAAAAGTTAAAAACTAAAAATGATTGTTATATAAAAGATGGTGAAAAAAAATTTAGGAAAGATAAAGGGATTTGCAATTCAGTTTTTGCCTTATTCTGAAATTAGAGATTTGAATAGCAACGAGAGAATTAAAAAAATTCTTGGAATAATTTTGGGAAATAATCTTTTGATTTTGCAAGGTAAGTTAAGAGCAGAAGAGGAAACGAGATTGATTGGAGATACAATGGCAATGATTGGGCATATTAAAAATTTTAGAGGAATTGAACTTGCAGTTATTTCAGGAAGTGGAAATGAAAGTATTTGGGGCAAGATGAAAAAAGGAATTGCAAATGCATTAGCAGGCGGAGACCTTGGTGCAATTACAGTGATAGGTCCTGCGACAATTGTTAAGGAAATTAAAAGAAATCCAAAGAAGATTGAGTTATTGGTGAATAGATAAATATTTATAAAATAAAAAAGATATTAATTAATATGGGAGAAGAATATAATAATTTAAAAAAAGTATTTCATAAACTTCATAATAAGCTAGAGAAAGGAATAAAAGAGGATGATTTAACAAATTTTGTTAAAAGTAATAAAAATTATTTTGATGTTAATGCAAAAACTTATTTGGAGGATATTTTGTATAAATCTGGGACAGTAGAAAGAACTAATGAAGGATTAATTAGGAAAGTGGCTTAAAATGGGAAAAAGATTAGAAGAACTAAAAAAAGATTCTTATTATATTAAAGAAATAGGAGAAGTTGCACAGCGAATTCGTAAATTTTTAGAAAAAGCAAATAGAGGATATGAACATCTTTTAACTCCTTCATGTACATTAGATTTTTCAAGATGTGGAAATGGAGATTTTGGTCCTGCTTATGGAATATCTATGTCTCATGAACTTCAAAAATTTTATGGACCTTCAGGTGGAAGAAGAGGTTGTTAATAATTAGAATAATTCTTAAAAACTTAATTAAATATCTCTTTTTATGTATCACAAATTTAAAAATTTAGATGAAGTTAAACAAGCAATTTTATCTATAATTGATGGGGAACATTTTTATCAATTTGTTGAAGAAAATATGGATGATTTAATTTTATTATTTACTCCAAAAACAAAAGTATTAAGATATGAAGAAGGAAATTTTTGTTCTAATTGTAGTTATCAGTTCAAAAAAGATGAAGATGACTTTGTTTATTGTGTTAATTGTCTTGAAAGTCTGGCTTGTTGTGATGATGAACTTTGTGATAGAAACTATCAAAGGACAGAGGAAATTGTTCGGAGTACTTTAAAAGATTTTTATAATAAATCATCAAAAAAATTAAATACTCCACTATCCTTTGGTCGTTATGCCACACCAATGTGTTAAATGTTCTCATATTATTCCAATAGGTAGCAAAGAATTATTAGAAGGATGCAGTGAATGCGGGGGGCATTTTTTCTTTTATATTAGAGATGAACAATTAAAGAAAATAAAGGAAACACCTATTGAGATTCCTGAGGAAGATAAGAAAATAATTGAAAAAGATATTCGTGAGATGGCAGGAATTGTTGATGAGGATGCTCCAGTTATTTTGGATTTTGAGTCAGTGAGAGTTACTGGTTCTGGAAAGTTTGAGATTGATATTGTAAATTTGTTTAATAAAAATCGTCCTTTAATTTACAAGCTGGATGAGGGAAAATATATTATTGATTTGGCTTCTACTTTAAACCAGAATGTTAAGGAAATGGATGAGATAAAAAATCCTGAGGAAGATTAGAAGATTTATTAATATTCTTCAAAGTGAAACAAATCATTAAATTCTTTACAATAATATCCAACTTGTTTTCCATCAAGAACTGGGGGAATACCATTTAATTTTAGTTTGTTTGCAAGAGAAGTTGTTTTGCAAGGAGTATTTGTAGGAACTATTCCTTCATGTACTTCTTTTGTTCCATAGAAACAATTAGCACATACTCTTAAATGATTTTCTGCATCATATTCTCCTATAAAAGGTTGTCCTCTTAAAGTATCTTTTTCCATATTGTTTTTGTAAAAAGAGATTATATAAGTATTTCTATACTTGAATTCAATAAAAATATAAACTCTTTTCTGAATAATATATTATGCAAATAAAAAAAGTTAATGATATTCTGAAACAGGTTTTGGAAAAAATAGAGCCGCCTGAAGAAGACATGAAAATTATTAATAATTCTATTAAGGATTTTAGAGAAAAAGTTGAAGATAAGATTAAAAAGTTGAAGATAGATTGCGAGATTTTTGTCGGCGGAAGTTTTGCAAAGGGCACGATGATAAAGAAAGATTATTATGATGCTGATATTTTTCTTAGGTTTGATAAGAAGTATAGAGACGAGAAAATTTCATTGTTAGCTAAAAGAATCTTAGAAGATTTTGTTAATGTTTCTGTTATTCATGGTTCAAGAGATTATTTTAAGATTATGGTAAGTCCTGATTTTTTTATTGAAGTTGTTCCTGTAATGAAAGTGAAGAATCCAAAGGAATCAAAGAATATAACTGATTTGTCTTATTCTCATGTTAAGTATGTAAAGAGAAAAATAAAATCTGAAAAAATATTGGATGATGTGAAAATTGCAAAGGTTTTTTGTTATGCGAATAATTGTTATGGTGCTGAATCTTATATTCGTGGTTTTTCGGGTTATGGGCTTGAGTTATTGGTTTATTATTATGGAAGTTTTTTGAAATTTGTTAAAGCGATTTCAAAATCAAAGGATAAGATTATTATTGATATTGAAAAAGATTACAAAAATAAACAACAAGTTTTGATGGATGTTAATAGTTCTAAGTTGAAATCACCAATTGTTTTAATTGACCCGACGTATAAGCAAAGAAATGTTTTGGCTGCTTTGTCTGATGAAACGTTTAAAAAATTTCAAGAAGTTTGCAAAAATTTTTTAGATCATCCTTTAATAAATGATTTTGAAATTAAGAAGATAGATTTAGAGAAAGTTAAGGAGGATGCTAAAAAGAAAAAATATGAATTTATTTTGTTGGAAGCAAGAACAAATAAGCAGGAAGGGGATATTGCAGGAAGCAAGTTACTGAAATTTTATAATCATTTGGATTCAGAGTTGGAGAAGTTTTTTAATATTAAGAATAAAGGTTTTAATTATAATGGAAAGAAATCTGCAAGATTCTTTTTTGTTATTAAAAAAGGAAAAGAGATTTTGTTTGATGGCCCAAATTTGAAAGATAAAAAAAATTTATCAAGATTTAAGAAAAGGCATAAACATTTTTTTGAGAAAAAAGGGAAAATTTATGCTAAGGAAAAAATTGAAATGAATGTTAAAGATTTTATTGGAAAATGGAAAATCAAAAACAGAAAAAAGATTAAGGAAATGAGTGTTGAGAAGTTAGATTTTAAAAATTAAGATTCCCACCTATTGTAAAAGAAGGTTCTTGAGTTATTTCTCCATCGTAATTATTTATTTTATTTTTGTAATCAAAATTTATTTTAATATTTCCTACTGGAACAGAAATTCCTGCTGATAAATTTAATTTGTCAGGGCAAAATTTGTAATCGGATTGAGTTGCTTCAACTCCTGCATTTAATTCTATATTTGGTGAAGAAAAATCAAAATTTATTCCTGCTCCATGTTCCCACATCCTTCTTAATAAATAAGGGTTGCATGAAAATGAAGAATTATTTTCAAAATTTTTCTCAATCTTTGTTCCTGCTTTTATTTCATTTAACTTGATACCATAAGTTATAGGTGGTGCTAAAGTCATCTTAAATAATTGAGGTTGAATTATTAAATAAGGTTCGATTTTTAAGTTATTTTTAATACCTGTATAAGAAATACCTAAAGGAAATTGTAAGTCATAGAAAACCTGAGCATGATTCATTGAAAGAAGAGCTGCAGAAAATTGAGATGCTAAATTAAGTTCTGTATTTTTGGTATTAAATTTCAAATCCCCTGAAAAACCTATGTTAGGATTTTTTCCTAATTTGTCAGAGCAAGTTGTGTAAATGCTTGAATAAACACTTAATTGGGAATTCTTAAAATTAAAAACATTGTCATAACCAGTCTGAAACCATAAGTCAGCTGAAGGATTTGTTGTTATTTTTAGGAAAGTATCCAAAAATTCAATTTTTGTAGAAAGAAGAGAATTATTTATATCTATTTTAAAATTTAGGCCTTCATCTATTTGCCCTTGCAACAAAGAATTCTCCAAAGTTTTTGCAGTTGCATCATATTCTATTGATTTGAGAAAATCTCTTCCATCTTTGGTTATAAACTTATATTTAATAGAATTATTATTGAAAAAATCATGTTCAAAAGCAACTACTCCTAAAGAACTTTGATATTCACTTAAGACCTTTTCAACATTTTTTGAATCTCCTGAGAAAATATTTCCATAATCAATTATTATTAGTCCTTCTTTATATTTCACAATGTTATAAGCATGATGACTTTTTTTTGTTTTCCCATTAAGTGCAGCAGCTTCCAGACCTATGTCTGTTGCAAATTTTTCTAAATGTGTAGCTATATGTGTGCATACTCCTAATGGATTTTCTTTTCCTGTTTGAAGAAAATCTTGCAATTCATAAAAAAAAGTATCCTGAGAAGAGAGTGAATTATATAAAAAGGAATAATTATAATTTCCCCATTTGAATGAATTTCCTAAGGCAGATAATAAAAGAATTTTTTCATTCTCTGAACAGTTTTTGGAATAATTAGTAAGTTCATTATAAGAATTAATTTCTCCATCTTCAATATTCTCTAATATTTCTTTTACTTCATCTACTTCTTTTGAAAAAGGAAAATCAGGTTCTTGGCTATCACACCACTTAATAAAATTCGTATCTATTCCTTTTCTTGAATGATTATTAGTAAGACTGAATTCAATTTCTTTAGATTTATTTTTAACAAAATCTTTTTCTGCAAGGTCTGGATATGATGGCAAACTTTCAAGATGTTTTTGATATTCTTTTGAAGTTAAATTTCCTAAAGCGCCTGTTGAAATAAAATCTAATCTTTTGTTTAATCCGTAAGGAGAAGATTGTAAAATCTTTTGTGATAAAGATTTTTGAAGAAATTTCTGAAGATGAGAAGGTAATTTTTTTATGTTGTCTAAATATTTGTTATCTACATTTAGAATAAGGTAATTTTCAAAATCAGAGACCTCAGTTAAATCCATATTTACTTCCCAAGTGCTTTTTCAAATAAAGATGTAAAGGCTTGGACAAAGAATTCAGAGTTAAGCCATATTGCTACATCTTCTTTTTCTGCATCTTTATTTAAGTAAAATAATATTTCTTTTTTGTCTATAATGAAAAATTTAGCATCAATATTTATTTTTTTTATTTTCATTGCAAATCTTTTTTCTATTTGTTTTATTAAATCTTCTGAACCAGATAAAGCTATTTTTATTTTTACATTTGACTTGTTAAGAATATCAAATGTTTGTTTGAATAGTTTTATTTTTGATTTTATTTCTTCAACATTTGTGCAAATTATTACTTCTTTTTTTGTGTTTTGCAGGATTTCTCTAAGATAATTAGAAATATTTGATTTTCCTCTAAGTGATGCAGAAAGGTCTTCTTTTTTAACAGGATTTATTCCGTTTTTGTATAATTCTTCTAGTTTGGTGAATTCGTCTGTTTCTTTTATTTTTGAAAGAGAGCTTATTTTTTCTTCTGCTTTTTTTCTGACTTTGCTTTTTAATTTTTCCAGAATTATTTTTGGTTTGATTCCAATGTATTTTACTGGCTTTCCTAATTTTACAATTGTAAAACCTTTTTTCTCTAAAGTTTCTAATACATCATAAGTTCTGCTTCTTGGAACTCTTGATATGCTTGCAACTTCACCTGCTGAAGCAACCCCTTTTCCAAGCAAAGCTAACCAAACTTTTGTTTCATAAACATTTAAATCAAAGTAATCTTTGATTTTTGCTATTAATTCTGGTTTTATTATCATCTTCATTATATTTGAAATTTAATTCATAAACATTTAAACCGCCTAATTTAGCCATTATATCTGCCCATTCATCTGTTAAATTAGGAGTAATTTCCTTATTAGACTGAAATAAATCTTTTGCAATTTTAAACAAATAAGATTTATTTGCAGGATTTAATCTTTCTTTATTTTTTTCGTAATAAGAACAGATAATTCCATATCTATCTAATTTTGATTTAATAGTTTGTTTATTTATCATGAAATTGCATAGAGAAATCCTTTTATAAATCTTATGGTTTGTTACTTTCATAGAGTAAGAACATTAGAAAGATTTAAATAAGTAAGGAACTCGAAAAGGATATGAGTGAAGAAATACCTGAATTTGGAATGAAGAGAGAGAGGAATTTATTTGAAGAAGATATTGGTAAATATGTAGTTATCACTTCTGGATTTAATCAAGGAACTTGGGTGGGATTCTTAAAAAAAGTTTATGATAATTATGGAATCTTAAATCCTCATCAGGAAATTAATTATCCCAAAGAAAATGGAAAAATTATAGCCAAGTATGAAATCAAAGAAACAGATATGAAAGTTCCTCTTGATAAATGTGTTATTAGAGAAACAACATTAGAATATATGGTTAATTATTGCGAAATGCAAAATCAAATAATAAGGAACACATATCAAAACAAAAATCCCAAAACATAACTCAACAATAATCCAATAAAAATTCCTCCTGTTATGAAAGGCATTGCAGGATAAAATTTCTTTTTTTCAGAAAAGAAGAATAAATATGTTAAACCAAGAGTTGCTCCAAATATTATAAATAAGGCAGTTGTCAAACCTGAAATTCCAAAAAGAGGTCTTGCAAGGTTTGATAGGAATTCAGGGAATTTGTTATTTTTTGCTATGTTTAATATTACTCCGGAAGTAATTATTGGAAAAACTATATCCCCTCCTCCTAACATTGCTATGTTTACTTTAATTTTTTTGAATTTTTGTTTCTTTTTTGATTTTTTGACAATAGCTTTTAATTTTTTTATTTTTTCCCGCATTTTTTTTGAAACATAAGGAACAAAAAAACCTCCAAATATTTTTAATTTATTGATTTGATATTTTGCCATTTTTTGCATGATTCCTGAGTGCCAGACAGCCCAAATGTCATAAATTGAAATAAGGACTAAGAGAATTATAATTGTCCAAAAGTTTAGAATTGGAACAAAAACAATTGCGATTCCTGGATAGATAAAAAGTTCTGTGATATTATGAACTAAAAAGTTTTGTTTGAATACTTTGATAAATGCAAGAGGAATTGCGATTAGTGCAGGAATTATGACAGCCCATGTTGAATCTATTTTTATTGGGATAATTTTTTCAAATGCATAGATTGCCAAAAATAGGGCAATGCAGATTATTAAAAAGAACCAGCCTTTTAGAATAAATTTAAGTTCAAATTTACTTAGTAAAAATAGTAAAACAATTGCAATTATGAAAGCTATTAATAAACTTGGAAACATTCCAAAAAAATCATTATCTTCCTGAACTTCAGGAGGTTGAATCCAATAAAGATGGGGATTTGAAACTTTTTGAATTGTTCCATTAACTTCTTGTTCAATATGAAAAACATCTGCATTAAAAACAGCAAGCCCAATAAATTGTGTTATAATAAACATTGATAAAAGAATTATTGTAATTTTTATATTGTGCTTCATAGGAAATAAAAGTAAAAAGAGTTTTTAAAGTTTAATGGATAAATTTAAAAATAAGAAAATTATCTTTGAATATGGCTGAAAAAAGTTTTCAAAATTCAAGGAAGATTTTGTTAACTTTAAGTTTGCTACTTCTACTCTTATTATGACCCGTGAATAAATATTCTCTTGGGTCTCGTATAATTTACTCTTTTTCTAGAGGATATTTAATAATTAAATTTCAGGAGGAAAAAAATGGAAAATACAAAACAGAAAGACAAAGAAAAAAGGATAAAATTAATTTCATGCAATCATAATGGAACATATCAAATAGAATTGCAAAAAGGAAATGAAACTTATAATGGAGAAGATAAAAAAGATATAAGATTTGCATTAAAAAGTGCCTTGGAAAAAATAGCAGGATTTGAAACAAAGAAAATTAATATAAGATTTCAATATAAAGATGACAATGCATATGTAACATTATATAAAGATTGGTCTAAGAGATGTTTTGAGATAATAAATGGAAAAAAGATGCGGGAATTTGTTTAAATAAATTAACCCAAGCATCTAACATCAATTATATTAATTGTCTGATTTCCGATTATTAGTGGAACTTGTTTGCAAGTTGATGCTTGTTGAGCAATTTGAATAATAGCGTATTCATATCCTTTAGATTGTTCTTTAATAACATAGGAAGTAATAGCAGGATTAATTATAAAAGCATAAGCAACGATTATTAAAAGAAGGATAATTATTGAAACTAAAACAGCAATAAGTATTTTTGAATCTTTTATTTTTTCTTTCATTTAATTGGAAAACCAACATTATATTTAAAAGTTTCTTTGTATTGAAAATTATATGAAAAGTATAACAAAAGAAAAATTAAAAAAATATTTTAAGATTACATTTGATGCTCTGAAAAAAGTTAATAAGAATGTGATTAAAGGGAAAGAAAGCTATGCTAAGGAAATAATTGATATGGTTGAGAATTATTTGTCAGATGCGAGATTTTTTGAGAAGAAAGGGGATTTTGTGAATGCTTTTGCTGCAATAAATTATGCACATGGCTGGCTTGATGCTGGAGTTCGGCTTGATGTTTTTAATGTTAAGGATAATAAGTTGTTTACTGTGAAGTAAAATTTGAACAAATTTAATTTAAAAATTCTTATAACCCCTATTAATTGCAATTGAGATTTAAGGCTAACACTTTATAGAATGAATTTTAATCAAATTTTTTTTCTCTAAAGAGAGGTTTCTTTAATAAAGAATCAATTTCTATCTTCCATAAATCAAGTTGTTTATCTAAAACCATTTGAAGTAAATATCCATTTCCATCTTTATCTTTTAGGGTCCATTCTTTAACTTCATCAGATGGTTTTATTCCTCTATTTATATCAACTACTTCATATTCAATTTCATTGATTTTTATTTTTGAACCTATCTTTAGTTCTTTGATTTTTTTAATATCCATTTGATTAAAATATTAATACATTCTTTATTAATATTTCTACTCCCCAAAATTGAACAAAAAGTTTTCTTGCGTCACACTATCACTCCGTTTCACTCTACGTTTTTTCTTGCAGAAAAAATTTATAACAATGATTAAACGAAATTGCTGAAAAATTTATAAACACTTTCACCATCATAGAACTATGGAAATTACATTGCTTTTTATTTTTGAAATTCTAGCAAGCATTAGCGGGGTTTTGATGGCTTCAGCAGGATTTCCACAAGCACTTAAAATCTTTAAGACAAAAAGTGCAAAAGATATCTCTTTATCAAGCCGTCTTATGCTTTTGATTGGAGGATTAATTTGGTTAATTTACGGCTTTCTTTTATCGTCTTTTGCAATCATTATAAGTAATATTTTTGGAACCATGGCAGAAATCATAGTGGTAATCGGCTACGCTAAATATAAATAGTTTATATCAACAATTATAATATCAAATATTTTCAGAGATTGGAATCTCATAAGGTCACTCACTACATTCCCAACTTATTCTACCCACTAAGTGAATCAGATAATTTTATAAAATTTCATTTATTTTAACAATAATGAAAAAAAAGGTGATTGTTCTTAGTTTGGGCGGGAGTTTGATAATTCCTGATGATGTGAATGTAAAGTATCTTAAGGAATTTAAGAAAACAATTCTGAGAAATGCAAGAAAGTATAAGTTTGTGATTGTTTGCGGAGGGGGAAGTATTGCAAGGAAATATATTTCTGCTTTGAGAAAGATTAAGATAAATGAAGAGTTTCAAAGTTTGTCTGGAATTTCTGCTACAAGAATGAATGCTCGTTTTATGAATTATTTTTTTAAGATAAATCCGAAAAAAGGAATTCCTCATACTATGGAAGTTTTGACAAAGTATGTAAAGGAACAAGAAGTTATTTTTTGCGGTGCTTTGGAATATAAACCAAAACAGACATCTGATTCAACAGCTGCAGAAATTGCAAAGTATTTTAGGAGTGAGTTTATTAATTTGACAAATGTTTCTGGGCTTCATGATAAGAATCCAAAGAAATACAAAAATGCAAAATTTATTCCAGAGATAAACTGGAAAGATTTTGATGAGATGGCAAATGAATCAAAGTTTAAGCCAGGGCAACATTTTGTTTTGGACCAAACAGCTTCAAAAATAATTATGAAAAATAAAATTCCTACTTATATTATTGGAGAAGATTTGAAACAACTTGATAATCTATTGAATGAAAGAAAATTTAAAGGGACAAAGATCTCTGGATAATTAACTAATTTTATAAATATCTTATTCTTTAATTTTTTATGAAACAAATTTTAATAATTGAAAAAGATTTTAATAAGGCAAGAAGGCAAATTCGTGAAAATCAGGATAAAGAAATAATTTTTTCTTCAGATGATGAACTTAATAGAAAAGTTTTGGAGAAAGAAAAAATTGATATTCTTTTGATAAATCAAGCAGTAAGAAAGGATTTTCAGAAGCAGAGAAATTCTGGTTTTAACCAGGTTCTTGCTAAAATTGCTAAGAAAAAAAATGTTGTGATTGGAATAAATTTGGATGAAATTGTAAATTCTAAGGGAAAAGAAAAAGCGGAAATTTTAGCAAGAATTAGACAAAATGTAAAGTTGTGCAATAAGAATAAATTGAAAATGGAATTTGTTGGTTTTAAGAAGAAAAGGAATGTTTATGATTTAAAGGCATTTGGGTTGGTTCTTGGAATGCCAACTTGGATGTTGAAATGACTTATCCAAACCTTTTTTAATATAAATCTGTTCTAAAAAATATGGATATTGATAAAATTATAGAATCTTTGAGTCCAAATGAGAGAAAGGTTATTCCTTATATTGAGGAAAAAGATGTAAATGAAATTTGCAAGAAATCACATTTGGATAAGACGTCTGTGTTGAGGGTTTTGAGATATTTGCAAAATAAAGGACTTGTTAATATTTCTCTAGAGAAAAAGAAAATAATAGAGATTGGAGTTAATGGAGCATTATATAGAAAAAAGGGTTTGCCAGAGAGGCGGTTGTTGAATCTTTTGAATGAGAAGAGGATTATTAATATTGAGGATAGTCAAAAAGAAAGCGGACTTTCTAATGACGAGTTTAAGGCAGCTTTGGGAGCATTGAAGAAAAAGGCAATGATTGAAATGAAAAATCAGAAGATAATTTTAAGTGCAAATAAGGAAGAGATTGCAAAAAAAAGTCTTGAGGAACTTTTTATTGAGGTCTTGCCATTGGAATATGATTCATTATCTCCAGAGCAGATTCATGCTTTGAAATCTCTTCAGAATAGAAAGAATATGGTTTTGATAAAGGATAAAAATATTATTAATATTAAGATTACTGATTTAGGAAAGAAGATAATAAAAGAAGGTGTTGATAAGAAAGAGTTGATTGAGCAGGTAACTTCTAATATTTTGAAGAAAGAATCACAGTGGAGAGGAAAAAAATTCAGGAGATATAATGTTGAGTCGCATGTTTCTGAGATAAATGGAGGGAAGAGGCATTTTGTTAATCAAGCAACAGATTATGGAAGAAAGGTTTGGATTGAAATGGGATTTAAGGAAATGACTGGAGAAATGGTTGTAAGTTCTTTCTGGAATTTTGATGCTTTATTTACAGCACAAGATCATCCAGTTAGAGAAATGCAGGATACTTTTTTTATTAATCATAAGAGAGAGATTTTAAATAAGAAATTGTTAAAGGAAGTAAAAAAAGCCCATGAGCAGGGAGTTGGAGGAAGCAAGGGATGGCAGTATAATTGGAGTGAAGAGGAAGCAGAGAAATTGGTCCTGAGGACACATACAACTTGTCTTTCTTCAAAGAAACTTGCTGAGTTGAATGAGAATGAAATGCCTGCAAAATTTTTTGCATTGGGTAAATGTTTTAGGAATGAGACAGTTGACTGGAGTCATGGCTTTGAGTTTTATCAGACAGAGGGAATTGTTGTTGACCCAAATGCAAACTTTAGACATTTACTTGGTTATCTAAAACAATTTTTTAAAAAAATGGGTTATGAAAAAGTAAGATTTAGACCTGCTTATTTTCCATATACAGAACCATCTGTTGAGATAGATGTGTGGCATAGTGAAAAAAAAGTTTGGTTAGAATTGGGAGGTGCTGGAATTTTCAGACCAGAGGTTACAATTCCTTTGCTTGGAAAGAATATTCCTGTTCTTGCATGGGGTCCTGGATTTGGAAGAATTCTAATGGGTTATTATGAAATAAAAGACCTTCGGGAACTTTATAAGAATGATTTAAATAAATTAAGGAAAATGAAATTTTGGATGAAATGACAGAAGAGTTAATTAACCAAATAGAAAGAATAAAATTAATAGGGATAAGCAAAAATGAGAGAAGGAGTGAATACACTTTTCCAAAAGAACAAAAAATATTTGGAATAATTAGAAGTATCTTAAGAAAATTAAATTTTGAGAATCAGTTTAATGATTTAGAATCTTTTGCTCGTCCTGCTGATGAAGGAGGAGAAACTATCTGGGAAAAAGAAGATAAAATAACTGGTGATAAATATAACGAACGAATTTTAGATTTTTATAATGATAAATATTATGTTCATACAATTTTTTTCAGTAAGAAAGTGGTCTTGTTATTTCATTATAATGAAGATAAACAACAAGAGATTGCAAAAGTAATTGAGAAATTTGTGATTGAAGAAGATTAAAATGGTTAAAGGACAAATAGAGATTAAATTAACAAAAGAAGAAATTGACAAGTTAGAAGAAGCTATAGAAAATCTAAAAGAATGGGGATACAGCCATGTTGAAGTTGGAGAAGAATATTTAATTTTTCATTGCAAAGAACTTGTTAAAAATAGAGAAGATTATGAAAAAGATTTAAAGAAAATAGAAAAAGGAGAAATTGAATAATGAAAAAAGCACAAGAAAAAATTAAAGAATTTGACAGAGCACGAGGATGGCAAGATGGCTGGGACCTTAAGGATTTATTGTTGAATATGACTGAGGAGGGAGGAGAGTTTTGGAATTTGTTAAAGTGGATAGATAAAGAAAAACAAAAAGAAGTTGTGAAAAATAATATAGCAGAGGTATCTAATTATGTTGGAGATACTTTGTTTTTAATTTTGAAAATTGCAAATCAAACAGGAGTTGATGCTTCTAAGGCATTGCAGGAAACATTGGATGAATATGAAAAAAGAATGCCTCCAGAAAAAATGAAAGAAGTAAAACATTCAAATAAATTAGCAGGAGGTTGGGATAATAAAGATGCCAAATGACTAACTGCATATTTTGTAAAATAATTTCAGGAGAAATTCCATCTGTAAAAATTTGGGAAGATGAAAAACATATTGCGATTTTAGATAGAACTCCTATAAATCCAGGGCATACTTTACTAATCCAAAAAAGACATACAGATTACATTTTTGATTTAGATGATAAAGAATACACTGAGTTAATGTTAAGTGTTAAAAAAGTTGCAAAACTCCTAAAAAATAAATTAAACCCAAAAAGAGTTGGAATGGCTATAGAAGGTTTTGGAGTCCCCCACATCCATGTTCATTTAGTTCCTGTAAATCAAGGAAACGAATTAAATCCTGAAAGGGCAAAACCAATGAGCGAAGAAGAATTAAATAAAATTGCAGAGGAAATAAAAAAATAAAATGGCTAATATAAAATTTTCACGAAAACAATTTGAAAAGGAAATTGGAAAGCTTGATGAGAAAATGCAGGACAGGATTGCGATGTTTGGAACTCCGCTTGAAGATTTTGATAATGAGGAGATTGAAATTGAAGTTTTTCCGAACAGGCCGGATTTACTTTCTTATCAGGGATTCAAGCGTTCTTTTTTGTCTTTTTTGGGAAAGAAGACAGGATTGAAAAAATATAAAATTAATAAATCTGAAAAAAATTATAAAGTAATTGTAGATTCTTCTGTGAAAAATATTCGTCCTTATACTGCTTGTGCGGTTGTAAAAGGATTAAAATTGGATGACAATAAGATAAAGGAAATTATTGATATTCAGGAGAAACTGCATAATACTCTTGGAAGAAGGAGAAAGAAAATTGCAATTGGGATTTATCCTTTGGAGAAAATTAAATTGCCGATAATATTCAAAGCATTAGAACCAGACAAGATAAAGTTTGTTCCTTTGGAGATGAATCGGGAAATGTCTGGAATTCAGATTTTGCAAAGGCATCCAACAGGAAAAGAGTATGCTCATCTTTTGGCTGGAAAGGAAAAGTTTCCTGTGTTTGTTGATTCTGATGAAAATATTTTGAGTATGCCTCCGATAATTAATTCGCAGTTAACTGGAAAGATAACAGAGAAAACAAAGGATGTTTTTGTTGAGTGTTCTGGTTTTGATTTTGAAATATTAAAGAGATGTCTGAATATTCTTGTAACAAGTTTGGCTGATATTGGAGGAAATATTTTTCAGATGGAATTGAAATATAAAAAGAAAGAGATAACTCCTGATTTGTCGTCGGAAAAAATGAAATTGTCTTTGGAGAATGCGAATAAACTTTTGGGTTTGGAGATTAATGAAAAACAATTGAAAAAATTTATTGAAAGAATGGGGTATAATTATCATAAAGGGTTTGTGGAGAGTCCTGCATGGAGAACTGATTTGCTTCATGAGGTAGATTTGATTGAGGATGTCGCAATTGCTTATGGTTATGAAAATTTTATTCCAGAGATTCCAGAGATATCTACAATTGGAGAGGAAAGCAAAAAAGAAATTATTAAGAGAAAGATTGCAGAGATTTTTTCTGGAATTAAAATTATTGAGGTTTCAAATTATCATTTGACTAATAAGAGAGATGAGTTTACGAGGATGGGAATTCAGAAAAAGCAGGAAGAGAATTTTATTGAGGTTGAGGAGTCAAAGACAGATTATAATATTTTAAGAAAGTATCTTACTTCTTATTTGTTGAAAAATATTTCAGAGAATGTGGATGCAGAATATCCTCAAAGGATTTTTGAAATGGGTAAGGTGTTTAAGATAAAAGATGGAAAAATAAATGAGAGAGAGAATTTGGCTGTTGCAATCGCACCTGGAAATTTTACAGAGATAAAACAAATTATTGAATATGTTTTTAGAATGATTGATGTTGAGATAAAGATTAAGGAGCCAGAGGAATTTCCTTTGCATTTTATTGAAGGAAGGGTTGGAGAGATTTTGCTGGGGAGCAAAAGAATTGGCTTTATTGGAGAGATTCATCCAAAGATTTTGAAGAATTGGAAAATAAAAATGCCTGTTGCACTTTTTGAAATTAATTTGGAAGAAGTTTTTGGGAAGTTGGAATGAAATTAAAAGAGAATGTTAAAAAAATAAAAGATTTTCTTTTAAGAAAATATAAAAATAATTTAGCTGCAATTCTTATTTTTGGTTCTGCAAATACAGGACATTTTATTGAAGGAAAATCAGATATTGATAATATGATTTTTCTTAAGAAAAAAGGGAATATAAATTCTAAAGAAGAAATAAACTTTCTTATAAAAAAGTTAAAGAAATATAATTTTGCTACACAATATTTTAATGATTTAAATGGAATCAAAAAATATATCCAAGAAGGAACTCATTTTAGTTCATATATCACCATAGTTAGTAAAGATGGTGCAAAAATAATTTATACTACTCCCAAATTTGAGAAGACCAGAGATTATTTAAGAAAACATCTTCCTTTAAAAAAGAATATAAAAGAAATTATAAAAGAAAAAGATAGGTTTGAATTAGAAGGATATTTCAAAAAAATAAAAGGATTTGATTTGACAAAAGCATTAATGTCTCATTTGAGAAGAAAGTTGCAAATTATGAATTATTTTCAAAATAGAGATTTAATTTTTGATTATGAAAAGTGTTTAAACAATATTGATTTAAATAATAAAGAAAAAAACAAATTAGAAAAACTTTATGAAAATTATTCAAAAAGAAAAATTTTGACAAAAAAAGAAAATAATTATTTTAGAAATTTAGCAAAAAGATTGAGTAATAAAATTGAGTTGTTATAATTCAACCAAAATAACCTTTTCCATTAACTTCGCCTTTGTTGTTCCAATTCTTTTTTATTGTTCCAAGAATTTCAAGAATGTCTTTTTTTATTTCCTGCCAAGTTTTGTAAGAAGTTTTAATGAAATCGGCTTCTTTATCTTCAATGAATTGGATGTCTAATTCAATTATATCGACTTCTATTTTTGCAAGTTTTTTGTAAATTTCTGTTAGTTTGTTTTTTTCTTCTTTTCCAATTGATTTGACAATGGAAAATACAAACATTGGAGCATTTTGGGGGTTAAGAAGAGCTTCTACAAATCTTAAGTAATTTGAGAATCTGTCTGCCATGAATTTCCGTATTTCTCTTATTAAGAAATCAGTTTCTATTTCTGCTATTTTTTCTATGTGAAAATCTTTGTTAATTTCTGTAAAATCAGGAAGTTCATATTTTCCCTGAATTTTTTTATAATCTTTTTTTAAATTTTCTAAATCAGATTTGTTTTCCATTATATTTGTCAAGAATTATGTTTTATAAATTTAATGTAAAGCCTCAGCTGAGATTTGTGGGTCGCTCCAAAAAAGTTTTAGCTCTCCGTCATCCGAAATTTCAGTTTCGAATGAAACTACGTTCAAATCTTAAGAAGCCTCAGCTGAGATTTGAACTCAGGACCTCCACATTACCAATGTGGCACTCTTACCAACTGAGCTACTGAGGCATAAAATAAAATTGCAGAATTCTATAAAAATTTAATTATTTTCTCAAAGCTTTAAGAATAAGAAAAATTAAGAGAACAATCAAAAGACCCACTGAAACGAAACCAAAAATCATTGCAAGAAGTGAGAATAAATTTTTGAGCATTGTATTACTCATAAGCAAGTATAAAACAAAAGATACCAAGGATAAACCTGCAAAGAAAATTAATCTTGTTAAAACCAAAATAATTTTTCTTTTAGTAGCACGAACTTTCTTTGGTTTTGCTATCTTAAGAGATTTAGTTTTTATAGGAGTTTTTCTAATTTTTTTGTATGTTTTTTTAACAGCTTTTACTCTGGAAACTTTTTTAGTAGACTTTTTTTTTGTTGTCTTTTTTTTAGTAGCCATTGTATAATATATAATTGAAAATATACTTTTTAAATTTATCCTGCAGTATCATTAGTTTTATTTTCTTCCCAATTTGTTTTAACTGCATTGATAGTTGTCTGAAAATTTGTAAAAGCAGAACCAAGCCATGATAGATAAATTTTTGAGGCAGCAGTAATTCCTGACACTGATTTAAAATCAATATCATAGTCTTTGAATACAAAAGATGAACTAAGAAATAAAAAAATAATAACTCCTATTAAAAATAATGCGAAAACTTTATGTCTAACTCTTTTCATTTCAATCATTATCCATACTATAATAATTAATGCAGCAGCAACAAAAACAGCAATACCAACCTCCATAGTTTATTAAATAATTGAAAGTATAAAAAGATTTCGAATTGAATTAAGTTGATAAAACTTTGAGGTAATTTGAAAAGAATTCGTTTAGTTTTAATTTAGCTTTTTTCATATCAAAATTTTGTATGCCTACAATATCACTAACGGATTTTATAATAACCAAAGGGATATTTCTTTTTTTAGATTCGGTAGCAATAGCATAAGATTCCATGTCTACAATAGCAACTTCTTCTAAAACATTTTCATTTGATTCTACAAAATTATCGAAAGTTTGAAAGTTTGTTATTTTATAATTGTGTGTATATTTATTAATTTCAAAACTTGAGGGGATTTTTAAGAAAAATTTATCTTGTTTATAAAAAATAGTTTCAGCAACAACAAGGTCTCCAATATTTGATTTAGATTTAATTCCTCCGCAAATTCCTGATAGGATTATATAATCAAGATTATAATTGCATAACTTTTTTGTAGCCAAAGAAGCATTCTTTTGACCTATTCCTGAAATGATTAATTTAAATTTGGGGTTTCTTAAAATATTATTAAGTATTTCAGGAACTTCTTCATCTGTAGCAAATAATAACCCAACAACCATAGTAAATAGCCCCACCAGGATTCGAACCTGGGTCACAACCTCCAGAGGGTCGTATACTTGACCACTATACTATGGGGCTATAAAGATTTAAAATAATTAATGCTTTAAAATTCTTATGATAATCAAAGAAAAGAAAATTTCAAGGAATATATTTGAAAGATTAAAAAAAGAAATTTTCATTTATCCAACAGATACAATTTATGGAATTGGGTGTGATGCAACAAATAAGAGATTAGTTGAGAAAATAAGAAAAATAAAAAACAGGGGCAAAAGACCTTTTTCAGTCATTGCTCCAAATAAGAGATGGATTCTTGAAAATTTCAAGGTGAATGAAAAATATCTTGATAAATATCTTCCTGGTGCTTATACCCTTATTTTAGAAAAAAAGAAGAAAAATTTTTTGAAATGGATTTCAGATAATAATTTTGTTGGAGTGAGAATTCCTGCACATAATTTTACAAAAGTTCTGCAAAAACTAAAAGCTCCCATAGTTACAACTTCTGTTAATGTTTCTGGAAAAAGATTTGCAAATTCTGTTAGAGAAGTGGATAAGAGGATTTTGAATAAAGTTGATTTGATAATTGATGGCGGAAGATTATCTGGAAAACCTTCTAAATTAATTAAATATGGGAAAGTTGTAAAAAGGAAATAGAAAAATTAAAAAGGATATTTTTTGTTAAATTAACAGCCCCTGTAGTCTAGAGGCCAAGGATTCCACCCTCTCAAGATATTTTGAGTGAAGATAAAATCTATCTCGAAATTCAAGATCAAAGTTCAAAAGAACTTGATGGAGGTGATTTAATCTCGATGAGAGAATTAAGTCTTGCATCTCAATGCAACCTTTATCAGAGAACGGTGGCGACCCGAGTTCAAATCTCGGCGGGGGCGTTACCAAAATTATTTTAAATAGTTTTTCTAATTAACATTATGTTAATAGGACTTGTAGGCAAACCTTCTGTTGGAAAAAGCACTTTTTTCAAAGCTGCGACTTTAGCAGAGATTGAAATTGCTTCATATCCATTTACAACTATAAAAGCAAATCATGGGGTAGGTTTTGTCAAAATAGATTGTATAGATAAAGAATTCAATACCCAGTGTAATCCAAATCATGGATTTTGCATAAATCATAAAAGATTTGTTCCAGTTGATTTAATGGATGTTGCTGGTTTGGTTCCAGGAGCTTCAGAAGGAAAAGGTTTAGGAAATCAATTTTTGGATGATTTAAGACAAGCAGATGTTTTTATTCATATTGTTGATATTTCAGGAACTACAGATGAAGCTGGAAAGCCAATAGAAAATTATGATGTTTCTAAAGATGTAATTTTTTTAGAGGAAGAATTAAATAAATGGTTCTTGGGAATTTTAATAAAAGTATGGAAAAGTTTTGCAAGAAAAGCAGAGCTTGAAGAAGACAATTTTGCACAGGCAGTTGCAAATCAATTTTCTGGATTAAAAGTAAAAGAAGAAGATGTTAAAAGTGTTTTATTAAAATTAAACTTACCAAAAAAAGCAAGCACGTGGAATGATGAACAACTTTTTAAATTTGCATCTGAATTAAGAAAAGAAAGCAAACCTATGATTATTGCAGCAAATAAAATTGATGCTCCGAATGGAAAAGAAAATTATGAAAAATTAAAAAAGAAATTTTCTGATTTAATAATCATTCCATGTTCTGCAGATTCAGAACTTGCTTTAAGAGAAGCAGCAAAAAATGATTTAATAGAATATATTCCTGGTGAAAGAAATTTTGAAATAAAGGGAGAACTAAATGAAAAACAAAAACAAGCTCTTGACAAAATTAAGCAAAATGTTTTGAAAGAATATAAAACAGGAACAGGAGTTCAGGAAATTTTAAACAAAGCAGTATTTGATTTGCTTGGATATATTGCAATTTTTCCTGCTGGTGCTCATAAACTTGCAGACAGCAAAGGAAAAGTTTTGCCAGATTGTTTTTTATTACCTCCAAATTCAACTGCTTTGGATTTTGCATATTTTCTTCATACTGATTTTGGTAAAAATTTTGTAAGAGCAATTGATGCAAGAACTAAAAAAATATTAGGAAAAAATTACAAATTAAAAAACAGAGATGCTTTGGAGATTGTTTTTGGGAAGTAAAAATCATTTCTGTTCACTTACATGTAATTTATGTTCTATTTCATTCATCAATTTATTCAAAGCTTTATGAATTGCTCTCGCCAAATCCCAATCAAATGCTTTTACCTTAAACATTTTTCCAGGATATACTAATTCAAAATTAATACTTAATTTTCTTCTCTGTCCTTCTTTTTCATGTTCTCGAATATAAACTTTTAAAGAAAAGGGTTTTTTGATTAATCTCTGAATCTTAATGTAATATTCATCAAATAATTTTTTTGCAATTTTTCTCTCTTTTTCATTTAAAATTTCAATATTAGTTATGTTCTGATTTATCATACTAAAATTTATAAGTGAAAGAGGTATTAAATATTTATGGAAAAGAGGAGAGTTAAAAAAGGTGATAAAGTTGTGACTACAAGAAAAGGTCCTGTTGTTTTGAGATTGGCAAAAAAAATTCTTTTATATCTTAAACCTTATTGTAAAAAAATTGAGATTGTCGGAAGTATAAGAAGAAAAGAAAAAAATCCAGTTGATATTGATATTGTTTTGATTCCTAAAGATAAAAATAAACTTAAAGAATTTTTGGGTAAGAAAGGAAAATATTTACAGGGAGGAGAGCATGAATCAACATGGAAAATTCAAGGAGTAAAAGTTGAATTATATTATACTATTTCAGAAGAATGGGGAGCTGCTTTATTGGCTTATTCCAGTAAAACTGGTTCAAGTATTGGTTTAAGAATGGTTGCAAAAAGAAAAGGATTTAAATTAAACAATCATGGATTATTTAACAAAAAAGGTAAAAAGATTGCTGGAAAAACCGAACAAGAAATTTATAAAGTCCTTGGGAGACCTTGGAAATCTCCGGAGGAAAGATGATTAATAAAAGAATAAAATTTGTTATTATCTTAATTATAATTCTTATTCCAAATATTTTAGCAATTCCTCAATCATTAACTCTGAATGGAAAATTAACTGATAGTTCTGGAAGTATATTAAGTGGAGATTATAATATGACCTTTAAATTTTATAGTGATTATACTGGAGGAAGCTCTATGCTTACAATAGCAAACCAAACAGTTAGTGTTGGTTCTGATGGTATTTATCATACATTTTTACAGGGAATAAATTTAACATTTGTTAAACCAACTTATTTAGGAATTGCTGTAAGAACTGATTCTGAAATGAGTCCGCGAATTAATTTGACATCTTCGCCTTATTCTTTTAGGTCAAATGTAACAGAAAATCTTAATGCTTCAAATAATTATGAATTAGAAAATTTGACAGCAAATGGAAGAATAGGTATAGGAATTTCTACACCCACTATGCCTTTAGATGTGAGAGGTTCAGAATTGAATGGTTTTTTAGTTGTAGGAGATGGAACAGGAAGCAGAGGGTCAAATGCTGTAATTACTATAGACAGAACTACAAACACAGAAGTAGAAAATGCTCATGGTTTTCAAGATTACACTATTTTTAAAAAAGTTGGTTCATATAATTCTTTTGATAGTAGAATTACCATTCCAGATGGTTCAGGAGATAATTATCAAAATAAACATCTTGTTGGTTTTCAAGCAACTACTTCTTATGACAATACTGACGGAACTTTAGGAAGCACATTTGGTTCTACTATTGGTCAAGGTTCTTTTTGGAGTGTGATAGGAAATTCTGTTGGAACTACTACAGGGAGAGTTAAACATTTTCTTATTGATGATATTAATTTTGCAGGAACTGTAACTAATCAATATGGATTATTTGTAGAAGATGGAGGATTAGATGCTGGAACTAATGGGAATTGGGTTATTTATAATAATGAAGACAATGCAACAATTTATACTGCTGGATTAGTGGGAGTTGGAGTACCTGACCCTTTTGATAGTTGGAATTTAGCTGTTAGTAATGGTATTCATGTTGAAGGGATTAATCCAGTTATTGGCATAACTGATACTGGTGGAGAAGATTGGGGAATTGTTGGAGGTTCAAGTGGATTTGGAATCTTTGGAGATACAGATAATACTTTTAGATTTTTTATTAACAATTCTGGAAGTGTTGGAATTGGAACAATAACACCTTCACAAAAATTAGAAGTTGTAGGAAATGTTAATATTTCAAATGGAGGAAATGTTACAATAGATGGAAACATTAATATTAATGGAGCCATTACTGCAAATATGACAAAAGTGCGTGTATATAAAAGTGGGAGTAATCAAGTATTTGATGCAACAGGAGATATTGTAACTTTTCAAACAGAAAATTTTGATACTTTAAATGAATTCTCAAATCCAACATTTACAGCAAAGCAGTCAGGTTATTATGTTATTCATGCTCATGCTTTAATGCAAGAACTTGGAGATTTAGAAAATTGGTTTATTAATATAGAAAAAAACACTCAAAAAATAGCACAAACTCAATATGTTTCTCCAGGTGCAGGTGCAACATATAATCCAACACTTGATGTTCAAACAGTTTACTATCTTGATAAGGGGGAGAGGATAGAAGTATTTGCTGTTCATACTCAATTAAATGATAGAAATATTTATTTGGGTAAGGAAAATACTTATTTAGAAATTTATAGAATAGCTTAAAAATTTAAAGAGATATCAATTATTTTGTAAGTGGAGGAATTAGAACCAGATAATTAAAAAAAGATAATGTATAAAAAAATTTTTATTTTCTTTTTAATGATTGTAGTATTGCAAAGTATTGTTGCATTTGAAACAAGCAGTATGAATTATCAAACAGATGCGTTGATTTCTGATGGAGGAGATAATGCAAGTTCAAGCAATTATAAGATAGATTCTGTCTTAGGGATAATCTCAGGAAACATAAGTTCGAGCAATTATAAACAAACTCTTGGATTCTTTTTTTGTACGCCTTATACTTGTGCTAGTTTGAGATATACTTGTGGTAGTTGGGGTGATGGTTGTGGCGGGACAATAAATTGTGGTTTATGTGCTTCAGGTTATACTTGCAGTGCAGGAACATGCGTAGCCACACCAACAGGAGGAGGATCTAGTGGTGGAGGACCAAGTGCTGGTTGCACTTATGATTGGGTATGTTCTGAATGGTATCCTGAACCATGTCCTGCAGACGGAATTCAAAAAAGGGTATGCGTTAATAGAGGAACATGCACTGGAAAAATAGGAATGCCTGCTATAAATAGAACATGTGTTCCTGAATTTGTTCCTCCTGCAGAACCATTATTTGATATTTTTGCAAAAATACCTTTATCAAGAAAATGGATTACTCCTGGAGAATCTGTAAAAGCTAATATAGAATTAATAAATTTGGGTAATACAACTATGTTAGATGTGTTTTTTAGATATTGGGTAGTTAATGAGAATAATACTCTTATAACAGAATTAAGAGAAACAAGGGCTGTAAGTAAAAAGGATAAATTTCAAGTTGAAATAGTGCTTCCTTCTGATATAAATATTGGAATTTACAAATTCTATGCTGAAATAAACTATGATGAGAATAAAACAGCAATGGCACAGGATTCTTTTGAAGTTGTGGAATCAAAGTTTCAGGATTTTATAAGAGACATATTATCTTTTCCATATTTCTTATTGATTATTTTATTAATTATCTTTATTATAATTATATTGATTAAAATTTTGAAAAAGAAAAAAATGACAATAACAAAAGTTCCTGAAGAAAAAGAAAAAATAAAAGAACAAATTATTCCTGAGAAAAAGATATTAATTCCTTCTAAAAAAATATTAAATGGAAAACGATTGAATTTAGAAAAAAAATTAAGAAAAGAAAGAGTAAAAGAATTAAGAAAAAAAATTAAGAAAAATTAAATTTTGCTTCTAACTGAATGTTTTGCACCGCAAGCCAAGCAATGAATAAAAGTTAATCTGTCTTCTCTGATTAATTCTGTGTCTGGTTTTTTGCATTCTTTGCACAAAACAAATTCTTTGACATAATCTTCAATTTTTTGATTTATTTTTGCACTTGGAACTTTAATATTCAAAACTAATCTATCACCTTCTTTTTGTCCTGAGGCAGCAAGTTCTCTTAAGAGAAATTTTTGAAAGTGTTCGGGGTTTCTTCTGATGTGCGAAGCAATCTGAAAAAAATTTGTCAAAATAGTTTTTTTTCCTTCAATATGTCCTTCTATTTTAGGAATTGTAAATCTTTCTCCTGTCCCTTTAATTGATTTTACTTTGGAATATGCTTCATTTAAAAGTTGTTCGTATGATGTCATAATAATATTCTAAAAGAAGAGTATATAAATTTTTATAATAATAAAAAACAAAAAATTCTTTACAATCCATTAAATATTAAAATAAGAAAATAACAATATTTCAAAGATTGACAATATTTTATTAAAAAAAAATGAAACTTTTTTAAAGCAAACTTCTTATTCTAAATTTATGGAAATAGAGTATATTATATTTGATCTATCTGAGGTTTTAATGGAAGGAATCAAAAATTTATCTAAATCTGTTGTTTATGCTCTTAATAAAAAAGGATTTCATGATCCAGACATCTATCAAAAAGTAGAATCAAATTTCTCCACAGCGAAAGATAATTCTAACTTTGGACTTATTCCTTTATTTGAAGGCAAAACCTCAGAAGAAGACTTTCTTAAAATATTTTTAGAAGGAAATAACTATCCTTTATCTATTAAAGAATTGGCAGGAATTATAAGTAAAAGTTTTGTAGAATATGAATATTCAAAAAAATTAATTGAAAAAATTAAATCCCAAGGATACCAAATTATACTTCTTTCAGATCATGCAAAAGAATGGGTAAAAGAGATAGAATTAAATTCTTCATTTCTTCATCTTTTTGATTCAATAGTTTATTCATTTGAATCAGGTTATGTTAAATTAAATCAAAAAGCTTTTGAATACACCTTAAAAAAAGCTGGAGCAGACCCTCAAAAAACTCTTTTTATTGATGATAGAAAAGAAAATCTTGAAATTGCTAAACAAACAGGAATAAAAAACGTTCACTTATTTGAAAATTATGATAATTTAGTGCAGAAATTCAAAGAATTTGGAATAAGAGGATTTTGAAATTACCCCAACCATCTCACACGTCCAGGTCTTGGTTCAAAAATAATTCCTTCTTCTAACAATTTCTTAATTTCCTGATTAATCATTTCAGGAGAAACTTCCCTTAAATCCATAATCACTTTATCTAAATCAATGCCTCCTTCTTCCTCTGCATTTTTTATTTTATCTAAAATTTTATCTTTAATAGCAACTATTTGTTCTCTTGCAACAGGTTCAGAATTTTCAGATTTCTCTTTTTCAATTTCCATTTTTCTCACAAGCAAATATCTTGGGTCTTGCTCTCTTATAATCTCTGGAGAAATATATGTTTCATTATTAAAATTCCTCAAAACACCAATAACTAAAACTGTTTGTCCTTGATTTACTTCTTTAAACTTATCTGCATCATCTCCAAAAACTTTTAGTTTGATTTGACCTGAGCCGTCATCTAAAGTAAAAAAGGAATATTTTTTGTCTCCTTCAGCATCATATTTATCAACTATATTTCCAATAACATTAACTCTAACAATTTTTTTATCCCCCAATTCCAAAAAAGAAAACCTCTCTCCATCTATTATCGGTTTTCCTATTAAAATATCTCCTATTCTCAACTTATATGCAATGTGTCTTTTGAATTTATCATCTGACATTATAAAAAAAATTGAAGAATGTTTTTAAAGATTTATGAAATAATTCACAGATAATTAATATTGCTCTAAAAAAGGAATAATATCTATAAAATAATTCTTTGATGAATTTGAATCTAGAGTTTGAGAAGCTTCACTTGGGAAAACTGTTTCTACACCAGGATGAGATTTAGATTCAATAGAAAAAATTCCTTTTCCTTTAGGAGACCAAATCATTAAATTTCCAAAACCTCTACTTTTAAAATTAAAACCAACTCCAGATTCATAATTAATAAATAAAATATTTTCTATTCCATCTAAAAGTTTAACATTCCCTTTTAATTTACTAACCTCTTCTAAATTAAGATTATTTTTTTTGTTCTTGTATTCAAAATGAAAATATCCTTTTTTCAAATCATTAGGAGAAATAAAAATAGGATGGTCCCACAGACTATATTTAAAAGAATTTCCTCTGTTCACAATATCTATCTCATTATGAAGAATTTTGTCTCTTAAAATATTATAACCTCTCCAAATCTCAAAAGGAAACATTGAATCTAAAAATTCAGGATTTCCTTTAGAAGGATCATACTTAATATTTTTTATAGAAGTTTCTCCATCACAAGTTTGTCTAAAAATAATCTGTTCTTTAGAACCATTTTCTAACAAATCTTCCCATAGAAGAGAACGTGATAATCCATGCATTTCTTTTTTAGTAATTTCTTTCTCTCTAACAAAAACTTTTTCAGGAATTCCCCCAAAAGGAAAAACAGTAATATTTGAATATTCTGGAGCACCTTTATTAATTCTAAGATTATCTTCTTCACTTCTCAATTCTTTAGGCAAACCTCCCCCATGAATTAAATCATATCCTTGATAAGAAAACTTACAAACATATCCATTAAAACACTCAACAGAGATCTCATCATTTTTTATTTTTTCTAAACTTTTCATCAAAATCAAAAAATAAATCTCTTTTTAAATTTTGCTAAGTAACATACACTCTTTAATTTCAACTGCTCGTCTTCTGAACAAATCCTCTCTTTGGAGTGAAAATATCTCCTGAAGATTTTAACTTGCTTATTGCGTCATCAATATCATCTTTTTTTATTTTATCTTTGAGTTCTTCTTTAATTTCTTCAATTGGAATCAATTTTCCTAATTTTCCTTCAAGCTCATTAATCACTTCTCTTACTGTTATTATTTTGCTTCTTTGGGAAGTTGGGATTCCTGTTGAAATTCTGTCAATATCCATTTGTCCTGTTTCATAATCATAACCAACTTTCATTAAATAATATTTCATTAATTCTATGGCTTCTTTTGCATCTTCAATAGTTACTTTTTCTTTGAGTTTTAATTTTGCTGAGGCTTCTGCCATTCTAATTAATGCCTGTAATTGCCGAGCAGAAATAGGAATAGGTCTAACAGCACTTTCAGATGAAACAGGTTTATTTCTTAATTCAACATAAAATCTTTTTATTTCTTCAACTGCTTCGTCAGTTAGTTTGGGTTTTATTCTCTGTTTTGCATATGCAACATATTTTCTAAAAAGCTCACGAGGAATTAACATATCCTCTCCTAATTTTTGATGCTCCTGCAAAACATGAGTTGCAATTTTTTCATCTTTATTTCTATCTGGAATATCTCTTAATGTAAAAATTATATCAAATCTGTTAATCAATGTGGGAGGCAAATCAATTTGCTGTGCAATTGATTGATAAGGGTCAAATCTTCCGAATTTAGGATTTGCTGCTGCAAGAACTGATGTTTCTGCTCTAAGTGTGGCCTGAACATTTGCCTTACTAACAGTTATAGTCTGCTGTTCCATTGCCTCGTGCATTGCACTTCTATCACCAGCATCCATTTTTTCTAATTCATCTATACAAACAAGTCCTTTATTTGCAAGAACCATTGCACCTGCTTCTAAACTCCAACCCCTTAAATATTCATCTCTTACAACTGTTGCAGTAAGCCCTGCTCCTGATGCTGATTTTCCTACAACATATCTTCCTTTAGGAGAAATATTTGCCATGAAATTAAGTGTGACACTTTTTGCAACTCCTGGGTCTCCTATTAATAATATGTGAATATCTCCTCTGCTTGTCTGACCGTCTGAATGAACTTTTTGGACTCCGCTAAATAATTGTAATACCAAAGATTTTTTTATTTCTTTATATCCCCAAATACTTGGAGTTATGCTTCTTGCTAAGTTTTCAAATATTTTTGGGTCTTGTGCAAGTTCAAGAATTTGCCTTTCATCCTCTTCACTTATATCTAATTCTTCAAAAGTTTCTTCCATTGGAATTAAATTATTTGCATCTATTGCCAAATCAAATCTTGTTGAAAGACCACCTGAATGCAACGGAACAGGAACTTCTTTTAAAACTCCAATAACTTTAATTCTACTTCCAGGAGTTGTTTTTTCTTCCATTTTTGGTTCAACTAAATCTTCTTTTATGAAAATATTTATTCTTTTTGGCTGTTCTCCTCCTGACAAGGATTCTGGTGCTTCTTCAATTACAAGTCGTTGGGTATCAACCATTTCTTTACTTATTAGTTTAAATCCGCCTCTTCTTCCACAAGAACATCTTGAGGGTTCTCTGAATTTTTTTTCCATTTGCAAGACAGAGATAACTGTTCCACAACTTGGACATTCAAATTTTGCATTTACAACCTGAGGACGAACATCTGATGCCTGACGAATAATTCCTTCAAGAACAATCATTTCGTTTAGATGTTTAGAACGAATATTTCTTATTCTTATTTCCAAACTTTTTGACATATTTGTTAATCTGACTCTTACTTTGGATATAAGGCCTGATTCTTCAATTGCTAATTCTATTAATCTTAAGATTTCTTCTGGGTTTTCTAAAATTTCATCAGAAAGTTTATTTGAGAACTCTGTAAGACGCATAAAGTCAATATTAATAACATTATTTCCTTTACGAATTGATTCTCCAACTTCTTTTTTATAGGAATCGAAGAAATTTTTTGCTTCAATTATTAAATCCTCATTTTTCATTTTCCTCTCTTCAGCCATAAATTAGAAATGTGTAATTTATTTATAAGAATTATGGGATTGTAATTATTATCTTAATCTTAAGGTTTCCAGATTTCTAGGAACATTTGTTTCTACTCTGTTTATTTTATATAAAGATGAAGCCAAATCCAAAGATTTTGAAACTTCTCCATGGTCGATTATTATTCTTTTGGGTTTTGGACGCATGTTATTGAAAAATGAAAGTAATTCATTTCTTCCTGCATGAGCACTGAATCCTTCAATAGTTTGAACTTCAAGATTTACTTCAACTCTTTCTTCTTTTCCATTAATAACCATTTTTGTTTCTTTTATTCCTTCCTGAACTTGCCGTCCTAAAGAACCGACTCCCTGATAACAAACAAAAAGAATTAAGTTGTTTTGATTTCCTGCAAATTCTTTGAAATATTCTACTGAAGCTCCTCCGACCAACATACCTGATGTTGCTAAAACAATACAAGGTCCCCCTTCTACTACATTTTTTCTTTCCTGGGGAGAACCAACTCTAAAAAAGAATTTAGATGTAAAAGGATTTTTATCCTGAAATATTTCTGAACGAACTTTGTTGCTTAAGAAATCCGGATAAGCTGTATGAATTGCATTAATATCCCAAATCATACCATCAATATAAACCGGAACTTTTTGCAGTTTTCCTGTTCTCATTGCATCTTCTAAAATAAGCATTGTTTCTTGTGCTCTTCCTAATCCTAATTCAGGAATTAAAACTTTTCCATTTCTTTGTATTGCTTTAGTAATTAAATTTAAGAAATGCTCTTCAGATTCTCTTTTTGAAGGAAAAGTGTCATGTTTTGAACCATATGTTGATTCTGTGATTACAGTTTCTACTCTTGGAAAATTTGCTATTGCAGGGTCAAGCAATCTTGATTTTGCATATTTATAATCTCCTGTATAAAGTAAATTATGCAATCCATTTCCAATATTAAGATGGACCATTGCACCTCCAAGAACGTGTCCTGAATTATAAAAAGTTAATCTTATATCTGGAGTTACATCTGTGACTTCACTGTAATTAAGGCAAATGCTGTGTTTTACCATTTCTTTTATGTCTGAGGAATCAAATAAAGGTTTTGAAGCTTGTTTGTAAGCAACACCAATAAAATCTAAAGAAAGAAGTGCTGCAATGTCTCTTGTTGGAGGAGTCATGTAAACTGGGCCTTTGTATCCCATTTTATATAAGTAAGGAAGCAATCCAACGTGGTCAAGATGTGCGTGGCTTATAATTACTGCATCTAACTGTGCTATATCAAATTCAGGAATATTGAAAAAAGGAAATTTGTCCTGTCCTGAAGATGCAACATCTATTCCGCAATCAAGAAGAATTTTTGAGTTTGGTGTTTGCAATAAAATAGAACTTCTTCCAACCTGTCTTCCTCCTCCTAAAAAAGTTAATCTTACCCATTCTTCTACTTTTTCTGGATTCCATTCTTTGTAAATTTTTTTTCCTATTGAATTTAAAAATTTTCTTCTGTAATTGTTATTTGCATAAAGGACTTCTCTGATATTTTCAGTAATCTGGCTTTTTATTGCAGGAGATCTTTGGATTTGCGGAGTCCATAAAGTTTTTTTTCTGATTTCGTCAAGAATAGAACCTTGTTTTCCAATAACCATTCCTGGTTTTTTTGCTTCAATTATAACAATGCTTCTTTGAACATCAAAAATTAAATTTGTAATTTCTGCTTCCTGGGGAACAATGTTTTTTATTTCATCTTCAGCTTTTTCTTTATCAGGAAGAATTTTTTGGTCTGCTCTAAGTTCAATTCTTTTTTTTATTTGTTCAACTATTTCTTTTATTTTTGATTCTCCTTCTTTGAAGAATTTTTCATTGTCAGTATAAAGAACTATGTTTGCACCTTCAAAACTCGCTTCTTTGATATAACCTCTTAATTGCTCTGTTATGTTTTTTAAAATATCCATTTATTCACCTAAAATATAAATTATGTCATTTAATCTTCTTTGTAATTTGGCTGTATTTCCTGTGACACCACTTTTTTAATTCCCTCTTTTGATATTGTAAAAATATTAATTCCATAACCTGAAGCCATGTCTCTTTGAGTTGAAGATTTTAAAGATTCTTTTGCTAATTCAACTCCTTCTTGAATTGTTAATCCTTTTTTATATTGTCTTTCTAAAAGCCCTAAAACATAAGGCATTCCAGAACCAAAATTTGCATCATAATCTTCTACTTTTACAACACTTCCTGCTGGTTCTATTGTATAAAGTTCTGCTGTTCCATTCTCGTTAAGACCTCCGAGAAGATTTCCTACTTGCATAGGGATCATGGAAGGTTGTCTGATTCCAGAATAAAGAATTCCTGAAAGTAAATTTGCAGCTTGTTTTATAGTTGGTCTTGATTTTGATTTTAATTCTTTTAATCTTAATTCTGCTGGAAGAAGTTTTGCAACTCTCTGAGCATCTGAAACGCTTCCACAAAAAGACATTAAAATATAATCATTTATCTGGATAGTTTTCTGATAATTTTTATTTACCACAAGATGCCCTGCAGAAACTTGCCTATCAGAAGCCATTACAACTCCGTCTTTACAAACAATTCCTAAAATAGTTGTTCCTGTTTTTAATATTGAATTTTTTAATTCAGCATCCATTTTATATTCAAAGAATAATCTTCAGTGATTTTTTAGAGTATTTAGCATTTATAAGTTTTTTGATTTGGATTTTTGGAAATCTGCATTGTAATCTGCAATATCTTTTGATTTTGAAATAGTTATAATCTCCGTCATTAAATCTTGCAATGTAAGGTTTTCTAATTTGGTTAAAAATTTTTTTGTCCCTTTATTATATAAATAAATAATATATAATTCATTTCTATCTAAATTTTTTATATAAGTAGTTTTATTCCCAAATATAATGGGCATATTTTCGGTATAATCTAAATTATTTATCATTTTAAGAATGCAGTTGGTCCGAGTAAATTATGGACTTATTTAATTATAATAATAGCTGGAGAAATAATTCCAATTGTATTTGCTATTATTGTTTTCATAAATATTTGGAGAGAAAGGGATTTATAAATTTTACTAACTTGTTTTTATTTCCTGCATTTTACTTGTTCTGTCTTTTTTAAAGCGAATTACATTTTCTACAAAACCCTCAATTTTTTGTTCATGACTGACAATTATTAATTGATTTATATTAAGTTGTTGTAAAACATCTCGCATTTTGTCTAATTGTTGCTCACTGAAACCGTCTGTTGGTTCGTCAAGAATTACTAAGTCGCGGGTTTTTATTTTGCTTAGCATTGAGTTTATAACCTGATTTAGTGCAAGACGATATGCCAAAGCAATTGCAGTTCTTTCACCTCCAGATAAATAAGCATAATCAATTTCATAATCCTGCTGTTCGACTATTGGAGTAAAGTCGTCGCTAAGGCGAATATTAAGATTGTCTGAGACAAGCATGTAAAACCATTCTGCAAAGAGTTTTGAGAATTCTGATTTAAGTTTTAACATGACGTTTTTTTCAATAAATGAAATCAGAGAGATAAAATGTTTAGAAAGCCAGTTTTCAAGTTCTGTTATGTAATTTAATTGATTTTTTATTTGCTCTATTTTTTCTATGTTAATTTTTAATTGCTCTATTTGGGCTGAGAAAACTTCTATTTCTTTTTTTAATTCAGCAACTTTTATTTCTGCTGTTCTTTCCTGAGTGAGAGCATTCTCTAATTCTTTTTGTTTTGTATTAAAGAGATTTGCAAAATCTTCAAGAGCATCAGAAGAATTTCTTAAAGAATCTAAATGATGTTCTAAAAGAGCAATGTCTTTTTTAATTGTAGTGCTTGAGTTTTCTACATCCTGAATTTGTTTTTGTTTTTCATTTATTCCCTGCAATTTCATTTTACATATTTTTAAGTCAGTAATTTTTTTGTCAAGCAAAGAATTTTTTGATTCAATTTCTTTTAGTTTTTCATTGATTTTTTTCTTTTCTTCGTCAAGTAAATCTATTTGTTTTTGGGCTTCTGCATTTTCAGAATGAATTTTATTTAAAACATTTGCACGATAAACAGCGTCGATATTTTGCAGACATGTAGGACAGATTTTCAAATCAGAAAGATTTAATTCTAATTTCTTATTTTCTTCGAATTTTAATTGAAGTGCATTTATAGAGGAGTTTGTTTCTAAAATTTTATTTACTAAGTTTTCTTTTTCTTTTTTGTTTAGATTAATGACATTTTCTAATTCATTTATTTTTGATTCGTCAAATTGTAATTCTTGTAATTCTGCAATCTGTTTTGAGATTTCTTCTATTGATTTATTGTTTGAAAAGATTGTATCATTTTTGTTTGCAATTATTATTTTTGTTTTTTCAATTTCCTGCAGGAATTTATTTCTCTCTTCAATTTTTTTTGAGATTTCATCTTTTTCTTCCTGAATTCTTTTTCTTTGCTCTTTTTTTAAGAATAATTCTTTTTCAATTGAAGAAAGATTCAATTGTTTTTCTTCTAGTTCATCTTCTTTTGAGATTAGGTCAAATTTATCCTGTTCAAGATTTGCAGTCATACCTTCTTTTAATCTTCTTTCTTCTCTTAATTTTGAAGTCAGAATAGAAGCATTTTCAAGAATTCTTTTATATTTATTTATTCCAAAAACGTGCCTTAAAGTATTTATTCTTGTTTCTGAATCCTGCAAAATTATTTGCTTCATTTCTTCCTGAGGAGTATAGACAGTAAATTTGTAGAGAATGTTTTGTTTTTTTGCGAATTCAGCAGGGTAATTTAAAATTTCCAAAATTTTTCCTTTTAGTTCTGTTACAGATAATTCTTTTTTTTCATTATTAATTATGATTGAACAAGAATCCTGTGATATTGTCTTGCCTTTTTTTAGAGTTCTTTCTACAATTATCTCTTTGTTATCTATCTCAAAAATTATTTTTACTCGTCCTTGTTTTTCTCCATTTCTCAATAATGAAGAACCTCTTTGTCCTGGCTGTAATCCAAATAAAGCAAACTCAATTGCTAAGAGAATAGAAGTTTTTCCAGAACCAATATCTCCTGATAGTAATGTGGAGCCCTCTGGAAAATTTATTTCCTGATGTTCATAACTTCTAATGTTTTCGAGAGTAATTTGTTTTATTTTCATTTTAAAATTTCAAAACTTTTTTTGCTTCGTCAATGACTCTTTTTGTGAAAAGGTCTGTTTTTTCTCCTTCTTGTTTTTCAATTGAAAGTGCATTAATTAGTTGAGGTATGAATTCATTGAAATTTGTTTGATTTTGCTGAGAATAAATTTTTATTGTTTCTTCTTCTATATTGTCTATATCTTTTTCTTTAATTTCTAATTCCATTTCAATTTCTTTTGTTTTTAATTCATGAGTATTTTTTAGTAAAAAATATGCTCCTTTTTTGGATGCAATTTCTTCGATTTGAGAAAATTTTATATCAGAATTTTTTCCTGCTTCTAGCTCACCTTTTATTCTAAGAAGAATTATTTTATCTTCAACGTCTCTTTTATCTATTTCAGAAATTATTTTCTCTGTTGCATTCAAAGTGCTTGTGATTTCAATTGAAATTGAAACAACTTCTTTTAATTTTATTTTTATTCTTTGAAGGGAGTTTTCTAAAGTTGTGTCAACAAGGTAAAAACCTCCGTGCTGTAAATCTTCGAGTTCCTGAAAATTGTTTGGGAAGATTGGTCCGGGGTATACAAAATTTTGATATTTGAAATCTATGTGTAAATGCCCTAAAGCATAATAATCTGCTTTTGGAATTGTGTCTGTTTTAAGAGAATCAATAGGTAATGTTCCTTTTGCTTTATCAATAGTTGTATGAAGCATGAATATCTTAAACATTCCAGGTGAGTCGTTTAATTTGATTCTTCTTAAGTCATCAATTTCCAAACCTGATTTTTTTCCAGGATAACCATAAATCGCGACACCTTTGTGAATAATAGGATTAAGAATTATTTTTTCTCCATCTTCTTCGGCATTCATTACATTTTTACAAAAACCTGCTTTTTCAAGAACATCAAGAAAAGTTTTTCCTGAGATTGAATAGTCATGACTTCCTGCAATTATAAAGCAGGGAATTTGTGATTCTTTTAATCTTTTGAATTCTGCAAAAGTTTCTTTTAAAACTTCTATTCCTGGATAGGCAGAGTCAAATAAATCTCCTGCAATTAGAACAAAGTCAAGTTTTTTCTTGATGCAAATATCTATTGCATTTTTGAATGACTGAAAGTTTAAATCCTGCAATGGCTGTTGTTTCCATCCTCCTAAATGAACATCTGATATATGTGCAAAGCGTACCATCTTTTATATAAGATAAATCAATAAAATTTATAACCATGCGAAAATAAAAGAATATATAAAATTGATTGTGGTTTAATAAATATGAGACTAAATATTCTTTTTGGTGGCGCAGCAGGGCAGGGTCCTAATTTTTTGACGAATTTGTTAGGGAGTGCTCTTGTTAGATTAGGTTATCATGTTTTTTATTCGCGAGATTATCAAAGTTTGATTAGAGGCGGACATAATTTTAATGTTCTGACTTTTTCAGAAGAGCCAGTTTATAGTAATGACAGCAGAATTGATATTTTAGTTTGTCTTGATGAGAATACAGAAAGAATTCATAAAAAGAATTTGAAGAAAGAAGGGGTGATTTTGAAAGGACATAAGGAAAATGTATATTATTCAGGCGGATTGTTTAAGATTCTTGGACTTGATTTTAAAATTCTTGATAATTTGCTAAAGCAAGAGAAAAGATATGATGAAAATATAAAATTTGCTAAACAGGGTTTTGATGAGATGAAACAGAATATTCCAGTTTCAAAACCTGTTATTAAGAAAACATATTTCATGAATGGAAATCAGGGAATTTCAGAAGGTGCTGTGAAATCTGGTTTGGATATTTATTATGCTTATCCTATGACTCCTGCCACACCTGTTTTGGGAGAGTTGGCAGAAAAGCAACTTGAGAGAAATATTTTTGTGTTTGAATTGGAGAATGAGATTTCTGTGATTAATGCTGCAATTGGAAGTGCAATGACAGGAGCAAAGACAATGATTGGAACTTCTGGCGGAGGTTTTGATTTAATGACTGAAGGATTGAGTTTGACTGGAATTGCAGAAGTTCCTATGGTTATTTATCTTTCTCAAAGACCTGGACCTGCGACTGGTGTGGCAACTTATACAGGACAAGGGGATTTGAATATTGCAAGACATGCAGGACATGGAGAATTTTCCAGAATGGTTTTAGCTCCAGGAGATCCAAAAGAAGCTCAAGAATTAACAAGTCATGCTTTTTATTTTTCACAGAAATATAAAGTTCCTGCAATATTAATTGGAGATAAACATCTTGCAGAAAGTTTTTATACATTAGTTGAAGAGTCGAAAATAATTGGTTCAAAGAAATCAACTTCTTTAATGAGATATAATAGTTATGAAAAGGATGAATTTGGAAGTGCAACTGAAGACCCTGAGAAAATTAAAAAAAATGTTGAGAAGAGATTTCTTAAGGGTATTGAGATGAAAGAAGAAGCAGAAAAATTTAAAGGATTTAATATTTATGGAAAAGATTCACAGAATGTTATTGTAAGCTGGGGGAGCACTAAGGGAGCGATTCTTGATGCGATAAAAGATTTGAATTGTAAATTTTTGCAAGTGCTTTATGTTGAACCTTTTTCAGCTAAAATAAAACAAGAGCTTGATGGCAAGAATATAATTTTGATTGAGAATAATTCAACTGGACCTTTGGGAGATTTAATTAGTGAGAAGACAGGAATATTTATTAATAATAAAAATAAAATATTAAGATATGATGGAAGACCTTTTTTGGCTGATGAATTAAAAAAAGCGATTGAAGAGAGGATAAAATGATGAAAAAAATTTTAGTTGTTTATTATTCAAGGACAGGGCATACTAAGAAAATTGCAGAAGAGATTTCCAAAAATTTAAATGCAGATATTGATGAGATTATTGATAAGAAAAAAAGAAAGGGATTTATTAGATTTCTTTCTGCAGGAAGAGAAGCACTTAGAGGAAATTTAACAGAGATAGAATTTAATAAAAAGACTGAAGATTATGATTTGGTTGTTATTGGAACTCCAACTTGGGCTGGAACAATACCTCCTGCTATAAGAACTTATTTGAGTAAAAATAAACCCAAGAATATTGCGTTCTTTTGCACACATGGAAGTGAAACTGAAGGAAAAGTTTTTGAAGAATTGGAAAAATTGAGCAATAAACCTTTAGCAACATTATCTTTGAGAGCAAAAGATGTTGATTCTTCTGATGAGAAGACTAAAGACTTTTGTGAGAGGTTGAAATGAATTTAATAAATATGTTTGCTGTATTGGCAACAATTAGTGAAGTAACTATGGCTTCAGCAGGTTTTCCTCAGGCAATAAAAATATTCAAAAAAATAACTTCAAAATTGATTAAGCAAAAATGACAAACCTATCAACGACAACTAAGCCGACATGGTGTCCGGGATGCTGGAACTTTCAGATACTTGCAGGTGTAAAAAGATTTTTAGAGAAATCAAAAATAAATCCTAAGGACTGGGCTATGGTTACAGGGATTGGATGTCATGCTAAGATTTTTGATTATATTAATTTAAATGGGTTGAATACTTTACATGGGAGAGTTTTACCTACATGTCTTGGTTTGAAAATTGCAAATCCAAATTTGAATGTGATTGGTTTTTCTGGAGATGGTGATGCTTATGCAGAAGGGATTTCTCATTTAATTCATGCTGCAAGATATAATTCTAATTTCAAATATTTAGTTCATAATAATCAGGTTTTTGCTTTAACTGTTGGGCAGCCGACTCCTACGACAGAAATTGGATTTAAAGATAAAACAATGCCTTTGGGTGTTAAAGTTCCGCCGTTGAATCCAATAAAGTTGATGCTTGCTTCAGGGGCTACTTTTGTTGCAAGAGTTTATGCGGATGTTAATCAAATTGAATATGTTTTGACAGAGGCATTTAAGCATAAGGGATTTGCATTTATTGAAGTTTTGCAACCGTGTATTATTTTTCATGATAATAAAGGTTATAAAGAAAAAACATATTCTCTTGATAAAGTAAATCATAACAGAACTAATTTTGAACAGGCATGGCAAAGAGCACAAGAGTTTGATTATAATACTGCAGAAAAAATTCCTCTTGGAATATTTTATCAAATAGAAAAACCAATTCTTGAAGAACAATATCCTCAACTTGCAAAACTAAAGCAAGATAAAAAGAGTTGGAAAGATATTAGAAGATAATTCTAAATAAAAAGATTTAAAAAAGAATTATATTCTTTTAATTTATGCCAACTACAAAAATAAAGTTTAATTGGGGAGTACATAGTTCTTTTATTGGAGATTACAATTTACCAGAGGAAAACGAAAGATGTCTCAAAAAAATATTAGATTATTTTCCTATTCATGGATTAAGAACTTTACAAGTTAATGGTCAAGAATATCCTATTTTAATGCTTCTTATGAATTTAGGAATAAATGCGGAAAAAAGAGATTATTTTCTTAATTCAATAAGAAACATTAATGAAGCTGAGAAATATTTTGAATCTGAGGGGAGGATTTTTCTAAGTAAAAGATTTAATAAAAATTAATCTCAAATCCCATAAACTCAATTTTTCAAAAAATAATTTTTCGCATCCGATTTCTTTTGCATTATAATCTAATTTTCCAAAATCAATTCGTGGTGCAAGAGATGAAGTAATTAAGAAAATTATTCCTTTTTTTTCTAAATGAGATTTTGCTTGTTGTAAGAATCTCAAAATTATTTCATTTCCTTTTTTTCCTCCTGTTGTTGCTGTTTGTGAATCTTTTGGTTCTCTGGAATCTTCTGGAAGATAAGGGGGATTGAAAATGATTAGATTAAATTTTTCTTTAATTTTCTCAAATAAGTCAGATTTAATGCAATGAAATCCTAAAAGGTTGCAATGTGAAACTGCTTTTTGATTTATATCTGAAGAGGAAATGTTTTTTACTCCAAGTTTTTTTGCTGTTTCAAGATGAATTCCTGAACCTGCTCCGATTTCTAAAAATTTTAATTCAGGATTTTCATTTAATAATTTCGGAAGTTTTTCTTTTAGAATTTGGGACATTAAATAGGAATCTTCTGCTGGCTGGTAAATCATTTTAAGAAACTTTGTTAAAAAAATCTATGAGCTCTTGTTTAAATAAGAATACAGCTATTAGAGCACCGACTAAAAAAAGCAAAGAGAATATTAATAGGATGATTATTATTTTTCCTTTGGGACTTACACCTTTTTCATAACTAGAAATTTTTTTAGGGGATTTTTTCTGAATTGGTTTTTCTTTTGGAATTTCTTTTTTTTCTACTGGAAATATTTTTTTAATTTCAGGAGATTCACCATAAGCTGAGATTCTTTGAACTGGTTTTCTTTTTATTATTGGCTTTTTAATCATAGATTTTATAGGAGACATTGGTTTTTCTTTTGGAATTTCTTTTTCTATGCTTGGAGTTTGCAGTGCTTTTGCAGCTTCTTCAATTTCTTGTTTTTTATAACCTGCATTAAAAAAAGTCATCATTGCTTTTTTAATAGATTCTCCTTTAGAAACTGCTAATTTTAGACCTCCAAGAATTTCTTCATTTACCATGATAATTTAAAGAAGAAGATGTTATTTAAAAATTATAGGTAGAAATAAAAAACTTAAAGCCCTCACTCTAGGATAACAACAAGTAGGAACATTTAAAAATATCTCTTTAATCACTTTTTTATGAAAACATTAGTTGAAAAATTTGATAAATTTGCAAAATTAAAAGAACTTAAAAAAGGAATGAATCATCTAGTTCATAATCCTAATAATCAAAAAGAATATAATTTCACAAAGAGTCTGTTTGATGAATATTTTTGTGATCCTTCTATGTTTGAAGCTATTAAGAAAATAATGATAAATTTGGAAAACGAAGACGTATCTTTAGATCTTAAAAATAAATTAAAAACAAGAGTTGATTTATTTCGAACATTTTATCTTAAAGGAGAAAATGAGGCTAAAAAAACAATAGAATATAATAAGAATTACCCAATTACTAAGGAATTTCCAGAATTATCTCATGACCTTGAAAATTATTTGCATGATTTTAAAACATTTATCACAGAAGAGAATTTCTATCAGGAAGAATATTTAAAACTAAGAACAAAATATAATATGCTTAAGAACAGAAACTCTGACATAAAACTTAATGAAATATTTAGTTTAGAAGATGATTCTTTTAAAAGAAAGTATGAAAATTCCATAAAAAATTTAAATGGGATAGGCATTTCAGAGAACCAAAAAGAATTCAATTACAAAAATTTAGTATTTGATGAAATCGAAAAGGATTTTAAATTGATTGATAGTATTATCCAGGTTGAAGAAAGTATACCTACCGACACTTTTAAAACAAACTATGAATCTGAATTGAAATTGACAATTGATTATACAAACAGGGAAATAAGGTTGGAATATTCTCAAGAGAAAGGAGATATCTGCAAATATAAACCCTCAAAACTTCAAAACTTTTCCGTTTGATGAAAGGTGAGATGTTTCTCTGAATTTGTAGCCGAATTCTGATGCAAGTTCAATAAAAGGAGTTTCTTGTTGCAGTGTTCCATGTGCTGGTATAACGTGTTTTGGCTTTATCATTTCTAATAATTCTCTCATATCTTCTCTGCTTCCATGTCCATGAACATGAACATCTGTTTGAATTTTTACTCCAATTCTTCTTAGTTTTTTGTCGAGTTTTTCACGCGCAAGAATATTTACTGGGACAGGAATTACACTTGAGGAAAAAATTAGATTGTCTCCTGATTTAAATTGAAAAGGCAATGTTCCTCTTACAATTCTTTCTAAAACAGAATTTTCTTCTGCCTGATGACCTGTGCATACAATGAAATATTTTCCTCTGTTTTTTTCAAGAGTCCGTAAAAATGATTCTCTTTGTTTTGAGAATTTTATTAAACGAATATTTTTGAAAGGCCAGAGATTTACTTTTTTTGCTGCTTCAATATTTTTAGATAAACTTCTTCCAATGAATACAATTTCTCTTTTTGTTTTTTTTGCAAGTTTTACTATATTGATTAATCGCTCAATATGTGAAGAGAAAGTTGTTACAAAAAATGCAGAATTTTTTCCTTTCATTTTAGAGATTGCGTCTTCTAATAAATGCTGGGCAATTCTTTCTCCTCCAGGTTTTGTTTCTGTTCTTGAGTAAAGAGCGTCAATTATTGCAACTTTAATACCTTTTTTTCCGAGTTCTCTCATTTTATTATAGTTTGGAGGTTTGCCTAAAGTAGGATAGTTGTCAAATTTTAAATCTAGTGCATAGAAAAAAATTCCTTCTTTTGTATGAAGTGCAGGAAAAATGCAGTGAGGAATTGAATGAGTTGTACCTACGAAATCTATTTTATATTTTTCAGATTTTCCTTTTACAAAAACTGTAGAATTTAATTTAACTGTTTTTAGGGGATTTGAAATTTTAATTCTTTCATCTTCTAAAACAACTTCAAGAAATTTCATTGTGAATGGGCTTCCATAAATTGTTGCTTTGGGATATCGTCTTGCAAGATAAGGAACTGCTCCTATATGGTCAAGATGTGCATGACTAATAAAAATTGCTCTTACTTTATCTTTCCATCCAAGTTTATCTAAAATTAAATCATCGGGAATTGCTCCAAATTCTCTTAATTTTTTTTCAGAGTATTGTCCTTGGTGTTTTTTATTGCTTTGTTTAAATCTCGTTTCAGTATAATTCAATAAGTGTTCTTCCTGAAGTTCAACTATTCCAGGAATGTAAAGACCCATATCAAATATGAAAACATCTTCGCCTACTTTGACTGCAGTCATATTTTTTCCTGCTTGTTCAAAACCTCCAACTGTGCATACTTCCATTTTTTAATCTATTTCACTCTCTTTTAAAATATTTGGTAAGATATATTTAATAAGGTTTCTCTATCTGTAAGATTTATAATTCAGTCAAATAATATAATTAATATGGTTTTGTCTAATGAGGTAATTCATTATGTTAAAGGGAATGTTGATGAATCATCTAAAATTTGCAGAATAAAAAGAAAAATTCATCCTCATACGTTAAGACATAGTTTTGCAACTCATTTAATTGAAAATGGCTATGATATTACAAATGTCAGGCATTGCTGGGGCATAAATCTCCTAAAACAACTTTAATTTACACTCATATCGCATCACCGAATCTTATAAATACTAAAAGTTCTTTAGAAAGTTTATGAAATCCTTAAAACCTTCAATGCGAGAGAATAAAAGATATTTATTAGTTGAAGGGAAAAATTTGAAGGAAAATATTGAAAAAGCAATATTGGATTTTATTGGAGTTTTAGGAATGTCAAAAGTTGGATTGGGTTGGATTAAATCAAATTCAAATTCTGCTATTATTTCTGTGAATCGCGAAATGGTTGATTCTGTTAGAGCTTCCTTATGTGTCTGGCCTGAAAAAATGGAAGTTAAAAAAGTTTCAGGAACTTTGAAAAGTTTGAGAAAATGAAAACACTTTCTTTAAAACAGCCCTTTGCAGAATTAGTTGTTTCAGGAAAGAAAACTATTGAACTTAGGAAATGGAATACAACTTTTAGAGGAAATTTTCTTATTCACGCTTCAAAAAAACCAGATAAAGAGGCTATGAAAAAGTTTGGATTTGATAATCTTGCATTAGGATATATTGTCGGAAAATCAGAATTAATTGAAGTTAAAAAATATTTGAATGAAAAGGAATGTAAAAAAGATAAAAATAAACATTTAGCTGATTTTTCATGGGGAAATTTTGGTTTTATATTGAAAAATTCAAAGAAAATTAATCCAATTCCTGCTAAAGGAAAGTTAGGGTTTTGGGAATTTTGTATACCAAAAACCTTTTAAATAATTATTTCTTCAAAATTTTGAACAGAGAAAATAACGAGTTAAATTTATTATAAAATTCTCTAAGATTAAGATAAAATGGATATACCGATGGATATACAACATCAACAAATGGGTTATGATAGAACTGCTACAATGTTCTCTCCTGACGGGCATTTGCTTCAAGTAGAATATGCTGAAAAGACAGTTAGACTTGGAGTTTCAAGTATTGGAATAGTTTGTTCTGATGGTATTTTTATAATTGCTGATAAAAGAATAGATGACAAATTAATTGTTCCTGAATCTGCAAACAGAGTTCATGAAATTGATTCTCATATTATTGCAAGCACAGCAGGAATTACTTCTGATGCAAGAGTTTTGATTGAAAAAGCACAGGTTATTGCGCAACAAAACAGAGTTACTTATGATTCTGAAGTTGAGCCGGAATTAATCATAAAAGAAATTTCAAATATTAAACAACAATTCACACATTATGGTGGAGCGCGACCTTTTGCAGTTTCTATGATGCTTGCGGGGTTGAATAATGGAAAACCTCAATTATTTACAAGTGATGTTACAGGAAGTTATTTTATGTATAATGCAAATGCGATTGGAGAAAATGACGAAAAAATTAAAGAAAAACTTCGTGAGAGTTATAAAAAAGATTTAACAATTAAACAAGGTGTTAAACTTGCTTTGAAAATTTTCAAAGAAGTGCAAGAAAATAAATTTAATGCAAATAAATTTGAAATGACTTATATTAAAAGTGATGAAGGTAAATTAAAAAGAGCAGAAGGAAAAGAATTAGAAGGATTTATTAAATAATGGTTAATACAACAGCAAGAATAAAAAAAGCAGGAAAACATTTTGAAATACTTGTAGATTTAGATGAAGCATTGAAATTTAAAAAAGGAGAAACTAATTCAATTACATCAGAAAATGATGTTATTTTTACAAATATTAAACAAGGTGAAAGAGCGTCGGAAAAAGATTTGAAAGAAGCTTTTGGAACAACTGATGTTAATGAAATTGTTCAGAAGATTGTTAAAGAGGGAGAAATATTGACCACACAAGAACATAGAGATGCTGAACAAGAAAAAAAGTTTAAACAAGTTGTTGATTTTTTGGTTCATAATGCTGTTGACCCTCAAACAAATAATCCTCATACTGCAGAAAGAATTAGAAGTTCTTTGGAACAGGCACATGTTAATATAAAAAATGTTCCAGTTGAAAATCAGATTAAAGATATTATTGAAGCAATAGAAAAAATTATTCCGATAAAGATTGAGACAAAGAAAGTGAAAATTACAATTCCTGCAATTCATACTGGAAAAGTTTATGGATTAGTAAATCAATATAAGGAAAAGGAAAACTGGCTTGATAATGGAGATTTGGAAGTAATTGTAAATATTCCTGCAGGAATAATTATGGATTTTTATGATAAATTAAATTCTGCAACACATGGAAGTGCATTGACGGAGGAGGTAAAAGAATAAAATGAGATTAAGGTCTTATTTTCAAAATAAAGAAGATTTAAAAAAGATAAATAAATCTTTTAAGAATAAGAGTTAAAATGGCAGAACAAAATAAAAACGAAAGAAAAATTGTTATACCTGGTGAAGTAATTGCTGAAGGAGATGATTTCTTGCCTGGCGAGGGAACAGAGAAAAAGCAAGGAAAAATAGTTGCGAATAAATTTGGTTTAGCTGAAGAATACAACAAGCTTGTTAAGGTGATTTCTTTGTCAGGAGTTTATGAACCGCGGAGAGGAAACGTTGTTATAGGAAAGGTTGAGAATGTTACTTTTAATGGTTGGGTTATAGATATTGATGCTGCTGAAAATGCTTTTTTGCCTTTGACTGAAGTTCCGCGTTTTGTTAAGAAAGATGAGATTGAAGAAGTTATGAATATTGGTGATATGGCTGTTGTGAAGATTTGGAATATTAATAAGAGAGGAATTGATTTGAGTTTGAAGTCAAGAGGGCTTGGAAAAATTGAAGACGGAATGATTGTCAGAATAAATCCAAATAAAGTTCCGAGAGTTATTGGAAAAGAAGGAAGCATGGTAAATTTAATAAAAAATGAAACTGGTTGTAATATTACAGTCGGGCAAAACGGATTAATATGGATAAAAGGCGACAAGATAGAAAGTGAGTTGCTTGCAAAGAGAGCGATTTTATTTGTTGCTGAAAAATCTTTTGTATCTGGTTTGACTGAAAAAATAGAAAAATGGTTTGAAGGAGAGAAAAAATGAGTAAAGAATTTAAGAGACCAGATGGAAGAAAAGTTGATGAGATTCGTGAGATGAAGGCGAAAGTTGGAATTGTGCCAAATGCTGACGGAAGTGCGATGTTTCAATTTGGAGATACGATTGCGATTGCTGCTGTTTATGGTCCTAAGAAAATGCATCCTCAACATTTGCAAAATCCTGAAAAGGGAACTTTGAGATGCAATTATAATATGATGAGTTTTTCTGTTACTGACAGGATAAGGCCTGGTCCAAGCAGAAGAAGCACTGAAATTAGCAAAATAATTGAATGGGCATTAGAACCTATTGTTATGATTGACAAATATAAAAACATGGTAATTGATGTTCATATTAATATTCCTCAGGCAAATGCGTCGACGAGATGTGCTGGAATAAATGCTGCTGCAATGGCTTTAGCTCATGCAGGAATTCCAATGAAAGATTTAGTTTCTAGTGTTTCAATTGGAAAATTAGACAAACAACTTGTTGTAGATTTAAATAAAAAAGAAGAAGATTGGGAAGAAGGTGAAGGTGCAACAGATATCCCAATAACTTTTACAAATGATGGAAAAATGACTCATATTCAATTAGATGGTAAAATTAATACAAAACAATTAAATGAAGCTGTTGAACTTGCAAGAAAAGCCTGCAAAGAAATTTATGAAGTTCAGAAAAAAGCATTAAAAGAGATTGGAGAATGAAATGGATAAAGAATTAACAATTTCAAACTTGACAGGAAACAAAATTAAGAAATACTTAGCAGAAGGAAAAAGGTTTGACAACAGAAAGCCTGATGAATTTAGAGAGATAGTTATTGAAACAGGTATTTCAAAAAATGCAGAAGGAAGTGCAAAGGTTAAAGTAGGAAAAACAGAAGTTTGGGTTGGTATTAAGATGAATGTTGCTGAGCCGTATCCTGATTCTCTGGACAAAGGAAATTTAATGGTAACTGCAGAGTTGCTTCCTTTGAGTTCTCCAAGATTTGAGAGCGGACCTCCTAGGTTTCCTGCTATTGAATTGGGAAGATTAACTGATAGAGCAATAAGAGAAAGTAAATTTATTGATTTTAAGAAATTATGTATTAAAGAAGGAGAAAAAGTTTGGACAGTTTTCATAGATATTTATTCTATAAATGATGATGGTAATTTGCTTGATGCAGCTGTATTAGGAACGATTGCTGCTTTGAAAGATGCAAAGATACCAAAGTATGATAAGAAAGAAGAAAAGGTTTTATTTGGCGAATGGACAAAAGATAAATTGCCTTTATCTAAAGAGATTCCTATTTCAATAACTGCTTACAAAGTTGGAGATAAGTTTATTGTTGACCCGACAAGAGATGAAGAAGATATCAGTGAAACAAGAGTAACTGTTGGGAGTTCAAATGGGGTAATTTCTTCAATGCAAAAAGGAGAATCTCAAGAGTTGGAAGTTGCAGAGTTTAAAGAAATTTTAGAACTAATAACTAAAGTAGAACGTAATATTTTTAAAAAGCTGGAGAAGTTATAATAAAATGGAAGGATTAAAAAATAAGATTGAAGGATGTCCTTATATAACATTTTGTAAAGATTATGATCAAGGGGGAAAAATTTGTAATGGAGAAGATTATACAAATTGCAATAAATATATTAAATTAGTTACAGATTCAAAATTAGCTTATGAAATAAAATGAATGTAGAAGATTTTACAAGATATGAAAGAGCAAGAATTTTAGGAGCTCGGGCTTTTCAGATTGCAATGAATGCTCCGCTTTTGATTAAGATAAGTCAGGATGATTTGGAAAAGATAAAGTTTGATGCTTTAAAAATTGCAGAGGTTGAACTGAATTCTAATATTCTTCCAATATCTGTTAAAAAACCATTTCCTAAAAAGAAAGAAGAATTATTGAGAAGAATGAAATCTCCTCAGATAAGTGATGAAAAAGCTAAAAAGATGGAAGAAAGGGAAGAAGGAAGAATTGAGGAAGAAGGGGAGATAATGGAACTTGCCAAGCCAGAAGATGAAGAAGAGAGTGAAGAAGGCAGAGAGGAATAAATGACAGAAAGCATAAAAGGACTTGTAAAAGATATAAAACAAGAAGAAGGAAATTTTTTCTTAAAACTTGATAAAGGACTAGTATGGGATTTGATTGAAAAAGGAATAATAAGTCAAATAGAATATCCAAGTTTATTAAAAGGAGAATTTATAGAATATTTTGTTTCTGAAAAAAAAGGGAGTGAATATATTATTTATGGATTGATTATTGGAAAAGAAAAATCTTCAAAGAAATATCAATATACAAAAATTAAGCGTGTGTAAATTAATTAACTTTTTATATGACAGAATTCTTTAATTTTTATGCAAATAAGTGGGGTATCTGCAAAATCGATTTTGGATTCGCGGTGTGAGAGAACTATTTTTGTGAGTATTAAGACAACTTCTGGCAAAAGTTTTTCTGCGTCGTCTCCTTCTGGAAAGTCAAAGGGAAAGCACGAGGCAAAATCTTATGTGAAAAGTATTGAAGGAGATATAAAAAAGATAGAGCAGTTGGGAGAGTATTTTTCTGAGGAGATAATAGAAAGTTTTGATGATTTGAAAAGAATTGAGGATATTGTTGACAGGCAGATTGGGGCGAATACGCTTTTTGCTTTGGAGTCGGCTGTTTTGAAAGCACTTGCAGAGGAACAAAAAAAAGAAGTTTGGGAACTGATAAATCCAGATGAAAAGAATTTTCCGAAGTTAGTTGGAAATTGTATTGGAGGAGGAAAGCATTCAAATGCAGAGAAGAAGCCAGATTTTCAGGAGTTTTTGTTAATTCCTGATACTAATTCAGTTCTGCAAGCATACCATGGAAACAGAGATGCAAAGGTTGATGCTGAAATTATTTTAAAGAATGTTGACAAAAAGTTTGAGAATAAAAAAAATGATGAGAATGCCTGGATAACTTCTTTTGATGATAAGAGAGTTCTTGAGGTTATGAAGGATTTGAAGGATAATTCTTGGGACAGCAAAAAATTATATTTGAGTTTGGGTGTTGATGTTGCTGCGTCTGGTTTTTATAAGAGAAAGAAATATGATTATAAGAATCCGATGTTGAAAAGGGATGAGAAGGAGCAGTTTGGATATTTGTCTAATTTGATTAGTAATTTTAATTTGTTTTATATTGAGGACCCTTTTGATGAGGAGGACTTTGAGAATTTTGCAAAGCTTTTGAAAAAATTTCCTGATAGATTGATTGTTGGAGATGATTTGATTGTTACTAATCCAAAGAGATTGAAAAAGGCAATTGAGATGAAAAGTGTTAATGCAATTATTGTGAAACCGAATCAAGTTGGTTCTTTGATTAAGATGAGGGAAGTTTGTGAGATGGCTAAGAAAAATGATATTAAGCTGGTTTTTTCTCATAGGAGCGGTGAGACAGAAGAAACTATTTTAGCTGATTTGGCGTTTGGTTTTGGTGCTGATTTTTTTAAGTGCGGGATTGAGGGAGATGTCCGTGAGAAAAAAATTGAAAGATTGGCGGAGATTGAGAAGAGTTTGAAATAGTTTTCAGAGAACAATTAAATTTAAATATACAAAATTGTGGAAAGAATTATTATGGAAGGAATAATCAAATCAATTACAGAAAAAGATTTTGAATTTTCCGCTATAAGTTTCAAAAAAAAGGTAACTGGATCTGTTTTAGAATTAGAGAACTCAAAGGAAGAAACAATTGAAATTGACCTTCCAAATTATCATCCTGGAATTACTGATAGAAAATTTCTTATTGGTTCTAAAGTAAAATATAATCATGAATATAATTCATTTGGAAATGATTGGACAGATACATGTTATTCAGAATCTTATACCTTAAAAATCTTGACTGGTAAATTAAAAGGTGAAAAATTTAAAACAAATATTTCTTATTAAAAATCACGAATCATATTCAATAATTCTTCCAACACAACATAGAGTGTTCGGGTAAGCAGGCGTGGTTTTTGTGCAGAAGTTTTTTCGAGAGAAAGGATGGAACGAAAACCAATGAGAATATAGAAAATAAAACATAATAATTAAAAGATTCTCAATCACAATCTTTTTAAATTGATTTTCATCTGAATTCTTATGACTGAAGAAACTAAACAAGAAATTATTGAAGATATAGAAAATAGCGGAGTTCCTGAAGAAGTTGCTGAAGCTGAAGAAGCTCTTGATGAAAAAGAACTTAAGAAAGAGGCAGAAGCAGAATCAACTATTAAAGAGAAATCTATTCAAGAAAAGAAAAAAGAACTTTTGGAAAAGGCAGCAAAGTTAAAAGAGAAATTGACAGAGGCGCCAAAGACAGAGGAGCTTAAGGAGCAGGTTAAGATTAAGAAGAGAACTGATATGCTTATTCCTCTTGATGATTATGTTAAGGCAGGAATTTATTTGGGAACTAGGGTTGTGACTCCTGATATGAAACCATTTGTTTATAGAAGAAGGGCAGATGGCTTGGCTATCTTTAATACTGATTTGATTGATGAAAAGTTGAGGGAGGCGATTGAATTTTTGTCAAAGTTTAAATCTAAGGATGTTATTCTTGTATGCAAGAGACAGGCAGGATGGAAGGCAGCGGAAATGTTTGGGCAACTTACTGGCATTAGAGTTTTTACAAAAAAGTATCCTGCAGGAATTTTAACAAATACTTCTCTTCCGAATTTTTTTGAAAATGAATTAACTATTGTTAGTGATTCGTGGCTTGATAAGAATGCTTTGAATGATACAATGAATGTTAACAAAAAAGTTTTAATGATTTGCGATACAAATAATTTTTCTAAGGGTGCTGAGAAAGTTATTATTGGAAATAACAAAAGCCCGAAAAGTTTGGGAGTAATTTTTTATTTATTAGCAAGAGGATATTGCAAAGCCAAAGACATCAAAGCAGATATTCCTGATTTGGATTGGTGGACAGAAGAGGTTGCTGAAGAAAAAATGAAAGAGAAGATTTCTAAAATTTCAAAGAGTGTAAAGTTTGGGGTTTAAATGAACCTTATTTTAGATATAAATTCAAGTAAATATTTTGAAATAACTTGGGAAAAATTATCTTCTAATCCAAATGAAGTATTGAGTAATTTAATATCTAAAAAAGTGAATTTATTTGATAAAACTCAAACAGATTGTTTATTTAATTTTACTAAATATTTGAATAATGATAAATCTAAAATTAAAAAACAAATAGAAAATATTATTGAATTTGGAACTCCAAGATATGATATTGATTATGAATCTGTATCAAAAGATTATCCTCCTTTTGAATTTTATGCCATGAGATTTTATATAAATATATCTCATTTTGGGGAGAAAAGTGGAAGCCATGGTCCAATATTTTTAATTTTTAATCAAAACATATTTGAAAGAATCCCGGATTGTGGACGTTACAAACCAAAAAAAGGAAAAACTTACAAAGAAGGGTTAATTGCAGTTATACATGAAACAAATTCGCTAATACCAAGATTTAAGTAATATGTTTAAAACAAAAAATCTTTAAAAAATATTATTTTATTTCTTATTTATACAAATTAATGTAAAAGCAGTATTATCTAAAATTTGTATCAATACTTTAAGGGTCAGTTTATTTGTAAAAAACATGAAGAAATATTAAAGAGAAATCCAGAATATAAAAACTTAACAATAGTTATTGAATTAGAAGATTAAACCCTAAACCACAACCAACTCTTTTTGTTTTTTCCATAGTTTGTTTTGATTAAACAATATTTTCCTTTGAGTTTTTTTCCGTGTAATTCAAAGATTATTTTTTTTGAAGTTTTTTCAATTAAATTATATTTTCCATTATCCCAAATTTCAACTTTTCCTGCACCATATTGTCCTTCTGGGATTATTCCGTGAAATTTTGCATATGCAAGAGGATGGTCTTCAACTTGTATTGCGAGACGTTTTGTTCCTTTGCTTCTTGGAGGCTGTTTTGGAACTGCCCAACTTTTCAAAACTCCGTTCATTTCTAAACGTAAATCCCAGTGAAGATGCGACGCTGAATGTTTATGAATTGTGAAAATTAATTTTTTCTCAGAAGATTTTATTTTTGGTTTTGGTTCGCCTGATTTTTTCAGATTTCTTTTTTTAGAATATTGAATTAATGGCATAATTATTTGAAGAATATAAAGATTAAATATATTTTGGAAAAGAAAAATTCTTTTTAACATATTTTAGAGAAGAAAAATAATGGAATTAAAAGACGTAAAACTTCTCTTGAACATTCATACAAGAGATTTAGTAAGAGTTACCTTAAATAATTCATGGAGTTTGCAGAAGATTTGCAAATATTGATAAAAATGAAAAAGTTACTTTAGGACTTTTTTATTGTGATTATAGAGAACTTAAAAGAAGAAATGACTCATAAAACATTTACTAATTTTCTCTGTACTAAGATAAATTGGAATGATTACAAACATCTAACAATTAATAAATTTTATTCAGAATCTTATGAAGAAATTTTTAAAATTTATACAATTGAAGAAATTATCGAATTGAAAAGAACTTAACCCGAAACATTTATATATAGATTTTTTCTAAAATTCTCATAATTAAGATGAGTACTTTAATTAACACATACAATAATGTTAAAGTATGATGTATGTAGAAGTAGTCATAGTTGTAATTCTTAAGCCAATAGTTAGGAGATGTGTGAAGTGTTCTTGATATTTTATCATCAAGAATGCGCTGAGATTTTTGTTGTTTATCGACGGAAATCAATGATGTTAAATCCAGTTGATCCTGCTGGCGGCTGCGGCTATTTGGTTTGTACTTAGGCATGCAAGTTTTTTTAGTTTCTTCGGAAGTTGAAAAGCGAACTGCTCAGTAACACGTGGCTAACCTACCCTTAAGTTAAGGATACTCTCGGGAAACTGAGATTAATACTTAATAAGAGATATACCCTGGAATGATGTATCTCTGAAACTCGAGCTTAAGGAGGGGGTTGCGGCTGATTAGGTTGTTGGCGGGGTAATAGCCCACCAAGCCGATGATCAGTAAGGGCTCTTAGCGGAGAGGCCCTGAGAGGGAATCTGAGACACTATTCCTACCCCTACGGGGGGCAGCAGCTAAGAATCTTTTGCAATGCACGCAAGTGTGACAAAGCGAACCAAAGTGCTTTCCTTATTGGAAAGCTTTTGCCAAATTTAAAAAATTTGGAGAATAAGGACTGGGTAAGACGAGTGCCAGCCGCCGCGGTAATACTCGCGGTCCGAGTCGCAGCCATTTTTATTGGGTCTAAAATATCCGTAGCTTGCTTAGTAAGTTTCTTGTGAAATCTTATCTCTTAAAGATAGGGCGGGCAAGAAGTACTGTTAAGCTAGAGACTGGAAGACGTAAGAAGTACGTTCAAAGTAGCGGTAAAATGTGTTAATCTTGAGCGGACTCACAACAGCGAAGGCATCTTACGAGGACAGTTCTGACAGTGAGGGATGAAGGCTAGGGGCGCAAAACGGATTAGATACCCGTGTAGTCCTAGCAGTAAACACTGCACACTAAACATTAGTACCTCTTCGAGAGGCATTAGTGCTGAAGGGAAGCCGAGAGTGTGCTACCTGGGAAGTATAGTCGCAAGGCTGAAACTTAAAGGAATTGGCGGGGAGACACTACAACAGGTGACGCGTGCGGTTCAATTAGATTATACACCGTGAACCTCACCAGGACCGACAGCAGGATGAAGGTCAGTCTAAAGGGCTTACCTGACACGCTGAGAGGAGTTGCATGGCCGACGTCAGCCTGTGCCGTGAGGTGACCAGTTAAATCTGGTAACAGGCAAGACCCACATACATATTTACAATGAACTATATGTAGATTGCCTTGGTAACAAGGATGAAAGTGTGGGCTACGTTAGGTGAGTACAGCCTGAATGCCCTGGGCAACACGCGCGCGTCAATGGTGAATACAACGGGATGCAACTCTGAAAAGAGAAGCTAATCCCTTAAAGTTCATCTCAGTTCAGATTGAGGTTTGAAACTCAGCCTCATGACGCCGGAATCTGTAGTAATCGTTTGTTATCAGCGAACGGTGAATATGTCACTGTCTCTTGCACACACTGCCCGTCAAACCAACCGAGTTTATTTAGGATGAAACTTTTCGAAGGAGAATCTTGGGTAGACAAGGTAGGTTAAGTCGACACAAGGTATCTGTAGGGGAACCTGCAGATGGATCACCTCCTAAATTTAATTATTAACAAGTATTTCTAAATAAAATTCTCCTTATGTATTAAAATACACTGCGTCGAATTTTATCGTTGAACTACAATGTCAAAAAATCAAATTACAATTTTGAGTTATAATTATGAACTTTTACATACCATCTTATTTAACGAAAAAATTAAAAACGGACAAGGATTAAAATTCCCATTGGGCCCATAGTCTAGTGGTAGAATACTTCCCTTGCACGGTGCAAAAACGTTCGTTTTTACGACGTCCTTTGATGCATCAAAGAACGGAAGAGATCCGCGTTCGATTCGCGGTGGGTCCATAATTCTTTATGGGCTGAATAACAAAAATTTAAACAATTAAACAAAATGGTAAATGAAGATGAACCAGGAGGTTCACAAACCAAGATTATTAAGAATATGTTTTGTAGATGGAACTCCAATAGGAAAAATAAATTTAAATGGTTCAAATGGAACCTATTTGCATGAATTCAAATTATATAAAGGATATTCAAATCAAGAAATAGAAAAAATATACATACTAAATACAGGAAGAGATTATACTGGATTTAGTCAAGAACAATATCTCGAAACAATCCGAAATGGATTGAGCAGAGCATTAGGCAACGAAGTTGAGTTTAAAGAAAAACTCTCTAAGATAAAAAAATATGCTTTGGAAAAAAGATAATCACAAATCATACTCAAAAAAGAACTAAAAGTTCTAATCACTGAGACCGACGAGAAATCGTCATGGTTCCGGAAAAATTCGGGATCATTTTGAGAAGTAAAGAACTCAAATTTACATTCAATGAAATAAGCACTAGAATATTCCCACTTAGTTTAACATGAGTTAAACAATTTTAGAAGACAATACTACTATTTATGCTGTTAGATGGATAGCTTGGTTTTGGTTTTGATGAAGGACGTGGCAAGCTGCGATAAGCTTGGGGGAGTTGCATGCAAGCTTTGATCCCAAGATTTCTGAATGCGCCGAGAGGCGGAATCACGCCGGGGATTGAAACATCTTAGTACCGGCAGGAAGAGAAAATAATAATTATTCCCTTATTAGCAGAGAGCGAAAAGGGAACAGGGCAAGCTGAATCTGTCGTCGAAAGATGATTAGAGATGTGGTGAGGAAAGTCTAAGGAATTGAAAAAAAGTTTTCTGGAAAGAAACACCTCAGAGGGTGATAGTCCCGTATTTGAAAATTCTATGATGGAACTTAAAAAGAGTAGGGCTTCCTGGATTGGAGGTCTGAATATAGGAGGATTAACTCCTAACCCTAAATAAAACCAAAGTCCGATAGTGCACTAGTACTGCGAAGGAAAGCTGAAAAGTACTCTTAACCGAGGATGAAAAGATTTGAAATCTAATAGCTACAGTTTGTTACGGGTCTTACCTGCTTTGCAGAAAGATTTGTAACGTACGTTTTGAAAAACGGGCCAGGGAGTTTTTCTATATGGCGAGGCTAACCTTTATGGGTAACCAAAGCGAAAGCAAGTCTGAAAGGGCAGAAGTCATATGGATAAGACCTGAAGCCAGATGATCTATTCATGGGCAAGCTGAAGTCTTTCGAAAGGAGGATGGAAGGCTGAACCGGTGTTATATACATGTACTCGAATGACCTGTGAATAGGGGTGAAAAGCCTATCTAATTTGGCGATGGCTGGTTCCTGCTGAAATATGCCTTCGTATAGTCTTGTCTTGTTTGTTAATGGAGTAAAGTACGGATAAAACTTGCAGGGGCTAATGCTTACGGAGTTTTTTCCAACTCAGAAACTATTAACTGCATTGGACAAGAAACAGGGTGTGTATGTAAGATACATTTCCGAGACCAGAACAAGGGAGACCAGAGTTAAGGTCCCAAAATTTATGCTAAGTGTAACAAACAGTGTTTTGAATCTGAGACACTAGGGATGTAAGCCCAGAAGCAGCTATCATTTAAAGAAAGCGTAACAGCTCACCTATTGAGATTCAGAGCCTGGAAAATGGACGGGGCTAAGCATAATACCGATACTTTGGCGGCACTCAGATGAGTGTTCGGGTAAGCAGGCGTGGTTTTTGTGCAGAAGTTTTTTCGAGAGAAAGGATGGAACGAAAACCAATGAGAATCCTGGTAATAGTAGGATGTGATTTTTCTGAGAATGAAAAATGTCGAAAGAGCAAGGTTTCCTTGGCAATATATGTTAGCCAAGGGTTAGTCAGTTCCTAAGTCGTATCTTAACCGAGTACGACGATGGACATCAGGTTAATACTCCTGGACTAATTGAATTTTATAATTATGATTTGCTTTCGGATAAGCAAGCACTTGAGAGAGTGTTTTTATAAAGAAATCTGTCGAGGGTAATCCATAGACACAGATGAATTTATTAGACAAAATTGTTGATTCCAAGAGCCAGTGAAAAGATTATGATTTTGATTTAATTAACTGTACCCACAACCGGCACTGGTGCTCTAGCTGAGAAGGCTAAGACATGAAAGATTAAACCGACTAAGGGAATTCGGCAAGTTAGTCCTGTAGCTTCGGCTGAAGGGATGTCTATTTTTGTGTGCTTCAGAAATGTGTGTGCATTAATAGATCGCAGTAACGAAGACGGCCCGACTGTTTACCAAAAACGTAGCCAAGTGCTAATCTGAAAAGACTTGTATACTTGGTGAGACCTGCCCAGTGGTGGTGTCTCAAACTCCTTTTCAAGGGAGCTAAGGTCCATCAAACGGCGGGCGTAACTATGACGCTCTTAAGGTAACGTAATACCTTGTCATCTGAATGGTGACTTGCATGAATGGTTTAACGAGGTTGTCACTGTCCCTAGTTGGATTCTTCTGAAAATATTTTTCCGGTGCACAGACCGGAGACACCTAGTGGGAAGCGGAGACCTTGTGGAACTTTACTGCAACTTGTTGTTGTGAACTTAAACGAAATACATAGAATAAGTAGGAGCGTCGAAGTCGTCATTTCGGTGGCGATGGAGCGAACTTGTAATACTACTTGTTTTGTTTAAGCTTGCTAACTGTTTACAGGACAGCAGCAGGCGGGCAGTTTGGCTGGGGCGGCACCCTGCCGAAAAGATATCGGTAGGACCCAAAGACAAGCTCATCTGGCTTGGAAATCCAGAGTTGAGTGCGAAGGCAAAAGCTTGTCTGACTGTATTTTGAAAAGCAAGAAATGCAGGGAAGAAATTCTGGCTTAGTGAACCCACGTGCATTTTTAATAGATGCCGTGTCTGATAGAAAAGTTACCCCAAGGATAATAAGGTGGTCGCCCCCGATAGTTCATATTGACGGGGCGGTTTGCTATTTCGCTGTCGGCTCTCCCTATCCTGGACGTGCAGAAGCGTCCAAGGGTGTCGGAGTTCACGCATTAAAAGGGATCGTTAGCTGGGTTAAGAACGTCGCGAGACAGTTTGTATGATATCTACTAGGTGTGTTATTGTCTGAGTGGAACAATCTTCTAGTACGAGAGGAACGAGGATTGGATGCCTCTGGTGAGCAGTTGTCACATGGCAGGCTGCATAGCTACGCATTGTATGGATAAGAGCTGAATGCATCTAAGCTCGAAGCCATCCGCAAAACGAGACAATTAAGGCCGTGGAAAAAGACCACGTTGATAGAATTCGTGTGTAAGATTCGAGTGAGCAATTGCGAGAATTTCAGCATAGAATTACTAAAAGCTTTAACTTGTATTGTAATCTAAAGGTGTTGGGAATATTCTGGTGTTTATTTTTTGAAAATTTTCTATAATAACAATTCTTAAGAATAAAAAGTCTGTATAATAATTATGAACTTTAAACCAACCAGAACAAAAATAATAGATGTATTTATTCTTAGCCTTATTTTAACTATTCCTTTTGTTTTATTATTTGGTTTTATTTCTTGTTTAAATGTTGGTTGCATACAAGGGATAAGAATGGACAATCCCTGCGAATATTCTAGTATTTTTCCGCTTTCCTGTTGTGGAGGAGGATGGAGTAGAAAATGTGTTTCTCTTTTTACATATATAGTCCAAATAATTGTAATCTCATTATCTAGTTTCTTGATTACTTTTTTTTTGTTATATTTTATTTATTCTTTGTTTGAGAAAAAAAGATAGATTTTCTAAAAATTTTTATAGATTAATTTTGTTTAATAATTATGAAAAGAAGAAACTTTAAAATTATCTTTGGTATTCTATGTATTTTATTAATTTTATCAATTATTATCTTATTTTATATCTTGAGATTAAATGGTATAAAAGATTTTGATGTACCTATTAAATTAAAAGTTTGTCCTGATGAATGGTATGATAATCAAATGCTAGGACCTCCAAGCGAATCTCCTACACAATATTTTGTTCTTAATGGAAATAGAAGAGAACTTTCTGAATTTGATGTTGATTGGGTTAAGGAAAATTGTAATCTTCCTATTCAAGTTGTAGTTTAAGATATAAAATCAGTTGTGAGCAACTAGAGATATTCTGGTGTTTATTTTATGAAATAGTTATAGGGAAAAGATTATAAATAGTTAATTTAAGAAATTATTATGGTTCGAATAGAAATAATGTTAAACAAAAAAATTTTATTATTAATAAATCCAAAAAAAAGTGGAGATAGAGAATATACTGAATTGATTAAATTAGACACAGTCAATAAAGAAAGAACTTGGAATGGGATAAATACTCAAGAAGATGCAGATAATTATTTGGAATCTGACAAAGCAATACATGTTAGAATTAAAGGTTCAAATTACAATTTGCAGAGAGATATAATTAAAAAGATAAAAGTTTATTCTGAATAATTAATTATGAGAGTAACTTTGAGAATATGAATAGTTTTTATTTTTGAGAATTATTAGATTCTAATATATTCATAATCGTTTATGTTGTAAAGACATGCAAACATTTTGGAATATGGGGGAGTGTCCCAATCATATGCAAAAACTATTGTTCCTCTTGTTAAGCTGTTGCATGGAGGTGCTGATGCCAAAGTTGTGTAGACGTTTAGTTGTATTGCTCCTTTTACGCTTAGTTTGATTTCTTCGTCGTAGTGTCCAACTCCTTCTCCTATTCCAACATAACCTTTAGTGTATTCCATTCCTTTAGAAGAAGGTTCCCAGTTATTTGATTGGCATTGCCAGAAAAAAGAGTTAGAAATTAAGGTTTCTCCTTTTGCACATGGTTGTAATTCGCTTAGTGAATGTCCTGGGTTTGGTGTTTTTCCTGTTACAGCATAAACTCCAATTGCAAGAATGATTAGAATTGTTAATGTTATTATTGTGTAGGTTGCTCTTTTTGAGATGGTTATTTTGAGGTTCATAATATACTGTATATTACGCTATTTATATATCTTACTGTATATTACCTTATAATGAAAAAAGAAGTAATTGAACGTTCAGTAAAACAACTTAATACTTATGGAAATGGAATTGGAGTTTTAGTAACAAGAGAAGCAAAAGCACTTAAATTAAAATCTGGTTCTAAGGTTCAAGTTAGTGCAGTTAAAGAAGGAAATAAAGAATTTATTATGGTTGAAAAGTTTCCTTTGAAAGAAGATTGATTAGATAATTTTTTAAGTTGGGAGTTCTTGTGGGGAGATATGAAAAAGAAATTAATTTTATTTAGGCTTCCTGATGGAGAAAATATTAAATTAAAATATTTTAAAAATTCTAAAATAAAATTTATTGCTAAAGCAAATAATTTTGGATTGTTTGATTTAGGGTATATTTCAGTTGAAGATACTTTTTTTAATGAATTTTCAAAAGAGGAGCAGGCTTCTATAATTTATCATGAATTATGGCATTATAAAAATAATTTAAAATTTGAAGTTAAAGTTTTATTTTCTAAAAAGTTTTGGATATTTTTTTGTAATAATAAACTTAAGAAATTGCAGGAAATTGAAGCAGACAAATATTCTGCTAAACAAAATAGAAAAGAGAAAATTATTTCTGTATTAAATAAAATAAATAAATTACACGAAGAAAATAAAATTAAATATAATTTTAAAAATCATCCTTCTCCTCAAGAAAGAATTAAATTTATCGAGGAATTGGGATGGATAAAATAAGCGAAGAGATGTTTGTATTCGCAGATACTACTAACTTATTTGCTAGCGATCTTAGTTTAAAATTAAATGGCCCCATCAAGAATTTTTGCAAATTTAGAGATAAAAATTTTAAGAATCTTACGATTATTGTTCCCAAAATAGTTGTTGATGAAAGAATTTTTCAAAATATAAAATTCTTTGAGGACAATAAAAATAAAATAATTAATTCTTCATCAAAGATAGAAAAAGAAATAGGAATAAAATTAAATCTTAAACCTTTGGATAAAAAAGGAATAAAAAAAGGAATTGAAAAGAAAATGGTTGATTTGTTAAAAAAGTCAAATATAAAGATTTTTGATTGTAATCTTAATGGAAAAGAAATATTGAAGAGGCGTTTTTTGGAGAAGAAACCTTTTACAATAGATAATTCTACAAATAAAAGAAGAGAAAATGGTTTGAAGGACACTGCAATCTGGATGAGTTTTCTAAATTTTGTTAAAAAAAATTCTGGTAAAGAAATAATTTTTGTAAGCAATAATTCAAGAGATTTTAATGAAGAAATAAAGGACGAGTTTTTAAAGACTTTTGGTAACGAACTTTCAATTTCATCTGATTTAATCTCAGTAGAGGAATCTTTAAGCAAAAGATTTGGATTGAATGAAAGGGCAAAAATACAGAAAAAAATTATGATTGAAGGTCTTGTTAAGCGATTTATTGGAGATGTTATCCTAAAATTAAATCAACAAGAAACAGAGAATATATATTGGACATCTTCTTCTACAAGATATTCTAGTTTTAGATTTAGTAATTTGGAAGATTGGAGAATTTTAATTGATGATATAAATGAACCCACAATAAAAATAAGGATGGTTGTATATGCAGATGAATCAACAAAAGAAGAACAAACAAGTTATGCAAGGTCATCATATGATCAAGCTCTTGGTTCTTCTTATCCAACTGCTCTAGTATCTATTTTTGATCTAAATAGGAATTCTGAAAAGAAATATGTGGAAGCGGAATTAAAAATTAATATTTCTTCAGAATCATTAATAGAAATAAAGAATCTTAAATTAGATAGATATTCTTATCTTTTTTAATAATTTTTATACTAAACCCAAAATTTCTCAATCTCCTCTGACATCTTACTTTATTCAAATATTTACTCCTCTTCAAAATCTATTCGCAATCAAATATTTTATTCTTGTGATTTTTGGACATTTTCTTTTAGCAAAAAATTAAAATTCTTTTGAAAGTCTTTCTCTATGTTTTTTCAATTTTTCTTTAATATCCTCTAAAAGTTTTTTTAACTCTCCATTTTTTAGATTTTCTAAAAAAATATCTGTTTTTTTCTTTATTTCTTCATCTTCTTTGAATATTTTATCTAATATTTTTCTTAATTCTTCTCTATTTTTAATGTCCTCATCTTTTACCATTTTCTTGTTTCTCCATTAATAATTTGTGAACCTTATTACGAAGGTCATTAATTAAAGATTGTCTTGAAGTTATAATTCTTTGAAATTGTTTTCTTTCTTCTTCTCGCTCTTTTTCAATTTCTTTTATTGTTTTCTCATATTCTTCTAAAGTATTATCTTCTTCTTTTAATCTTTTTCCAAGTTTTTGTTCTAGAAAATTGCTAATCTCTCTACTAAAATAAAAACCTAATATTACTCCTAGCCAACCTGTAACTATAGGTAAAAAAGTTAATATTAAACTATTTGCCCTCTCTTTATCTCCAAACATCATGTATAAAATTAACCCAATAAAAATAATTGAAAGAAAGAAAGCAAATTTAGATTGTATTTTTAATACCCATTTTTCTATATTAAATTCTCTTTTCTCTTTATCTTTTCTATTTTTTACCATTATACTACACTAGCCTTCACAATAACAACATCTTCAAGAGGTTTATCTTGTGCATTTGTTTGAACTTTTGCAATTTTATCAACGACATCCATTCCTTCAATTACTTTTCCAAATGCTGGATGTTTTGTATCTAAGAAATTATTATCAACTAAGTTTATGAAAAATTGTGAACCTCCTGTGTTTGGTCCTGCGTTAGCCATTGAAATAGTATATTTGTTGTTTTTGTTTCCTCCTGCGTGTGTGAATTCATCTTCAATATTATAACCTGGTCCGCCCATTCCTGTTCCTGTTGGGTCTCCTCCCTGAATCATAAATCCTTCTATAATTCTGTGAAAAATAACTTTATCATAAAAACCCTTTTCAACTAATTTCTTAAAATTCCCTGCTGTTATTGGCATATCTGAATACAAATGAATAACTATGTCTCCGTGATTTGTTTCTAGTTTTACTTTTGTGCCTGAGGCAATTGTGTTTCCTGTCATTTTAACTCCAATGAAAATTAAAACTGCAATCGCCAAAATTATTGCTATCCCGGCTGCAATCTTTTTCATAAAAAATTATAACAAATTCTCTTTTTAAAATTTCCTATAAATATTTTTTATATTCTTAAAAGAATTAATTATAGAGATTAAAGAAAAAGTTACTTCCAGATTGTATTGCAACATCCTTATAACAAGTATTTCTTGCAAAATCATCACTAAGTAAATCACAAGTTGATATCTCTTGAGTAATGTGTCCAGCGAAATCTCCAATACAATCATCTCTTAATTCTCCTGTAAGAGTTTCACATATTGAAAAATTTTTACTAGTCATGGCTCTGTCTCTAATACAATATTTAAGTGATTTTCCTTGGTTTTCACAAAAAGACATTGGCTGTTCAAATAATGTTAAACAATTAAAATCGCCCTTACAAAGAGAAACATCTCCTTCTTTCATTGCAAGACAAGAATCTCTACTTTGCGAACCAGCAGGTAATTTATTACAATGTTCTGTTGTTATCTTATCTGATTTACCTTCCCAATATAATGCATTTGCAAAAGACCAATAACATAATTCTCTATCATTTTCATCATAATCAATATTATCACAGACATCAATATCTCCACTAATCAAAGAAATTCCAAAATAACAATCATGTTTAGCTTCATTATCACTCATCTTTTTACAATAAGAAATATCTTTTTTTGCATAAGCTAAACAAAGATTTTTTCCATCTTTTCCTTTTATATCTGCTTCATTATCTATTATAATTAGTTCACAGAATTCAGGATTGTTATTTACAACAGCTAGACAATTATATCTATTTTCCGCTGTTAAACTATTTATCTCCTCTGAACTTAATCCTTCTGTTAATGGAAGTTTTTTACAAATTTTATTAGAAGATGTATTGGGCAAATCTTTTTCTAGTTCAGATATAAATGGCTCAAGAAGATTATCTTCTCCACCCCCATCATCTATATCCCCTTCATCTTCTTCAACCATACCAATTGGTTCGCAATTATTTTCTTGAGAATCCCATTCACATTCTAAATGAGACAAACATTCTTTTTCATTATTATCATAATCTGGGCAGAAAATTTCTTTTTCTTTACTAAAATAAAAATATCCAATACTTCCGAGTATAAGAATTCCAATAATTATTCCAATAATCACTAAGTTTTTCATTTTAATCCTCATCAACCTCACCAGATGCTCCACTAGTATCACTAGGCACATCCCCATGATGTCCTTCATCATCTGAATAGCCTTGGTCCCCTACAATTCCTTGTGGTCCTGGAGCCACATCATCATCAACTATATTCGGAGCAGGTGAAACATCTTCATTATCTTTTGTTTTTTGTTTTTCAATAACTATGCTATTTGCGATTTCTTTGTCAATATTATTTATTCTTGTCTCTATCTCTCTCGTTCTATTCTGCTCTTGGATTTGTTCTTGAAGTTGTCCTTCAACCCCAACTTTATTCTCTCCAGAACCATCTCCCTCCACAACTATTTTAACTTTATTTTCTCCACTTTCACTATCTTTCACTATTTCCCTTGTCAATATCTGTCCTTCTTTTCCCTCAATTTCGACTACTAATTCTGCTGTGAGTTGAGTTTTTTCTTCTTCTAAAACATACAAATCAAAATCTTCTGGTAGATTCTCATTTTCACTAATTTCATCAAGCATATCATTAACATTAGCTTTTACATCTTCAGCAACATTTTTTGAAACTTCTCTTTGAACGAACTGAAGCCTTTCCCGTGCTCTCTCAAGATTTTTATCTGCTTCTTCATCATTTTCATTTCTTGTATTCACCATAGCAGAACTCACTTCTTTTTCTCTAATTTCCAACGCCAACATTACTTTTGTATCTCCAGAAGAAAAAAACATCCTAACATTATCAATAAATCTGTCAAAAACTGAATAAGTTTGAGATTGTTCTTGAGCAGAAATTATTGGAAGAATTAAAAAGATTCCTAATAAAAGTAAAACTATCATCTCCTTTTTCATTAAAAATTAAAGTTAACAGCTTTTTTAATATTTTCTAAAGTATTAATTTTATTAAATAAATACTTATAAAGAATTATAGAGTGAAAAGTTTATGAAAAAATATTCTCAAATATTAAGATTAGGATTGGAAACAGGAGGTGAAATGGCTCTTAATAAAATTATTTCAGAAAAACATTTAAACAATCTTAAGGATATTAAAGAATATTTCCAAGGAGAAACATGGGTTAAAGGAATTTATGGAACTGATTTGATTATTGTTCCTCAGAAGACAATTTCTGATTTATCTTATTATACTCTAGAAGGTAAAGCAGAAAGATTAATAATTCCGAAATTTAATCTGAAAGGCAGTCCAATAAAATTAAAAATTGGTGTAGAATGTAACAGAGAATTTCAGGTAAATTTTGCAAAGGGAGATTATAGTTATCCTGAGATAAAAAAAGAAAAAAATATTATTGATTATTTTATGAATCAAAGAGATTTATATTTTACACAAGCAAATAAAAGAAACCTTGTTCTGAGAAAATCTTTGATATATTTGGCACTAACTTATCCTAAACAAACTCAAAAATCTAAAAAATAATTTGAAAAATTTATAAACTTATTTTGCATTAAATTAAGGAGGTGAAAATGAAAAAAACTAAAAATATTCCGCATGTCGTATCTATTTTATTATCTCTTCTTGGAATTTATCTCGTGGCTGCAGGAATAAAAGATACATGGAGTTTCTTAGGACTTATGACAAATCCAATATTCTGGGGATTATTTCATCTTATGACTGGAGTATATTTAATGATAAGATTTGTAAAGAAATAGGTATATTTTTATTTTTTCTTTTTCATTAATTCTCTTTGATTTAGAAACATAAAAATTACAGCACCGATTATGAAGAGCCAGTCAACTAAGAAACTCAATGCAAGAAATCCTAATGCAATTATTGAATAGATTACAACTTTCCAATTAATTTTTCTTTTCATAAATTTTGATATTTATCAAAATATTTAAACATATGTTCTTTTAGTTTATTATGAAACGCTCGGTAAAAAAGGGGCTGGGTTTTGGTTTGACTTCGGGAATTATTACGACTTTGGGTTTGATTGTAGGTTTGAATTCCGGGACTCATTCTCGAATGGTCGTGATTGGAGGAATTTTAATTATTGCTGTTGCTGATTCATTTTCAGATGCTTTGGGGATGCATATTTCAGAAGAAGCAACAAAAAAAGAAACAAGAGCAACATGGGAAAGCACTTTCTCAACTTTTTTCTTTAAATTAATTTTTGCGTTAAGTTTTGTGATTCCAATTTTATTTCTGGAATTAAATATCGCGATAATTGCCAGTGTAATCTGGGGTTTTTTGCTATTAACTATTTTTAGTTTTTATATTGCGAAAAATAATAAAGAAAAACCAATTAATGTAATTGGACAGCATGTGTTAATTGCTGTAATAGTTGTTATTGCAACTCATTTTATTGGGGATTGGATTTCTAAGGTTTTTGTTTAATCCTCAAAAATCTCTTCAATATTATCTTCAATATCTCCTTTATCTGTTAAATCTTTAGGAATTCTGTATTCAACCCATTTAACTTTTTTATTTTTGATGGCATCTCTTAATTTTCTTTCAGACGAAGAAAGTTTTGCTTTTCCACTTTTTATCTCAACAAATACAACTTCATTAATATTTTTTTCATCCATTCCTTTGAATACAATAAAGTCAATTGGTTTTCCGACAAATCTGCATTCTGTCGGAAGATATTCAAAATCAGGTAGATAAGGTGCTAATTGTTCTGAAAAATGTCCTCCCAAAACTGCACGGGATTTTAAAATTGCATCTTTTCTATGACCAGGCAATTCTGCTTCCCAATATTTATTTTTCTTAAAAGCACCAAATTTATAACCAATCCAGTAAGCAATAATTAAACCAATTAAGAAAATAATTCCTGCGATTATTATATCTAACATTAAAGTAAAATAAAAAATTAAAATAAAAATTTATCGTTTATTTTTTCATTCCTTTCATTAGCTTGAACCCAATTAATACTAATGCAGATATTCCTACCAAGATGTAAACTATTCTTGAAACAATTGAGTTTGCTCCGAATATTGTTGCGACAAGGTCAAGGTTAAATATTCCAACAAGACCCCAATTCAAAGCTCCAATTACCACCAAAACCCAAGCTATTGGTTCTATTATCTTTTTCATCTTACCTCCTTTTTTATTAATAGTTATTTCTATATTTTAAATGTTGCTAAAAGCGATTAAGTAATTTAAAATTCCTGCAAAGATTACCCACAGAAAATAAGGGATTAAAAGATAAGAAGAAATTTTGTTTATTTTCCATGTTGTAAAAATCATTAATAAAATTGAACTCCCTAATAAAATGAGTTCATAAAATGAGAGGAGAGGATTTTTCATTGTAAAAAAGAAAATGCTCCATAAGATATTTAAGAAAAAGTTTATTGCAAATACTATTGCAATTTTTTTCTTTTGTTTTTTGTTGGATTTAATCCATGCAAAGTATAATGATAGTGCTATTAGAAAAAATAAAATATTCCAGACAATTGGAAAGACAAAACTCGGAGGGGTGATTGAAGGTTGAACTGATTGATACCAATCTGTATTTACATTTTGAGAAGTAAATAAACTTCCAAGAAGTGCAACTGAATAAACAATTATTAAACTAATAATTAGGATTTTCCAATTCACATTCTTTTTCATGAATAAATAAATTAAAAAGAATATTTAAGTTTTTGTAAAAAATAAAAATAAAAAAATTTGTAAGATTAATTAAAATCTTCTTCTTTGGAAATTTCCTCTAGAACCGCCGCCTCTTGAGCTAAAATCTCTTCTTGGTGGTCTTTCTTCCATTGGTCTTGCTTCATTAACTTTTAGTTTTCTGCCTTCAACTTCTTTGTCATTCATTTCAGCTAGTGCTTTCTTTGCAGTTTCTTCATCTGCAATTGTCACAAAGCCGAAACCTTTAGACCGATTTGAAAACTTGTTTATGATAAGAGTAACTTCTTCAGGATTATACGCTGCAAAAAGTTTTTTTAACCCTTCTTCATCAACACTAAAAGGTAAATTACCTATATATAACTTCATTTTATCCTCCTTACAAATTTAATTAAAAGAAATCTAAAATTCTCCTACATTTAACTAACATAAATATTCCTAAGAAAGATAGTTTTTAAAGATTGCTATAACCCAAAATTCTCAATAAATCCCTCAATTACCTTATATTCTTTTAGAAATTCGGTTCCTTTTTTTGTTAGTGTGAAAGATTTCTTGTCTTTTTTGTCAAATTCTAAATTAATAAATCCTTTTGAGATTAATTCATTGATGTATGTTTTAAACATTTGAGGCGAGAGATTTGAGGAATATAGTAATCTTGTGGGTTTCATTTTATGATTTTTGTTTATAGAGTTAAGAATATCTCTAATTACTTCTAATCTTTCTCGTTTTTTCATTTGTATTTTGTAACTTTAATTGAACCATATAAGAATAAAAGGAAAAATATTATGTTTATTCCATAAATATTCATCATTATTCCTTTATCCCATTCGAAATATAAGGCTGAGAGAGCATTTAAAATCCATGCTCCAAAACTTAATAGCATTGCTATGAGATAAAATTTAAGGAATTTGTGTTTTCTTCCGTTTTTTCTGTAATTGTTGAAACTGACAATTGAAGCATAAGCAAATATTGATATTTGTGAAAAAAACATGAAATAACCTGTTTGCCATGCAAAATCCAAGATAGCTAATACAAATGCCATCCCATAAAATATTGCTATTCTTTTATTGAATAAAGAATAATAATTTTGTTCAGGTTCTATTTTTTTCCATAGTAAACTATAAATCAAAAAGAATCCTGCCATAATAATAAAGAATTCAAAGAAAATTCTTACTAAAGAAAAATAAATTTCATTAAGTCCAGGTAAAATTAAGACACCTAAGAAATATCTAATTATAAAAGCAATTGCATAAAAAAGAAAGGCATTTCTTAAATATCGAATTCCGTTATGAAAACTTATTTTGAAAAGTTTGTGAGTTTTAACAACAATGAATGTGCAAATTATTGCGACAATTAAGGCGTAAAATATTTTTAATAATTCTTTATTTTCTACTATTAAATCATATAAGAGCATAAGGTTGGAACTTTTCCAGGTTATTTAAAGTTTTATATACAAATTTTCAATATAGGATTGTTCTATATTTTTATTTCTGTTTGTTTAAAAATAAAATTTTCTTAAGAATATTAATAATCTTGAAAATTGACCTCTTTTCATTCTATGGGAACAGGGAAACCTGTTCTCTTTATATTCTAAAATAATTATTGAAAAAATTTAAAACTATTCTAATAAATTCTTTGGAGTTCTATAAACTCTTAATAAAGAACTAGATTCACATATAAGTCTTTTTTCAATTAACTCGGCAAGAGTTTGTTTGGATTTAGTCACAGCTTCTTTATCACTTTCTGCTTCAAAGTTATAGATTTGCCTTTTGAATCTTCCAGAATGTTCTATTCCTCGTAAATTCACATATTCCATTTCATAATCCATATTTTTATGGATTATTTTTAATTTAAAAAAATTTATATTATTTAATTAGGGGTATCTAATTATCTATATTTAAATTTTGTTGCGATAATTATCATTCTTTATTTCTGTATTTAACAAATTTGTATATTTCTCCTGCAATAAAAATTGAAGAAGTTATTAAGATTATTAATCCAAATTCTCCTAATGACAATGGAACGAATTGGAAAATATTTTGTATCCATGGAAGATAAATTACTCCTAACATTAATCCAAGTGAAGCAACTAAAGACAAGATTACCCATTTATTTGAAAAAATTCCAATCTTAAATAATGATTTCTTCAATGAACGCATATTCAGAACATTGAACAATTGAAACATTGACATTGAAACAAAAGCGATTGTTCGTGCTTTGTTTAATCCCTGAGGAAGAAAATGTACAAAAAGAGGAATAGTTCCTATTGCCATAAGTCCTGCCATTAAAATAAGAAAAATTATTATTTCTTTATTTAGAAGTTTTTCTTTTTTATTTCTTGGGGGATGATTTAGAACATCATTATGTCCTGGTTCCATTGCAAGTGCAACTCCATTAAAAGTATCTGTAACAAGATTAAGATATAATAACTGAATCGGAAGCATTGGAAGAGAAAGCCCCATTGCAAGAGAAGAGATAATAGTGACATCTTCTGCAACATTTGTTGTAATAAGATAGAAACTTGTTTGCCTTACATTTTGAAAAACAATTCTTCCTTCTTCAATAGCATTTACAATTGATGCAAAATTATCATCAGCCAAAACAATCTCACTTGATTCACGTGCAACATCAGTTCCAATAATTCCCATTGCAATTCCAATGTTTGCTTTTTTCAAGGCAGGTGCATCATTTACACCATCTCCTGTCATTGCCACAACTTCACCTTGTTCCTGCAATGTTTTAATAATTTTCATTTTCATTTTAGGAGTGACTCTTGCAAAAACATCAATTTTTTTTACAACCTCTTTAAATTCTTCATCAGATAATTTCTCTAATTCACTTTCAGTATATGCTCTATAATTTCCCTTTACTAAACCAATTTCTTTTGCTATAGCAATTGCAGTTTCTTTATGGTCGCCTGTTTTCATAATAATCCTAATTCCTGCGTTTCTTGCTTTTTCAATTGCCTGCTTAATTTCTCTTCTTGGAGGGTCTTTCATTCCAACTAAACCTGCAAAAACTAAATTATAAACCATTTCTTTTGAAACAGATTTTGTTGAAGTAGGAACATCTCTATAACTTAAAGCCAAAACTCTCATTCCCTTTTTTGCCAATTGTTCTGCCTGAAACAAGAAATGTTTTCTTGTTTTTTCATCAAGTTTTGTCTTTTTATCTTTAATAAAATAAGAAGATTTTTTCAAAATTGTTTCAAATGCACCTATTGAATAAATTTGTTTGTTTCCTGAAGGCAATTTTATTAGACTTGCACGGAATTTTAATTCAGAACTAAATGCTAAGTCATCAACAATTTTTTCAGGCAGTCTTTCTTTGTCCAAGCCTGCTTTTTTTCCTAAAACTAATAATGCAACTTCTGTGGGGTCCCCGACTATTTCATAATCTCCATCTTTTCTAAGAAGATTTCCTTTATTGCAGAAAGTAGAAATTGTTAATAATTTTTTCAGGTTTTCGAATTTAATTGGATTAATTGCAGTTTTGTTTTGAAAAAATTTCCCCAGAGGCTCCCATCCATTTCCTGTAACAGAAAATTCTTTTTCATTGATAATTATTTTTTCCACAGTCATTGAATTTTTGGTGATTGTTCCTGTTTTATCTGTGGCAATAACTGTTGCAACACCCAAAGTTTCCACAGCAGGCAAATGCCGTATAATTGCATTTCTTTTTGCCATTCTTCTTGCACCAACTGCCAAAACAATAATTAAAACTGCAGGCAGTCCTTCTGGAATTCCTGAAACCAATGAAGCAATTGTAAACAAAAATATTTCAAAGAATTCTAATCCTCTAATAAAAAATCCAATTAAAAAAGTTAATAAAGCTCCAATAGAAGCAAAAATTCCCATTTGGATTGCAAGTTGAGAAACTTTTTTATTGAAGTGCATTTTTGGCTGAACAATTTCTTCAATTGATTGTGCAACTTGTCCGACAGAAGTTTTATTTGCTGTTGCAACAACTACTGCTTTTGCAGTTCCAGAAACAACTAAGGTACTCATAAAAACCATGTTTATTCTATCTGCAAGTGTTATTGATTTATCCAAAACTTTCAAATCTTTTTCAACTGGGAAAGATTCTCCTGTTAAAGACGCTTCCTGAGTTCTGAAATTTTTTATTTCAAAAAGACGGGCATCAGCAGGAACTTTATCTCCTTCTTCTAAAAAAATTATATCTCCAAGCACAAGTTCTTTTGAAGGAACTTTTATAACCTCTCCATTTCTATAAACTTTAGCATAAGCAACAATTAATTTTTTTAATGCATCAATTGCTCTCTCTGCTTTTCTTTCTTGAACAAAACCAATAATTGCATTAATCAAAATCACTACTAAAATGACATAAGCATCAACCAAATGGTTAAAGACAAATGAGATAATCATTGCTATAAAAAGAATATAAATCAGCGGACTATTGAACTGCTTGAGAAAAATTAATATTTTAGATTTTTTCTTTTTTTGTGCTATTTCGTTTAATCCGAATTTTGTTAACCTTTCTTTTGAATTCTCTGATGAAAGTCCTTTTTCAGAAGTTTTTAATTCCTGAAAAATTTCTTTAATATCTTTAGAATGATAATGATTCACCTCTTGCTCCATAAGAAAATTAAGAGAAAAGGATTTAATAATTTAATGGAGAGAAAGGTTTAAATAAAATAAGGAGTAAAAAAATTTATGGAAAAAACACAAGTTTTTGTTGTTCATGGAGGAATGACTTTTAAGAATCAAAAAGATTATTTAGATTTTTTGAAAAATAGAAAAATTTCTATTGAAAGAAAGATTTATTGGGACGAAGATTATTTAAGAAATTCTTTAGGAGAGAAATTTCATGTTATTAAACCACGAATGCCTTTGCAAGATAATGCAAAATATGAAGAATGGAAAATACATTTTGAAAGATATTTAGAACAATTAAAAGATAATTTAATTTTAGTTGGACATTCTTTAGGTGCTATTTTTTTAGCTAAGTATTTATCTGAAAATAAATTCCCTAAAAAAATTCTTTCTGTTTATTTAATTGCTCCTCCTTTTGATGATTCAATAATTGGAGAAGACTTAGTCGGAGGATTTGAATTAGGAGAAGATTTGTCTATGATTATGAAAAATTGCGAAGATGTTAATTTAATTTTCTCAAAAGATGATGAATGTGTTCCAGTTAGTCATGCTGAAAAATATAAAACAAAATTGCCAGATGCAAAAATTAAAATTTATGAAAACAAGAATGGACATTTTCAAATTGAAGAATTTCCAGAGATTGTGGAGATGATTAAAGAAGATATAGATAGAAAATCTTAAAAACTTTATATTTGATGTTATTTTGTAAGTTGGGTAGTTAATTTCGGGACTTTGATATTAAATTATCAAGAAATAAAATATGATTTCTAAGTTCTGAGGAAGGTCTGCCCACCAATTATAAGTCATCCATGAAAATGGATTGTCGCGAGGCAAAGCTCTGTTACAGAAACGACACAGTTCATCTTGAGTTATGAAACACGCGTGGAACTTTGAGAGATGAGATTTGATGAAACGAGCATCTTGACTGGTGCAAGTCGATAACGACGCATAGTGGAATGTTAACACTTTCCGTTCGATTACGAGGAAAGACAGAAGGTGGCCTATTCCCAACTTACAATTTATAATTCTAAAAATAAATGGGACCTCTGGGAGTCGAACCCAGCACACCATGATCTTCAGTCATGTGCTCTCCCGCTGAGCTAAGGTCCCTTGGAAATAATATTAATTTTATACTTTTAAACTTATTGAATTTAATTTCAAAAACATTTATAAAAACAAAATTATTAATTAAGTTGTAAGATGACAAAGAAAAAAAAGAGTGTTGAAAAAAAAGAGGAAAAGAAATCTAAAGATACTGGTGATGGACTTGGTGTTGCAGGTTTTACTTTAGGAATTATTAGTATTGTGGTTGGACTTTTGATTGCTCCGATATTAGGAGTTATAATTGCTATTATAGGATTTACTTTATGCATGGTTCAACAAAAAAGACATCCTACAAAAAAAGCAAAGACAGGCATTATATTAAATGTCATTGGATTTGCAGTTAGTGTTATTTGGTGGATTATAGCGGTTAAGTTTATACTTCCATTAGTTGAAGACCAATTAGCAAATTTTCCAGCTTAAAATGAAAAAAAGAAATTATAAAGAACTTCCAAAATTTTTTCCAGAACTTAATAAAGGTGCAATGGAAATGAGTGTTGGAACTATTGTTACTATAGTTTTACTTATGGGGGTTTTGGTTCTTGGAGTTTTTCTTATACAAAATATTTTTTCAAGTGCAAAAGGTGCAATTGATTTGACAGATGAACAATTAAAGAATGAGATAAATAAATTATTTTCTGGAGACAGCAAAATTTCAATTTATCCTGGAACAAGATTTGTAGAGATAAAACAGGAAAATACAGACGGAGTTGGAATTGGAATCAGGAATCTTTTGACTGGTGAAGCTGGGACAAAAACTTTTTCTTATGAAGTTCTTGCTACAGATGTAACAGATTGTGGAGTTTCAGAAGGAGAAGCAGAGAGTTGGATTGTTACAGGTAAATCTGAATCAAATATTCCGATACCTTCAGGGGATTTCGTATCTGATAAAGTTTTGTTTAGAATTCCTGTGGGAGCACCATTATGCATTGCTAAGTTTAGGATAAATGTGAATGCAGAAGGGGAAGCTTATGCAACTGATTCTTTTAATATAGAAATTAAACCAAAGTAATAAAGACAACTGATAACTTAAATTTTTAAATTATGTCTTCTTGAATTATTTATGCCTTTAAAATTATATAATACTTTAACTAGAAAGAAAGAAATCTTCAGACCTATTAAAGACAAACAAGTTGGGATTTATGGATGCGGACCGACTGTTTATTGGTATCAACATATTGGAAATTTAAGAAGATATATTTTTGAGGATTTGTTAATAAGAACTTTGTTATTTAATGGCTATAATGTTAAACATCTTATTAATGTTACAGATGTAGGGCATTTGACTTCTGATGCAGATGAAGGAGAGGATAAAGTCGAGAAGGCAGCAAAAAAGGAAGGCAAAACTGCAAAGCAAGTTACGCATTATTATTTTAATGAGTTTAAGAAAGATTTAGAGAAATTGAATTTTATTATGCCTAATAAATGGCTTTGGGCGACAGAACATATTAAGGAACAAATTGAATTGGTTAAAGTTTTAGAAAAGAAAGGATTTACTTATCAAACAAAAGATGGAATTTATTTTAATACTTCTAAGTTGAAAGATTATGGAAAGTTGGCTAATTTGAATTTTAAAGGATTGCAAAAGGGAAAGAGAGTTAAGTTTGGAGAGAAGAAAAATAAAACGGATTTTGCTTTGTGGAAGTTTTCAGTGAAGCCAGATGTTAGACAACAGGAATGGAATTCGCCATGGGGAGTTGGTTTTCCTGGATGGCATATTGAATGTTCGACTATGAGCTCTAAATATCTTGGAAAACATTTTGATATTCATACTGGAGGAATTGACCATATTCAAATTCACCATACAAATGAGATTGCTCAAAGTGAAAGTGCTTTTGGAAAAAAACCTTGGGTGAATTATTGGATGCATTCAGGACATTTGAGATTAAAAAAAGGAAAGATGTCAAAGAGTGCAGGAAGTATTTTGAGGTTAGAAGATTTGGAAAAGAAAGGATATTCTCCAATGAATTTTAGATATTTGGTTTTGTCAGTTCATTATAGAAAACCTCTAATTTTTAGTTTTGAGAATTTGAAATCTGCAAAAAATTCCTGGCAAAGTTTAAAGAATATTATTTTAGAAATTAAAGATGATAAAAAAATTAATAAGAATTATTTGAAAGAATTTGAGGAAGCAATTAATGATGATTTGAATACGCCGAAGGCATTGCAGGTTTTGTGGAAATTGGTGAGAGATAAGAAAGCAAAGGGAAAATATTTGACAATTAAAAAGATGGATGAAGTTTTAAGATTGGATTTGTTAAAACCCACGAAAGGACGATATATTTTTAATCTAAATTTACAAGATAAAACCTCTATTTCAGACAAGATTAAAGAAGAAATTAAAATTTCTGATGAAGTTGAAAAATTGTTGAAGGAAAGAAAAATTGCACGAGAAAAAAAAGATTGGAAGAAAGCAGATGAATTAAGAGATAAAATTAGAAAACTTGGATATCAGATTAATGATACTGAAAAGGGTGTTGAGATAAAAAGAAAGTAATATAAATTAATTTAGATTTATATTTTTATGAAAAGAGGAAAAAAGTCAGAACACAAAATTAAAGAAGTTTTATTAGGAATTATTATTGCAATTGTGTTTTTGATGTTTTGTGTGTTTGGAGTGAAATTAATTTATGATAGTCCGGAATATAATAATTTTTGTAATTATTCTTATACAAGTCCTTCAAAGGTTTCAAATGATTGTAATATTAGTAGTGAGCTGCAAAATAAAGCAAATGAATGTTATAAGCAAGGAGGAATTCCAAAATATGAATATGATGAGGAAGGTTGTGGAATAGATTTAGAATGTGATTTTTGCAACAAGGAATTTGATGAAGCAAATAAAAATTATACAAAGAATTTGTTTTTGATAAGTTTAATATTGGGTTTGATTGTGATTGCGGTTTCTGTTTTGTTTATTAAGATTTCAATGATATCTGGCGGACTTATGGCTGGAAGTATTTTCTTTATGATTTATGGAACCGGAGGATATTGGAATTATATGGATGATTTTTTGAGATTTGGAATTTTAGGAGTTGTTTTAGGTGTGTTGATATGGCTTGCTTATTATCTGAAAAATGAAAAGTGGTTTGATAAAAAGAAGAAATGAGAATTAGAAAAGCAAAAAAAGAAGATTTGAAATTGTTAAATAAATATCTTCCAGTAGAAATACCTGAATTTCATGAAAACCATTTAAGAGAACAAGAAACTGGAAAAAGTGCTTGGCTGATTGCTTGGATTGGTAAAAAACCTGTGGGACATATTCAATTAAGATTTGATGGGTGCAAAGAAAAAAAAGTTAGAGATAATCTGAGAAATTGTTCTCATATAGAATCTCTTGGAGTAAAAGAAGAATACAGAAGAAAAGGAATTGCAACAAAATTAATTAACTTTGCAGAAGATTTGTCAAGAAAAAAAAGATATACAAGAATTGGATTGTCTGTTGAAAGAGATAATGATTTTCTTAAAAAACTTTATGAAAGAAGAGGATATAAAGATTGGGGCAAAGGAACCATTATAGAGAAATGGTATGAATTAGATAAAAAAGGAAGGAAGAAATTAGTTAAAGAAAAATGTAATTATTATATTAAGGGGTTGAAATAAGAAAGAGATGAAAAAAGAAAATTTTGAATTTATAAATTTAAAGTATAGGCCAAAAAAGGATTTAGTTTGTTTATTTAGGATTGAGCCAAATAGGATTTCTATGGGAAAGGCAGCGAATACAGTTGCTCTTGAATCTTCGACTGGAACATGGACAAAAGTTGCAAGTGGAAAATTAGATTATGTGAAAGATTTAAGGGCGAAAGTTTTTTCTATTAAAAAAGATGGAAGAATAAAAATTGCTTATCCTGAAGGGCTTTTTGAAAAAGATAATGTTCCAAATATCTTATCATCTATTGCAGGGAATATTTTTGGAATGAAAGCAGTTAAAACAATTAGATTAGAAGATGTTTCTTTTCCTAAATCAATTTTGAAAAGTTTCAAAGGACCGAGATATGGAATTGAAGGAATTAGAAAAATGATGAAAATAAAAAAGAGACCTTTAGTTGGAACAATTATAAAACCTAAATTAGGATTGAATACTCAACATCATGCAGAAAGTGCTTATCAGTCTTGGATTGGAGGATGTGATATTGTTAAAGATGATGAAAATTTGGCTTCACAAAAATTTAATCAGTTTGAAAAAAGACTTGCTAAAACTTTGGAAATGGCAGATAGGGCTGAAAAAGAGACAGGAGAAAAAAAAGCTTATCTTGTGAATGTAACTGCAGAAACAAAAGAAATGATAAAGAGAGCACAACTTGCGGAAAAAATGGGAAGTAAATATATTATGATTGACATTCTGACTGCGGGATGGGCTGCATTACAAACTTTAAGAGAGGCAAATTTTAAAACAGCAATTCACGCTCATAGAGCAATGCATGCTGCTTTTGACAGGAATCCAAAACATGGAATAGACATGATGGTTATTGCTGATTTTGCGAGATTAATTGGAGTTGATACTTTACACATTGGAACAGGAATCGGAAAACTTGAAGGAGACATTGAAGATATAGAAGATCTTAGTGAAGAAATTGAAGATAAAAATGTTAAAGCAACTAAAGAAAGATTAGCACAGAGATGGGAAAAAATTAAACCTGTATTAGCAGTTTCTTCAGGAGGATTACATCCAGGGCATGTTCCTTTTTTGATTAAACATCTTGGAAAAGATTTAGTTGTGCAAGCAGGAGGAGGAATTCATGGACATCCGTTTGGCACAGAAGCTGGTGCAAAAGCAATGAGACAGGCAGTGGATGCAACTTTGAAAAAGATTTCTTTAGAAAAATATGCAAAGACACATGTTGAGTTGGAAGAGGCTTTGAAGTTGTGGGGAAGGAAATAAAAGATTCGAAATAACCTTTGAATAACAATAATTTATAAAAAGGAATTTTATCCTGAAATAATATGGATTTAGAAAAAATTTCATTTAGAAGAAAAATGTCTTTAACAAATAAAAATAAAATTAAAGATTATATTAAAAATTTTCCACAGGATATGATAATTGGAGCAGGTGAAGAAGCTAAATTATATCTTACAGAAATAATTGATGGAAAGACTAATGAAATTAAAGGAGTTTGTATATATCCTTCTAAAGAAATGAAATTATCATTTATAGAAGTGAAATGTCCTCCATGGGCAATAAAAACTAAAATTCAAAGATTATCTGGTTCTGATGGACCTGCCAGAGTTCATTTTAAAAATGAGGAAGGAGTAGATTACATTATAAATTTTGATAAACTCTCTCAGTACTAACTTATTTATTAAATTAAAAAGAAAAAAAATAAAAAATTTAATTCTTTATATTAAAAAGTAAAATTTAGAAGTAATAAATCATAAAGAACTTATAAAAAATATGCAAGAACACATGTTGAGTTGGAAGAGGCTTTGAAGAAGTGGAGAGGAAAGTAATATAGAAATTATTAAGTAGTTCTGATTATAAAATTAAATATGAAAGAGGGAAAAATAAAAGATTTAAACATATGGAATGAAAATCCTATTTAATAATTATACCAATAAACTTATTGCTTTATTCTTAAAATAAGGAATATTTAATAATAAAATTCCGAAATAAAAGATTAATCTCCTTGACTTTCTATGCCTAATTAAAAAATTAATTAATCTTTTATGTTTCTCTTTGGTGTTTAATAAATCTTTAAGATTATTGCAGCTATAATTTTTATTTAAAATCATTTTTCCAATTTCTTCTCCAGAAATCAAGGCTTGAAAAATGCCTTCTCCAGTTAATCCTGAGGCAAATCCTCCTGCATCACCTATTAAAAAAATATTTCCAAATTTGTAACCTTGATAATCATAATTAATAAGAGATGCTTCAAGCTTGGATTTGGAAATATTAATTTTTTTTGTTTTAATCTAATTATTAAAATTTTTAATTAAATCTTTTGGAGATAAAATATCTGGATTACATCCACAACCAATTGAGACATAATTTCCATGAGGAAATATCCAAGCATACCATGCAGAAAATAATTTCGGATTAAAAAAGATTTCAAAGAATTTATATTTTCTTGTTTGGATAATATATTGAACTGCAAAATCTATTTTATTGGATTGAATCCCTAAATAATTCCTAACAAGTGAAGATGAACCATCTGCACCTACTAAAAATTTATATAAAATTTTTTTTCCATTGACTAAAATAAATTTGTTTTCTATTTTTGAAACATTTGCGCCTGTTCTAACTTTAATATTCTTAAATTGTTTTAATCTCTTTAATTGCCATTTACCAAAATTTTTTCTATCAATACTATAAATAAAATCTTTTTTATCTTTTAATATAAATTTAAAGGGGCTAGCATGAATCTTTAATTTGTTTGATTTAAAATCATATAATTGTTTAGGTAAATTCAAGGAAATAATACTTTTTTTAGTTAAACCTCCAGCACAAATCTTTGGGCCTATCTCAGAATTTTTTTCTAAAACCAAAACAGTATAATTAGAATCCCCTAAAGTCTTTGCACAATTTAATCCCGCAGGACCTGCTCCAATTATGATAACATCAAAATATTGCATAAATTAAAAGATTTCTTATGTTTTATTAAACTTTGGAATAGACAGCTTTCCTAACAGCACCGCCAACTTTTTCTAATAATCTTGGGTCAAAAGGAGTTGGAATAATATAATTTTTTCCAAATTTAAATTCTCGATTATAAGCTTGCTTGACTTCTTCTGGGATAAAAGGGTCGCGTGCGAGTTCTGCCAATGCTTCTGATGTAGCTATTTTCATTTTCATTGTTATATTTCTTGCTCTTGCATCCAAAGCTCCTCGGAAAATATATGGAAAACCTAAAACATTATTTATCTGATTTGGATAATCTGAACGTCCTGTCGCCATAATATAAGATTTATCTCCTAAAGCTTCTTTAACTTGCTCAGGAGTTATTTCTGGATTTGGATTTGCCATTGCAAAAATTGCAGGAAATTCATTCATGGTTTGAACCATTTCTTTTGTCAAGCAATCTGCAACTGAAACTCCAATAAAAACATCTGCATCTTGGATTATCTCTGAAAGAGTTTGTAAAGTTGTTTCTCTTGAGTGTTTTTGTTTGTAAGGATTTAAATCTGTCCTTGAATTTGTCACAACTCCTTTGCTATCAACTAAAAATAAATTTTGTGCTCCTGCATTTTTCAGCATGTCACAAATTCGAATTCCTGCTGCACCTGCACCATTCACCACAATTTTCAAATTTTCAATTTTCTTTTCTGAAAGAATACAATAATTTTTTACTGCTGCCAAAACAATAATTGCAGTTCCCCACTGGTCGTCGTGGAAAACAGGAATTTCTAAATCTCTTTCTAAGGTTTCTTCAATTTCAAAACACGCAGGAGCTGCAATGTCTTCTAAATTTATTCCTCCATACATACATGAAATTTGTTTTACTGCTTCAATGACTTTTTTTGCATCTGTTTTTCCATTTTCTAATCTAACATTTTCAAGAGGAACAGGCCAGGAATCTATTTTTCCAAATTTTTTAAACAAAACAGCTTTTCCTTCCATTACAGGTATACTTGCTTTTGCTCCAATATTTCCTAATCCAAGAACAGCTGTTCCGTCTGTAACAACTGCAACAGAATTTTTTTTATTAGTATAATCATAAACTAAATCAGGATTTTCTTTTATATCTAAACAAACTTTTGCAACTCCAGGAGTATAAGCAATACTCAAATCTTTTTGATTTTTTAATGTGTTTTTTAATTCAACAGAAAGTTTTCCTCCTAAATGTTTTTCTAAGATTTCTTCTTTTGTTAATTGCATGATAAAAAAATGTTTATAATGTTTTTAAGAATTTGTGTAGATGAACATCAGGATTTAGAGAAGTTCGGTTTTGAGGCAACCCACAAAACCGAATTTGGATGGAGAAGTCTGCAAGACTTAGGAATCTCTTAATCGCTGTTATATTCGTCTGACCAAAGGGAAGACCTAAAATTTAGTGCAACGTTCCGTAGGAAAATTTTAGAGTTTTTGGATTACTGATAAATTTCGAACGTAGTGAGTCTATATGTCCAAAGGACTGAGAGGGGCGAGATTTTTTGTTTCTTTTTTCTAAAAAAAGAAAAGAAGGGGCGTCGTTAAAGAAACAAACCCAATTTAGAAACTCAAAAAAGTAAAGTTTAAAAATAAATGGATCAATAATAATTTATGGCATTTAAACATCCACACAGATATGGTCTAATGGCTACGGTAAGAAAAAAGGACTACCTTTTTTTAAAGATGTATAAGGATAAGTTAGACTCTAATATAAAATTTTATATGAAAGAGGACTTTTTTGATGATATTGCTCCGCAGCATATTTCTGTTTGTTACTTTAGTTATCCTGATAAGTATCCTGAAGAATATGTTGAGAAATTAGTTCCAAAGATTAATGAAATTATTAAAAAATATTTGCCTTTAAAGGTTAAAGTGAAGGGTTTATTAGGGGGATGGGAAGTAGGGATAGGCGTTCCTGCAATATTATGGAATATCACTGATTTTAAAGAGATTGAAAAAATGCATAAAGAGATAATTGAAACACTAAAAGAAGACATAGAACATTTCAAGGACCCTGAAATGGATTTTACTCCCCATATTGGAATTGCTTTAGGAAATGAAGAAAAATTAGAAGAACTAAAAAAAATTATTGAAGATTCAAAAGAAGACCCTGAATTTGAGTTGACAATAGATAACCTCTTTATATTTTATCCAAATGGTCCTAAGAAGATTTTTGACGCAAATTCTTCAGAATAAATTCAACTCTCTCCTCAGGAGACATAATTGGAACTTCTACTATTGAAAAGCCCTGGCTAACATATGCTCTTTTTATCTCACTATGCATTCTTAGCATTTGTTGTTTAGTTTCTTTTCTTTGCTCATCAGTTTCATATTTTTCTAAAGGAGAAAGTAAAAAAGCAGTAGTGTGATAGTTAGCCTCTGCAATTAATTTTTTAATGTCTGATTTTAATGGATTACCTTGAAAAAAAGACATGCCTAAACAGTCTACTAAAGACCTATCAAGAAAATACACCTCATTTTTAAGGTTTTTTTCTTTTTCAATTTGTCTTGCAATTACCATTTCTTCAAAAGAAACATAATCTGTATTGGGTAACTTTGGGATATAGCCACCATCTTCTTTTGTTTTATTTTGTTCTGAGATATAAACTTCTCTTCCACTTTCGCAAATAGTATTATGTCCCTTTAATTTTAGCATTTTTATCAAAGTTGTTTTCCCAACACATGCTCCCCCTGTTATAATAATTTTCTGAATCATACCTTCACCTCCTGTTTTTCTCTATTTTTAAAATATACAATTTTATATCCCTTTTCTTTTGCGACTTTTAGCAGTTCTTCCATTCCTCTACCGAGCTCATCAATCTTATGAGAGTCAGAACCAATAGTGAATAAAACACTTTGTTTAGAGACTAAATCAATATTATTCATATTTAAAAAACTTATCTTCTCCATTTTATTTTCTTTAGGATTAAATTTTGTTTTAAACATATTTGAACAATTAATTTCATAGCATGTTCCCCTCATCTTTAATTCTCTTGCTATTTCTTTAAATTTATCTTTAAAACAATCTTCTTTAAACCCTGACCTATAAATTAGGTCTGGATGAGAGATAGAATCAAATAAATCTGACCTAATGGCTTTTAACATTAATCTAAAATATTCATTTTGTAGTTCAGGATTGGAGTAAATATCTTCATAATCCCATACTGAAAATAATTTTTTTTCAAAAGGAATAAAATGAATACTTCCTAAATAAAAGTCCACATTAGTTTTTTCTATAAAGTCTTTAATTTTTTCTTCATATTCTTCAATATAATCAATTTCAAAACCAATTAGAATTTCTATTTTATCATTATATTTATTTTTTAATTCTTCTAAGTCATCAATATATTTTTTTGATTCATCTTGTGAAAGCCTTTTATCTAAATCAAAGTGCAATGGGGCATGTTCTGTAAAGCATATAATTTTGAGACCTCTTTGAATTGCAGCAATTATATAATCTTCCAAATCTCCTTCAGCATGATGGCATCTTTTTGTATGGATGTGTGTATCAATTAACATTTATCAATTCCTCAAATTTATTTTTATCTTTTTCATACATTCTTTTAATGATCCAATAAGGGTTATTGATTGATTGAATTATATTTTCAAATGGTTTATATTTCTTTAGGGATTTAATTAATTCTAATAAAGGAATAGTATATAATTTTTTTAAAATCTTGTTTTTTATTAATGCATTTTGAAGTTTTTTAATATCTATTTCATCAAAAAAGATATTAAATATTGGATAGATCTCAGCCCCATAAAAAAATAGATCACCATTTGGTTTGATGGTAATATCCATTCCATTTTCTTCCATTTTTAAGTGACCCAAGGTAAATGGTTTTTTATAAATCTCCTCTAATGAGCGAATATATTCTTCAAAACTATTTTGTTTCTTTATATTATCTAAATCTATTAAATTTTTAAATATAAAATTAATTTTCTGATTTTTGTTTATAATAATATTTGTCTCTAACCTTGAAATACTTTCAATTTTCACCTTCTGTGAGTCTTCTAAAAATTCTCTATTCAACATGCTTAACACATTATCTTTTTCTTCAAGGATTCCTCTAAAACAAATCTCAATATATCCACTTTCTTCCCTATATTGAATAATTTTTTGAATTATTTTTTTATAGTTCTCTTTTCCAATTCTCTTTATATGGAATGTATCAAAACTTATTCTTATTTGATATTTATCATTATTTTCATCTTGTAAATTATCTAATCTATTAAGAATTTTTTTTGAGTTATCTGAAATAAGCCACAAACCATTCGTAATAATCTGAATCTTTTTATTCCCTTTGGATAATTTTAAAATATCATATATGCAATTTATATTGTTAAATGGTTCTCCCTCACCACTAATAATTAACCTTTCTGTTTCTGGTTGATTCAATATGTTTGAAATAGTTATTTTTGCTTTTTTATTTAATTTTAAATCAATTGGATTTCTTTTTCTTTCTTCTTTATACATACAAAATTCACAATTAAGATTACACTTGTTTGTTATGTCTACATATAGCAAGTGATTATTTAACTTCATTTTGGCCTCTTTCACTTATTTTGATTAAATCATCACAATCTTCTCTAAGCAGAAAGTCAAATGGAACATAAATTTTTTCCCTCGCTAAAGGAAGACTTGGTCTTCCAACAAAATATGTATACCTCTGTGGATTAGAAGATATTTTCCTCTGTAAATTTTCCTGCATTGTTCTAGGCAAATCTCTATAAGATATATCTCTATTATAAGGAATTCTCTCAAAAGAATCTACTGTTTCATCTAAAAGCTGTCTTTCATCAACCTCAACATTTGCATATACATTCAAGCTTCCATTATTTGTTAGTATGTCAACATGAAAGAAGGGCTTTCTAGACAATTGAGTTCCAAGTATGTGGGCTAGCATTTTAAAATGATTGCTTGAAATTTGACGAGCATAATTAAAACTGGGTTTGTGAGAATCAACAAAATCTTCTTGAGATTCTGGTAGTGAGTGAGCACATTCTATTAATCTATTGTAAGTATTTGGCGTTGTATATTTAAAGCTATCAACTAATCCATTATGAATATAATCTTTTAAATCTGGGAATAGAGATTTATAACCCTCTGGAAATAAAGTAGTTCCAAAATGGTCTGAAAATGATTCTGGTATTGGTTTCAATTTTTTCATTTTGTTTAATATAGTTTCCATATCTCCATAATGATAAACCATTAATTCAAGTGCGGGTCCCACCACTCCATTGACTTCAGAACCGGCTAAATTAAATGTTTTCAAGAAAAATTTTAATTTTTTAGCTGAATCAACTTGGTCGAGTGAGTAATCTAAAAATCTGCTATTATTATAATCCCACTTCCATTGGTCTTTATCTGAATCAGCTATCGCAAAATCAAATTGCCATCCGTTATATTCTCCTGACAATCTATGACCTGCAAAATAAATGCTCTCAAATTCATCAGCAAATCTTTCAAAAAAATCCATACTGAATAATGGACACCCTTCAAATACATTATTGGGATATGCTATCCTATTTACTAAAGAGCTATTTGCTTGAACTGCAACATCAATATCTGTTCCAAAATATCTTCCTGGAAGAGCTGTTCCTTTTTCTGTTGAACCACTAACTCTAACAGGTGGACGAGTTCCATAATTTTTTTCAAAAAAAACAGCTATTTTTTGTGTAAGTTCATCCTCTGCTATTTTACATCTGTTTTTTTCATCTTGACTAATTTCTAAATTTGGAAATCTCATTATATTCTAAACCCCCTAACAAATTTGACCATTTTTTCTTGTTCTCTTATTAACTCTTCATCAGGAATTTGGGAAACATTTACAGTTAGCTCGTAAGCGTCTTTAAACGCAATTCTATTAAGAACTTCTTCCAAAGAAGGAATGTTTGATTGGGTTCTCATATATAATTGACTACCCGGATAGGGTGTAGCAAAATAAATTGCTCCAAAATTATTAAATCCTGTTTGAAACACTTCTCTGTCTTTTTCTGTTCTTAATGTTTGTCCATAGTCAATTAACCTTTGAAAGAATCCATAATTATCGCCAATATTCTCTTGTGTTTCATTATCATATCCAATTATTATGTTTGGAACAGGATAAATTCCTGCTTCAACAGACAACCTAAATGCTTCAAAATTGTCATCTGTCGTCATTCTTTTATTCATTCTTAAAAGTGTTTCAGGACTTCCAGAATCAAAACCAAAATAGATGTAATCACAACCTGCTTCCTTAATATCTCTCAGTATGTCTTTATCTACAGATGTTGAACGTGCAGCAACACCCCATTTTAGTCCTGTTTTCGCAATATGTTCTGCCATTTCCCTTGCTCTTCTTTTATTTGCTAAAAAGGATTCGTCCATGAAGCTAATAAAATCAATGCCATAACCTCTTTTTAGATGCTCAATCTCCCCCATAACACTATCAATTGAACGGTATCTAACTTTTTTTCTTCCAAGAAGATTAAAACAAAAATCACAATGGAATGGACATCCCCTTGAAGTTAATACGTTTCCCCTTCTTTGTGCTGTTTGAACATTTGGTGAAAGAGGAAATGACCCATTATCAAAATAACCTTCAATATCCATTCCTTCAAGAGAAGGAATCATGTCAAAATTTTCAACTAAGGAACCTTCTTCACCTCTAACAACCCCTCCATTTTCTCTATAAATTGAACCTGGAACCTCCCTGTATGTTTTACCATTGGATACTGCTTTAAGTAAATATGGGGTTGAATTTTCTCCTTCTCCGACAACAGATACATCAATCTCGGAAATCAATTCTAGTAGTTGTTCTTTTACAGAACCTGCTAATCCTCCTCCAATAGAAATGATAGTCTTCGGACTAACAGATTTAGTTACTTCAGCTATTCTTTTTTGATAGGGGTATGTTGTAACTAAGCCAGAAATTCCTACTAAATCATATCTTCCACCTTGAAGAACTTTTTTATATTCTTCAACTGATGCAAAATTGCCATCAAAATAATCTACTTTAGCACCATTTTTTCTCATAACATCTCCCACAATAGCTAATCCATAAGGGTAATGTCTTGGTGGTTCTGATTTTCTGTTCGGAGAATTTACCAATAAAGTATTAACAGTTTTCATTTTGTTTTTCCATTATTTCATTTAATTTATTATGCAACTCATCAAGAGATTTTTCATTCTCAATCCAAATATCTACTAGATTATCAAAAACTTCTGATAAGCCTATTTTTGCATTGAAATTTATTCTTTTATCAATAAAATTATTATAATTCCTTTCAACATCTTCTCTACCCCTCGCAATATTCCTTTTGAAGCAGGTTTTATCTGATGCCTTTATTCCAATAATTTTAGTTTTAATTTTATCTTTAAAATATTTAATTTCTTCAGAAGTTCTTAATCCCGAAATAACAACTAGTTCTTCCTTTCCTATGTTTTTAATATCATTATTAATTAATTTGCTAACAAAACCTTTCCCAAATTTGTGAAATAACTCTTCAGGAGATAGATTATGTTTTTTTATGCTTTCTTTCATATATTTACTTGCTTCAAAACTAATTACTCCCTTTGATTCAAAATATTCTTTGGCAGAAGTTTTTCCACTGCAAGATTTTCCTACAATTATATATATCATTTTAATTATTAATCTCCTGAATTTCTAAGCCGGAATTGTTTATTTTAGTCATTTGAATAATTTCAAATTCTTCTTTGTTTAAATTCTTAATAATCTTGGATAGGTTTTCTCCAAAAACATAAATTGCTGGTCCAATGCTGCTCATACCTATTCCTAATGAAGTATCTATTAATCTCATTTTATTTATTAAATCGCTGATTAAAATATCATGCAATTCAATTTCTGATTTTTTCCAAGTTCGCTTTTGTATTAAATTTATTCCTTTACAAAAATTTTGTAAATTATTTTCAATTACTGAAGGTAACATTATTGATAATGTAATCCGTGCTAATTTTTCTATGTCCTCTTCTTTTATTGGACATATTTCATTAAAAAATTCCCTTTCTTTTTTCCCAAACACTCTTTCTGTTTTTGGAACAATTAATAATAAATCCCAATTTGGTTCATATCTTGCTAAAATAGGTACTGCAGTAACTTTTTCAACGGATGATGATGGTTGGAATAATTTTTTATATTTTGTTGAATGCCCTCCTTCCAAAATAAAACCTCCCTTATCAATAAGGTTAATTCCCAATCCCGAGGTTCCTCCCCTTCTAAGAATCTCCCCTAATTTTACAAATGAAATATCAATATTGTTTAGTTTGCAAAATGCATGTCCTATTGAAAGGAGAGTTGCAGTTTTAGAACCAAATCCAGAATGTTCAGGAATAGATTCTTCTATTTTAATTTTAATATTATTTTGAATTCTGAATTTTCCTTTTAATATATCAATGCTTTCTTCAATACTTTTCTGCATTTCATCACTTAATTTTTCGTTTGATATAAGATTAAAATTCAAAGATGAAGAAGAGGTGAAAACTAATCTGGGATACTCTAAGGAAAACCCCATTCCTCCATCAACTCTCCCTAAATTTCCATTCATGTCATAAAGATTAATCGCAATTCTTGAGGGAACTTTATATTTTAATATCATTTTCCATTTGCCTCATATTTATCATTTAAAATTAAACAAATATAGTAACCTTTACCTTCAATTAAGGTTGCTGAATGATTAATTCCTGCAGGAATCCAGATGTTTGCTGGAGCACTAACAATATAAGTTTCATCTTCAATCTTAATTTTATATTTTAGATTTCCTAAGAGAATATTTATTTCAGGTTTTTCATGATTGTGCATCTCAACATATTTTCTATTTTTTTTAGGGGCATTATTTATCTCATGAATAGCCAAGTGGACTGGAAAACCTTCAGAAAATAATCTTTTTATTGAGGTTGAATTCTTGTGAAAGGGAATTGAATCTAAAGGGGTGTTATCACTACTATAAATTAAATGCCTATACTTGCCAGTATTGTTTTTTTCCATATATTTTTGAAGACGTATTCTGCTTATAAATTTTACTATTGCATAGTGAAATTTCTTCAATCTGCAATAAAGACGCCCCTAATAAAATTTCTTTTGTGAAACAAAAGATTATATGTGCGAAGCACTAACGCCCCTTCTAATAAATCATTTTGCGAAAGCAAAAGACTATCTGTCCATTAGGACTAAGCCCCTCTCTTTTGTTTCTTTTTCTAAAAGAAAATAAGTAATCCAAAAATTGAATATAACATCGCGATTAAACAACCCGTAGGGCTCGAGTGGAACGAAGTGACCTCGAGAGTTCAAAATCAAAGATTTTGAATTTGGGAAAAATGTGTCCCGAAAAAAGAGGGTGAGCGAAGCGAAAACATTTTTCTGTTTAATCTGCTGTTCCCAGACCCGAAGGGCACGAGCTGAAACAAAAAGTTTCCTCGTGAGTTTAATAATTCTCTTTAGGGCGGGAAATTTTAAAATAAGCGTTCGCGATAAATTAATAAGTAAGGTTTTAATATTAAAATTATGCAATTAAGAAAGGCGACAGAACAAGATAAAAAAGAGGCAATGAAAATTGCACAAAATTTGAAAGAATGGTTTAATGTTGAAGGCATTAAAAATATGAAAACCGACTTCAAATTAAACAATTTGGTTGTGGCGATAGATAAAGGTAAAGTTTCTGGATTTTTATGTTATACAACTAATTGCGGAAAAATGCAACTTATATGGATGGGAGTTAAAAGAGATACGCAAAGAAAAGGAATTGGAGAAAAACTCCTAAGATGGCTGGAAAAAGAAGCGAAAAAATATAAGTTGCATTCAATTGAAATTGAAACTTTGCCCGATGAAGATGATTATGAGCCCTACAAAAAAACTCGAGCTTTTTATTACAAAAATGGTTTCAAAAGAATATTCTATAAAAAAGCGAGAGTAAAGGGTTGGGATGACCAAATTGTTCTTGAGAAAATAATAAAGTAAGCGAACGCCTATTGGGTGGGAGAGAATTATTAAATTTAGCGACTGGGAACATCAGGATTTAGAGAAATTTCTGGAGTGTAGCGGAAGAAATTTGGGAAAATCCTGCAAGGATTTTCTGTTTAAGCCCTGTTCAGCGACCCGAAGAAATCTTTGATTTCTGAGAATGCAATGTGGCTTGAGTTTTTAATTCTCCGTCATTAATCTTTCTAAAATCTCTCTTAGTTCAGGTGGGCTTTTAGCCATCCTATTAAATTTGAGGTGCGCGCCCTTCTTTGCTTCTTTCTTAAAAAGAAAGAAGATGAAATAATCTTTTTTTGGGGAAGAAATATTTATTGCATTGCGTTTATCGCATCAACCAAATCTCCTGTACAACAATCATTTAAGCAACTATTAACATCTGTTGCAGTTCTTTGAGAAGAATCATAATTACAAACCATTTCTTTATTTAACAAGCTGGAATCTATAACACTATTTTCTAAAAACCAAAATCTAACATTGCAGTTATCTCCTTGCTCTCCCTGAATTTCATATCCTCTAAAAATTCCCATTACTGGCTCAAACCCAAGAGCAAAAGTTCCTTGTGAGATTTCGCATGATTCTAACCTATTTTCAAATTGGGTAGTAAATCCTAAAGCATCTTCAGGACTACATAATATTTCTGATAAATCTTCGCTATAACAATCTAAGATTGTATCTGGATTAGTAACAGAAACAGAAACTGGCTGAACACTACAGCAACTAAAACTACCCTCATTACTAGCATGGACGCTAACACTCCCACTGTTACAAATCATGCCTTCTGGAACTAGATATTTACCTTCACTAGAACAAGTTTCCTCGGGAGAAAGAACCTCTTCAACAACACAAGAATTATCCACACAATCATAACCATCAACACACCCAAACTTAGTTATGCATTCAACACATTTCTGATTAATTAATGGATTAGAGCTATATGCACAAATATAAGTTCCATCATCACAATTTGTACATGTTTGTGTACAATCATCATTATTTGTACATTCGGGGGTATCTTGGGGCTCAACATAAGTACAACTTTGTGTTGTGGAGGGTTTATTTTTTGTAGTGCCACAAGAGTTTAAATCTGTGCAGGTTCTTGTTTGGCTTCCCTGTTCAGAACAAGAACCCCAGTTTTCACAATCCCAATTTTCAGTACAAGTACTTTCATGAATTTTCTTAATATAAATTTCAGGGACATCATTCTCAATACCATTTAATTTAACTTGAATGTCATAAAAACCATCGTCATTCAAATCAAATTTTTTTGTTTCTCCAATTTTGATATCTACTTGAATTGGATCGCTTTGAATAATTAAATTTACTGAATCGTCACTAACAGAATTTACCTTTAGGGTATGTTCTTCATTATCAATAATAAATTTCGTTGCTTTGGTTTCTTTTAATTGAAGATTTGTTCCTTGAGTAAATTCATTTTCTGAAATTGTCTTTGAAGATGAACTCATAAATAAAAAAATTATAACTCCAATTAATATGACAAAAATAGGAATAAGAATTAATAGCCAAATTTTTTTATTTGATTTTTGTTCTGGAGCAGGAGAATTATAAAATCCTTGATTATTGTTTTGTGGATAATTATTGTAATCTTCCATAATAAAATAATTAATAAATAATGATATAAAAAGATTTGTTTTTCGGGTGGTGGAAAAAAGATTATTTCTAAATAAATTTCAAAACTGAAAGTTTTGACTATTTGTCCGAAGGACAGGCGCGTACCTCGTAACTGGGGCGGGTGGTCGGGGGATGGCTGAGAGAGATTTTAGCTATTTTGTTTTTACTTGAGATTTTAGGAGAATTAGAAATTTCGTTGAACATCGGGATTAAGAGAAGTTTTTCTCGAAGAGAAAAATTTGGGTAAAATTCTGCAAGAATTTTCTGTTTAAGCCCTGTTATCTGTCCTGAGCCGAAGGCGAAAGTCTGCAAGGCGTGGCGAGGAGCGGAACGAAGTGAGCACCGCAGAGTTAATTTGGAATTTGTGGATTGTAGAAACTAAGGGCGCACGATTCTTAATTTTGTCCAAAACTTATCCCATTTTTTCTCAGCTATTCTTTCTTGATAAAGAGACAAATCTTGATATGGCTGAGGAATTGGTTTTACAACAAGATTCATTAAATCATCTAATCCGTGAGGGGCGCAAATCGTGAAGCTATCGTTATTTTCTAATCTTACTCCAACGCATGTCGGAGTTTCACTCCAATAGGCGATAGATTCGCAAGAAGAATTTGCCGAATTATTTTTTCTAGCTTGATTTTTAACTTCCCATTTTAAATTTGGTAATTTCTCGTTTAATATCGATTCGAATAATTTTTCTCTTTCTTTATTAATATTTGAAGAATCGAAATAAACGACATCCATATCTTGTTGATGGGAAGTTGACGGAAAATTATGAAAATAATTCCAAACAGAATTTCTTATTGCGCCCGCCGCAAGATACCAATCTGGCAATTTTAAATCCCGAACAGATTTTAATGCTTCCATAATCCAATCTTGTTGTCTTACTATTTGGATAAGTTTTTCTTCATATTGAATGGACATAAATTAAACAATTTTGAATCTTTTATTAAGATTTATGTTGTGCGCCCACAAATTAGGAAGGGTTGCAAATTCCAAATTAATTACAGATAACTATCCATTATACGAAATCTTTATCGTAAAACTTATATATTTAGAGAATTATACGAAATTATGGGGGGGTTGTTGATTAAATTGAAAAATGAATTGGAATTAAGAAATTATTCAAAACAATCTGTTAAATCTTATCTTTATCATGTTGGAAAATATTTAGATTATGTTAAAAGCTATGGAATAAATGAAAGTTCTGCAAAAGATTATCTAAGATTTCAATTAAAAAATAAAAACCCCTCTACAGTTTCTCTTTGTGCATCTGCAATTCAATTCTTTTTTAAAGAAATTTTAAAACAGGATATTTATTTTGTCAAACCAAAGAAAAATAAAAATCTTCCGAATATTTTAACAATAGAAGAGATAAAAAATCTTATTGATGTTACAAATAATCCCAAACATAGATTAATAATCAAATTGCTTTATGGGACAGGTATGAGGGTCTCTGAAATTATTAATTTGAAAAAACAAGATATTAATTTTGAGGAGAATTTAATAAAAATTAACTTAGGAAAAGGTCGGAAAGATAGATTTGTAAAATTACCTGTATCAATAATGGAAGAACTAAATAATTTTTCGAAAATAGGAGATTCAAAATATTTATTTGAGTCACAAAGGGGAGGGGAATTAGTTCCTAAAACAATTCAATTAATTCTTTCTAATGCTGCAAAAAAAGCCGAAATTAAAAAAAGAGTTTATCCTCATTTATTGAGACATTCATTTGCAACGCATCTTTTAGAATACGGAACAGATTTAAGAATTATTCAAAAACTTCTTGAACATAGTTCAATTAAGACCACGCAAATTTATACTCAAATTTCACAAGCATTAATTAATAATATAAAGTCTCCTTTGGATAATATATTATGAAATTTCGAGAGTTTACAATAAGTTCAGAAGCAAAGATATTTTTAGGCAAGAATGCCGAGAACAATGATGAGCTTGTTAAAATGTTTAAAGGAAAAGAAAATATTATCTTGCACACTGTGGCACCTGGAAGTCCTTTTTGTGTGATTGAAAAATTGAATCCTTCTAAAGAAGAAATAAAAGAAGCTGGAATAATCTGTGCCTCAAAGAGTCAGGATTGGAGAGATAATAAACGAGATATAAAAATGAATGTTTTTTCTGGAAAAGATGTTAAGAAATCTTTATTTGCAAAATCAGGAACTTGGAAGATAAAAAGAAAAGCAAAAATAATTAAAATTAAGAAAAAAGATATTGAAAAAGAAAAGAAAAATTCCAAACTTATAAAAACTTCTTGAAATTTATTTCCTTATGTCTTATACAGAAATTCAATTAGGAAAACTGGGAATTACGGAAAATTTTATTGAGACTTTGAGAAGCCATTTTAAGAAGCATTCGCAAGTTAGAATTTCGGTTTTGAAAAATGCAGGACATGATAAGGAAAAAGTAAAAAAATATGCTAATGAAATTTTGGAAAAGCTTGGAAAAAATTATACTGCGAAGATTATTGGATTTAAGATTATTCTAAAGAAGTGGCGAAAAGATATGAGATAAATTTATAAACTCTTATTCTCGTTAATTTTTAGGTAAATCGTTTAAAGCGAATCTAATTCCGAAAGGAATGCCAACTTAAATGGAAAATAAAAATCCAGTTTATGAAATGAATGCACAGGAATTTAATTTGAAATTAGCTGACGCTTTGAAGAATATTCCTGAATTCAAAAAACCAGAATGGGTTGAATTTGTCAAGTCAGGTTCTGGAAAGGAAAGACCAATAGAGGATGTTGATTTTTGGTTTAAGAGAGTTGCAAGTATTTTGAGACAAATTTATAAAAAAGGTGTTCTTGGAGTTAGTCGTCTTAGAACAAAATATGGGAGTAAAAAAGATAGAGGGATGAAGCCAGAGAAATTTAGAAGAGCTGGTGGGAAAATTATTAGGACGATTTTGCAACAGACAGATAAGGCAGGATTTACTGAAATTCAAAAGCCTATTAAGGGTGTGAGAAGCAAAAGACCTGGAAGAATCTTGACAGAGAAAGGTAAGAAATTTTTAGAGGGAATTAAATAATGGGAATTAAAAGTGAATCAAAAAAGATGAAGCTTGCTGTGAAAGCACGCCAAACTAAGTGGGCTCCTATTTGGGTTATCTTAAAAAAATTTGGAATGGGAAAGAAAATACATCCTTCTAGTATAACCAAATATAGACGTTCTTGGAGAAGAACAAAATTGCATATTAAACCAAGAAAAATAAGAAAATCACATTTTGGATAATGAAAAATAAAAATTTACCAATTAATAGAGAAGAAGCATTAGAACTATTGAAAAGTATGCATCAGGAAAAGTCAGATATGAATCATTATTTGGAAAGTGAGGCAATCATGAGGAGTCTTGCTGAGAAATTTGGAGAAGATGTTGAATATTGGGGAATGCTCGGATTGTTGCATGATGTGGATTGGTCTTTGACAAAAAATGATTGGCCTGAGCATGGAACAAAAGCTGTTGAAATTTTAAAGGAAAAAGGTTTTGATGATGAATTTATTAAAATAATTCAATCACATACTTATGGTTATAAAGAGATTCCAAAATTTACAAGTAAGGAGAGAACAGAAAAAGTTGAACATGCTTTGATTGCGTCTGAAAATATGACAGGAATTATTTATGCTTATGCATTAATGAGGGGAGGAAAAATTTCTGATATGGAAGTTAAAGGTTTAAAGAAAAAATTTAAGGACAAAAGTTTTGCAGCAAATTGTAAAAGAGAAAATATTAAAGAAATTGAGGGGATTGGAATAAGCTTGGATGAATTTTTTGAGTTATCTATTGAGGCAATTAAAAAAATTAAAGAGGAGGTTGGATTGAGTTGAAATGAAAATAGAAAAAAAAGTTAAATTTGTAAGAGAAGTTAAATGTAGAGGAGAAAAGAAAGATGGAGAATACGCATTTTCTAAAAAAAATTCCCAACAGGTTGAATTACTTATATATGAATCTGGAAAAACAATCCCATTATGCAGATGTGCTCTAAACTCGCTGGATGTTGATTTTAGGTGCAATTATAAACTTAGTAAACCAAAAGATAAATTGAGCTTAGCAAATTGTCCTTGGTATCATCAAAATTAAAAATGGCAAAAAAAATTGAAACAAAAATTGAAAAGATTGAAAGAGAATATGTTATTCCTTTGAGAAAACAAGTGAAAAAAGTTCCGAGATATAAGAAAGCGAACAAAGCTATTCGAACAATCAAAGAATTTTTAGCAAGACATATGAAAGTTTATGACAGAGATTTAAAGAAAATTAAATTGAACAAATATTTAAATGAATTTGTCTGGTTTAGAGGAATAAGAAATCCTCCTCATAAAATTAAAGTTAAGGCAATTAAGGAAGGGGAGATTGTTAATGTTGAACTTGCAGAGATGCCTGAAAAATTGAAGTTTAAGAAATCAAAGGAAGAAAAGAGAGATAAAAAAGCACAAGAAATTGTTGAAAAGAAAAAATCAATGATGCAAAAGGCAAAGGAAAGTATGCAAAAACCTAAGGAGGAAAAACAAACAGAAGAAGAGAAAGCTGAGGAAAAAGAAAAAAAAGCTTCTGTTGTTGAAGCAGGAAAAGAAATTGAAAAGGCAAAAGCAAAGGAAAGCAAACACACTGTAAAAGCAAAATCACCAAAAGAAGAAAAGAATGCAAAGGCAGGGTATAATAAAAGTTCAAGAGGACATTAATTTTTTATAATCCAAATTTATTTCTTTAGTATGTTAGAAAAATTAAAAAAAGAAATTCAAGAATCTGCTGATGAAGAAAAGGCTAAAATTCTCCAGAGATTTTTCAAAACAGGAAAAGGTGAATATGGTGAAGGAGATATTTTTCTTGGGATTATAGCACCTCAGATGAGGAATCTGGCTAAAAAATATGGGGGTTTGCCTTTAGTTAAAATACAAAAATTATTAAATTCCAAATATAATGAAGCCAGATGGATTGCTTTGGTTATTTTAGCTAATAAATTCAAAAAAGCAGATGAACAAGAAAAAGGAAATATCTTTAACTTTTATTTGAAAAATTTAAAAAATATAAATAATTGGAATCTTGTTGATATTTCTGCGCCTCATATTGTAGGAAATTTTTTGTTTGAAAAAGATAAAAAGATTCTTTATGAATTATCTCGCTCTGAAGATTTGTGGGAAAAAAGAATTTCAATTGTTTCTACTTTGAGTTTTATTCGACAAAATGAATTTGAAGATGCCTTAGCAATTTCAGAATTATTATTGAATGATGAGCATGATTTAATTCATAAGGCAGTCGGCTGGATGTTAAGAGAAATGGGAAAGAGAGATATTGAAATTTTGAAAGATTTTTTACGAAAACATTATAAAAATATTCCGAGAACAACTTTAAGATATGCTATTGAAAAGTTTGAAGAAGAGGAAAGGAAAAAGTGGTTAAGAGGAGAGATTTAATTTATAATATTAGATAATAAAAAATAAGAACACTAATTAAAGTTATTATTAATCCAATAATTGCTCCAAAAGGGATGGAGATTAAAATATGTTTATTCATTGATTTTGAGTTTAAGTTTTTAGGAATTTTTAGGAACTTGGGTTTCCATAAAGAAAGTGTAATATAATCTATAACAAAGGTATCATAAACAAATAGAATTGCATAGAGTAAATAATTTAGAAGAAAAATTCTTGCAAAACTGAATGTTAAGTTAAAAGAAAAATAACTAAATAAAAGTTGAATAGAAATTATTCCTATTGGAAGAATGAGCATACTCAAATATCCTAATAAGGACTGCTTTTTTTTCAGCAAACCTTTTTTATTTCTTGATTTCCAAACAAAACCTGTTCTGAATACTATTATTACAAATAAGTTAAAAATAAAAATTCCTATTAAACTCCATAATATTAAATTTGTAATTATATTTTTTTCCATTATTTAATTTTTGCAAATTTTAGTAAACCTATATTAACAATTGCTAAGACAATGAATCCGCTTAATCCTTGGATTCCTACAATCAAGTCATTGCCTCCGACTGCAAATGCTATTGCAATTCCTGCGAGTGCATTTATTGTTCCGTGCATTATTGAAGATGCGAAAACAGACTTTGCTTTTTTTCTTATGTAACATAATAAAGGAGAAAGCAGAACTGTGAAAATTATCATCATTCCTACACCTATTAAAGGATGCTGAGGATAATTATAACCTTGCAAAATAATCGGAGCATGCCAAATTCCCCATATTAATCCAATTAAAAGAGAAGATTTCCAAAAGCCCATGAAAGATAATTCTTTTTGTAAAAATCCTCTCCATCCAATTTCTTCACCAAAAGCAAATAAGGTATTAATTGTTGGTCCTACAATAAGTGCTAAAAGTATTGCAAAAATTATTGAAGGAAATCCAAATCTGCTGTATTGTTCTACTCCTTGAGCAATACTTTCAGGTGTGGCTCCATAAGCTAATAATCCTTGCATTGTAGGAGAGTATTTTATTCCTGGAAAGAGAAAGCTTATTAAAAGAATAGCAAGGATTAATATAACTGGAAGAAGCCAAGATATAATAAACCATTTGTTGAATTTAAGAGAAATTCCTAAATCTTTGAAAGGAATTTTATTGATAAAACAAGCAATTATTGTAGCTACAAAAGGTGTGAACATGTAAAGAGGGGCTAATAAAATTAAGTTTACATTAATTAAATAAGAAATTAAAATTAACAGAGAGACTAAAATTATAAGAGAAATAAAAAAAGTTATTAATGGTTTTATTTTATGTTTCATTTAATCTCCTTTTTTTCTTCGAAGGAGAATAAAAACTATTCCAAAAACTAACCAAGCAAATATATTAACTGCCATTATGCTCCATCGACTTGCAGGCAGATTTGTGATTAATCCCCATAAAACCCCTAAGGCTGCACTTACAATTAATACAAGAATCGGATGAACTTCTTTGAATTTGTGAAAGATTGCACCAAGGAAAATTCCAACTATTGAATAAATTAAAACAATTACCGGAGGTATTGCAACTAAACTCACAATCCACAATGTTCCTACAGGCATTGAAATATTGTATTGTTCTAAAGCTGTAGTGATTTGCTGGAAAAGAAGTTCTTTATTTAATATCATAACTGCAACAGAAAAGATTACTACAATTATTCCCGCTAGAATGCCTCCAATAAAGCCAGCATTTGTTGAGCCGTTTTCTTTTCTTTTATTAAGAATGTTTTTGAGAAGTTTTAATCCCATTGTATCACCTTTTAATAAAATGAAATAAATGTTTATAAATATTTATGATTAGATAATCTTTAAAACTAATTCTTTTTTATTTTTAGATGGACTTTAAAAAAATAAAAGAGAAAAAGTCAATTCAAGAACTTTTAGAATTTGGAATTATAAATTTTGACAAACCATCTGGTTTTACTAGTTTTGATGTTTCTAATTTTGTGAAGAAAAAATTGGGATTGAGAAAAACATCTCATTTTGGAACTCTTGACCCAATGGTTACAGGAGTTTTACCAATTGCATTAAATCGTGCATGTAAATTAACTGGATTTTTTATTGGAGAAGATAAAGAATATGAAGGAGAAATGAGAATTCATAAAGATATTTCTTTGGAAAAAATTAGAGCAAAAATAAAAGAGAAATTTGTAGGAAAAATTATTCAGATGCCTCCAGTGAAATCAAGAGTCAAAAGACAACTAAGGGAAAGAGAGATAAAAAATTTTAAAATTTTGAAGAAAGAAGGACAAAATATTTCATTTTTAGTTGAGTGTCAAGGAGGAACTTATATTAGAAAATTGATTCATGATTTAGGACAAGAGTTAGGAATTGGAGCACATATGATTAAGTTAAGGAGAATTCGTGCTGGAATTTTTTTAGAAAAAGATTGTATTACTAAAAAAGAATTTGAAAAATCTGTTGAAGAATTTGAGAAAGGAAATGAAAAATTTCTGAGAGATATAATAATTCCTGCAGAAATCGTTTCAGAGGTTTATCCTATTGTTAAAATTAAAGAAGATAATTTAAAACAAATTTTTACTGGAAAGCCAATTCATAAAAAAGATTTGATTAAAATAGAAAAATTTGAGAAAGAAAAAATTGTTTGTGTTTTTTGTAAAGATAGATTCATTGGCATGTATAAAATAATAGATGGAAGAGATATTTTTGCTAAAGCAGAATTTGTTATGCAACCTATTTAATCTTAAAAAACTTAATTGACATAGGATATTTCCATAATTTTCCTTCGCTTGCTTTAACTGCTCCAGTTATTGAAAAGACAATATTCATTATTGATAATATAAATGTAAACAAAAATCCAATTAGAAAAAGCATTAAAATTAGTGAGATAGTCATATAAATTAAAAGACTAAATTGCCAGTTTAAAACTATTTTTGCATGTTTTTTTGTTTCTTTATTTTTTGTTGCTAAGAATATAATAAGAGGTCCTAAAAATCCTGTAATTAATCCTAATATATGAGTTAAGATTGGAAGTGAGTTGTCTTTTTTTGGCATTAAGTAATAAATGAAAATAGATATATAAAGTTTGCTAATATAATTAAAAATATAAAGTTAATTTTAATATTATATAAAATGAAAAAATCTGTGAGATTGTATATTACTGGAACAGTGCAGGGAGTTTTTTTCAGGATGTTCATTAAAGAAAATGCAGAGAGATATAATGTAAAGGGTTTTGTTAGAAATCTTGAGGATGGTAGAATTGAAGTTTTTTTAGAGGGGAATGTTAATGATGTTAATAAGATGATTGAACTTTGCAAAAATGGACCGAAACATGCTCAGATAAGGAATGTAGAAATTAAACCAGAAAGATTTCAAGGATTTAAAGTTTTTAAGATGTTACATATCTAACTATAATTTCTCTTAATGATACACCTCTTCATTAAACTTTTTAAAATTATTTCTTTTTATAAGGGAGGAATCCTAGGAAGAACAAGAAAAATAGGAAAAATAAATAATATAAACTTGAATTTATATTTCCTAAAAATCCCAAAAATCCTGTGAATCCTATAAAACCAATTGGATTGTATTTTTGTTTCATTTAATTTTTATGTTAAATGAGTTTATATATCTTTATAAAAAATGTTTCTATTTCTTAATTAAAAATTATATTTTTATAGTTAAAATATTTTTTATAATCATGATATACACAAATTCTGATGGCGGTGCAAGAGGAAATCCTGGTCCTGGTGCAATTGGAATTATAGTTAGAAAAGACAGAGAAATTCTTATAAAGTATTCTGCAAAAATAGGAAAGTTTGTTACAAATAATGTTGCAGAGTATGAAGCATTAATAAAAGCACTTGAACTTGCATCAAAATACACAGATAAAGAATTAACTTGTTTTCTTGATTCTGAATTAGTTGTTAAACAACTTTTGGGGGAGTATAGAGTCAGAAATAAAAAATTATTAGAATTATTTTTGAAAGTGCAGAATCTTCAGGAAAATTTTGAAAAAATAATTTACAAACATGTTAGCAGATGGGATAAATTTCAGAAAATTGCAGATGAATTGTTGAATGATGAGCTAGATAGAAAAAATTAACCCAATAAAAATTTCAACAACTCATAAACCAAGAATGCAGGCCAAACAATTGCTTTTAAAAATCCTAAAACACCCATCCAAAAAGATGTAGCTGTTTGAATATAATAAATAACTGCTCCAATAAAACCTACACCATATATTGCTCCTCCACAAGCAGGATTATGATGAAATTTTGTTTTATTATCTTTATTTATTGTTATTGATAAATTTTTATTATTTTTCTTTCTCCTCTTTTTCATAGAGAATTAAATAAAAAAGAATTAATAAATCTTTCTAAGTTAAATATAAAAACTATTTTTCTTTTGATAATTTATGGGACGAGAACAACAAATTATTAATGAAAGAAAAAGGAAGATAGAAGAATTAAGAGCTAATGGAATTAATCCTTATCCTCATAAGTTTGACAAAAAAAATGAAATTGCAGAATGTTTAAAGTCTAAAATTGGAACAAAAGTAAAAACAGCTGGGAGATTAATGGCAAAAAGAGGATTAGGAAAGATTATTTTTGCTAACTTAGAAGATGATTCTGGAAAAATTCAAATTGTTTTAAAAGAAGGAGAAACTCCAAATAAAACTATAAATATTTTCAAAAAATATATTGATTCGGGGGATATAATAGGAATAGAAGGAAAAATTTTCAAAACAAAAACAAAACATCTTTCTATTTTAATTGAAGACATTGAAATATTAACAAAAGCCATCTTACCTCTTCCTGAAAAATGGCAGGGATTAAAAGATAAAGAAGAAAGGTATAGAAAAAGATATTTGGATTTAATTATGAATAAAGATGTTAAAGAAATTTTTGAGATACGAGCTAAAATCCTAGAGATTATGAGAGAATTTATGAAAAAGAATAATTTTATGGAGGTGGAAACTCCTTTATTACAAACAATTTATGGTGGAGCTTTAGCGAAACCATTTAAAACTCATTGTGATGCTTATAACTCTGATTTATACTTAAGTATTGCTCCAGAGTTATTTTTAAAGAAAGCATTGGTTGGGGGATTTGATAGAGTTTATGAAATAACAAAAAAATTTAGAAATGAAGGAGCAGATCGACAACATAATCCAGAACATATGACAATTGAATGGTATCAAGCATATGCAGACTATAACAATGGAATGGAACTTTTTGAAGATTTAGTAAAACTTATTGCAAAGAAAATTTTTGGCAAATTAACTTTTGAATATCAAGGTAAAAAAATTAATCTTGCTAAGTGGAGAAAAATTCCTTTGTTAGAAGCAATTAAAGAATATTTAGGAGAAGATATAAGCAAAGTTAAAACAGATAAAGAAGCTAAAAAAATAGCTGAGAAACATAAAATTGATCCAAAAGGAATTACCAAAATTAATTTGGCAGATGAACTTATGAAATTATTTAGAGAAAAATTAATTCAACCTACATTTTTGATTGATTACCCTATTGAACTCGCTCCTCTTGCAAAACCAAAAAGAGGAGATCCAACAAAAGCAGAAATCTTTCAACCTTTTATTGGAGGTATGGAATTAGGTCGTGCATATTCTGAGTTAAATGACCCCCGACTTCAAGAAGAACATTTTAAAGAACAAGAAGAAGACAGAAAGAAAGGAAATATTGAGGCAATGGAAACAGACAAAGATTTTGTAACAGCCTTAGAATATGGAATGCCTCCTGCTTGTGGAGTAGGTATAGGTATTGAAAGGTTAATCATGCTTCTAACAAATCAATCTTCAATAAGAGATGTTATTCTATTCCCATTTATGAAACCTGAGAAAAATAAGGTTGTTAAGTTAAGATGAGTGATAAAAGAAAAATTTGGATTTTATTAGCGGTTAGAAAATTCTCTAAAAAAGAAGGAGTTTCAGCAAATTATTTATTTAATAACAGAGCAGATTTTTTTTCAAACGATTTTCCCTCTTTTTTAAAAATACTCAAAGAAATGGAACAAGAGGATTTTATAAAATTAAATCAAAAATTTTTGGACCCTTATTATTCTATAACCAAAGAAGGAAAAAGTCAACTCCGAAAAGTATTCTTTAGTATGGGACAATTAGAACAAAGAAAGTTAATGAGAACAGTTCCTTTGTGGGATTTAGAAGATAGAATAAGTATGATAGAAGGATTTATAGGCTCTTTTTTAATAATTGGAATTATTGCTATAATTATTATCTTATTAGAAAAATATGAAATAACTAATACAATTATTAAAACTATTACAGGAATCTTTATGCTAATTTTTTTTATTTTCTCATTATTTTTCGCATCTTCTATAATTTTTAATTTCCTTTATGATTTTATAAGAAAATTTTCAACTTCTTTTATAGAACTAATTGAACCTTACAAGAAAATTATAACATATATTTTCGTTGGTTTGTTAATAATTGGAGGGCTATTTGCATTTGTATCCTTAACTAAATATGATTGGTCAGACATTATTTTTTATGGAGTAATGGCAATAATGGGAAGTGTTGTAATGATTTTTCTTCCAAAAATATTAAACAAGATAAAAGAAGTAATTAAACCAAAAACCTCACAACATCAAAATCATAGCAAAGATTAATCAATAAACTCTTTCCCTTTTATCAATTTTCAAAACATACAAAACTTTAATCTTATCCTGAACATCGATAATAATTCTATAATCTCCAACTCTTAATTTATATCCTTTAATTTGTGTTAAATGTTTTAGATAATAAAACGGCTCTTTTTTGCAATCCTGCAATTTATTCCAAATTCTGTGTTTAATTTTATGCTCTAATTTATTTAGAAAATTTAACGCTCTTTTATCAAAAAGGATTTCATACATTTTACAAGCCGAGAATTTTTTTTGCTTCTGCTTCTGTATAGAATTCTCCTTTCTTAATTTTTTCTCTTGCCTCTTTAATTTCCTTGATTGTTTTTTGAGATAATTTTGGTTCATTTTCGCACAGCTTTGCAATGTAAATTAATTTTCTAATTAATTCATTATAACTTTCATTTTTGTATTGCTTGAATTTATCCAAATCCTGTTTTGTCTGGACATTCAATCTTATTGTTGTTTCCATTCGGTCAAACCATTCATTAATTGTATATTTATGTATACATATGTAGATTATTTAAATGTTTTGTTTGCTATCAAATTAATTTTTGAAAATTAAAACAATAATTATTTAAATTCAAAAAAATTTGAAAAATAATGATTGATGCAGATAATATAAGTTATGGAGAAGGTGCTCCTGAAGTTGTGAATGTTATAATTGAGATTCCAATGAATTCTCAGAATAAATTTGAGTTAGATAAAAAAACTGGTTTGTTAATTTTGGACAGACCTTTGTATTCTGCTGTGCATTATCCTGGAGATTATGGTTTTATTCCTCAGACATTTTGGGAAGATGGAGATCCTTTGGATATTTTGGTCTTGACTTCAAAGCCAGTTTATCCTTTGACTTTAGCAAAAGTAAGAGTGATTGGGGTTTTGGAGATGGAGGATTCTGGAGAAAAAGATAATAAAATTATTGGAGTTTATGAATCTGACCCTCATTCTAAAGATATTACAAACATAAAACAAATTCATCCTCATAAGATAAAGGAAATTGTTCATTTTTTTGAAACTTATAAAGAATTGCAGGGAAAGAAATGCAAAATTCTTGAAGTAAAGGAAAAAGAAGAGGCTTATGCAGATATTAAAAAAGCTATTGGAGCTTGGAAAAAGAAAAAATAATGAAAAAGAAAAAAGAAGGTGAAGAAAAAAAAGAGGATAAAAAAAGTTCGCTAAAAAGAAAGACAACAAAAAGTTTTGTGATTGCGCTTTCACTTGTTAGTATAATCGGTTTTTTGAGTATTGTTCTTGAGAGTTTGTTTTCTGTAGATATGACAGGATATATTGAAACATTATGGTTAGTTGTTTTGGGATTTGGACTTATTCTTGAGACAACAATTAGAGAATTGAAATTGATAAAGAAAAAAGGTTTAACTCCAGAGTATCTTGGAAAGATAACAATGATTGTTGTGGGAAGTATAGCAATTATTGCAGGAATTTTGAGTTTGCCTCAAATAAATATTTTGAATGCTTCTTTTCTTGCTGTTAAGGGGATAATAAGTATTTTGGCAATTATTTTTATAATCTTGCAGACATGGATTACTGAGATGTGAAATGGCTTTAATTATAAAATCAAATATACGAAAAGTTGTGAAAGAACTTGATAAGGAAAATTCTATTTCAAGTGTTGCTGATGAGGTTGAGAGAGCTTTGGAAAGAAAGGTTGAGGAGATTTTGATTGATGCTATTAAGAGAGCAAGAGCAAATAAGAGACGGACTTTACAGGCGAGAGACCTTTAGTCTTGTTTATTCATTTACCTAAGTAATCAAATAAAGGAAATGGATTTGTAATATAATATTATTTATTAAGAAAAAATTGCTTCACATTCTGCATTTTCAAAATCGCCAGTATATGTGCAATCCCACTCATCTTGATTCAAAGTGCATGTTGCTCCACCACTTGCATTTCCTTGTTTCCATCTTGTTAACATAGCTGTTAAATCTTCTTGTTCAAATTTACAAGTTTGTGTTAATCCTACTAATTCCTGAGCATTTTCATTAGCTATTTGCTCTTGTTCATCTATCTCTGCTTGAGTTAAATCACTATCCAAAAGACTTTGTATTAATTCATCACTATATTTAATAGAATAACTTTCAGTTATTTGATAATAAATACATTTTCCATCTTCAATTCCTTTTAATTCCATACGAGTTGTACCTGTAATAATTACTCTAAATAATTCTAATGTTCCTGTACTTAATAATTTTGAAAGTTCACAATTTTCTGATGCCTCAATAAAACAATCATAATCAGAATTGTCTCCTGGAAGATAACTATGTCCGCAGTCAATTATAGGAATTGTGCAAGTTCTATGTTCATGAGGTTTATCTTCTGTTGTTCCACAATCATTCATATCCTCACAATCTCTTGTTTGTTCTCCATTTTCACATTCACTCCAATCACTACAATCCCAGTCTTCAATGCAGTTGTAAACACAATCTTTTATTGTTGAAGGTTTTTCTTTAATTGTTCCACAATTATTTGAATCTGTGCAAACTCTTATTTGAATTCCTTCTTCATAACATTTGCTCCAGTCATCACATTCCCAATTCTCAACACAAGTACTTTCATGAATTTCTTTAAGATATATTTCAGGAACACCATTAGTTATTTTATTTAGTTTCAATTGAATGTCATAGAAATCATCTTCATCTAAATCAAATTTTAATTCCTCACCTATTTCAATTTCAGTTCGAATAGTATTGCTTTGAATAATTAATCTTATTGAATTACCATAAACAGAATCAACTTTTAATTTATGAATGTGATTATCAAAATTAAATTTTACATATTTACCTTCATTTAATTGAAAATTTATTCCTTGAGAAAATTCATTATCTGAAATTGTTCTGACATAAAAAAATAAAAATAAAAAAATTGCTAGTCCAATAATTGAAATAAAAATAATAGAAGTTATAATAATTCCTTTTCTGTAAGACCTCTTTTTCAAACTATCACCCATGATAAATTAAATTAAAAAGAACTTATAAATATTACCTGATAATCTCTTCTGTTTGATTTATGAATTTCACAACTTCTTTTTGGTAATTTTCAATGAGTTCATTAGTAAACTTGACATTTGTAGAATAACTTGCATCATGCCTGTCTTTTTTAAGATTGGTGTATAATTCTGCTTCACTTTTTCCAATAGATAATTCCTTTATTAATTCTGCTTCATCTTTTGAAATAGAATATTCTTTAATTAAAAGAAGAATTGTTGCATAATGATTTTTTGAAGAATAATTTTTGTTTGTAATCAAGGCAAGAGAAGCATGATATAGGGCATAGTATAATGAAACAATCTGCCAATCAATATATTCTGTATGTTTTTTATTTAGTTTAAAGAATTTAAGATTATGTTTTGCTTTTTCTAAATGTGATTCAACTAGTTCAGGATTTTCTTCAATTTTTTTAATCTGCTTCTTTTCTATGAAAAAGTTGATTTGAGTTTCAAGGAATTTTCTATCTGAAAATAATTTATGAATATTCATCTAAAATTTCTTCATAGAAATTTTGTTCATGATAGATTGGAAATCCTGTTTTTTTTGCTTGTATTATTACATAATCTTTGGCTTGTTCAAATTGCTTTGTTGTGCAATTGAAAATTGAAAGAGGATAATTTGAAATATTATTTATTTCTCTTTTCAAGGATTCTAAATTTTCTTTTTTGTTAGAAACAACTAGTAAATCAATATCACTATTTTTTTGCTCTTCTCCTTTAGATGCTGAACCAAAGAAAACAACGGTAAAGATATTTTTAGGTAATCTATTTACAAAATTTCTCAACGGAGATTTTATTTCAATATTCAATTTTTCAAACTTTTTATGAGCAATTTCGGAGAACTTTATTGAGAAAACTTTTTTATTTTTTATTTTGTAAAAAGTATTTGATTTTGTCTTTTCTATTTTTAATGTTTTTTCTTTAATTAATTTATTTAATGCATTTTGAAGAGAACTATTTGATAGTCCTGTTTTTTCTTTTAATTGATTAAAATATAATTTATCTTTCTTTAAGTCAAGATATGCTTTGTAAATTCTTTCTTCTGCTTTCATAAAAGATATAGAAAAACTAATTATTTAAACTTTGCCATTTTTTGGCAATATCTTGCCATTTTTTGGTATAATCTCATTTTACTCCGCCATTCTTTTTGTTAACAAAAAGAATGGAAGCAAAGTATATAAATATTTGTCAGAATTATTTTTTTATAAATTTTCAAGATAAACTTAAATATTCGAGAGGACTTTTATAGATAAATGAAAAAGGTTGATAAAAAACATAAGGAAAAAATTATGGAAAGAATTAGGAAAGCTGGAGATTCAGATAATTATGAAACAGTTTGGGAAGGAGGGATTCCAAAAGTAAAGAGCAAGGATAATATAAGAAAAGGAAAAAAATCTAAGTCAGGGGGAAGAAGATTTGAAATGCAGGTTAGAAAAGATTTAGAGAGCAAAGGAAGGATTGTTGATAAGTGGACTAATAATGTTGATTTGGAAAAGGGTAAAATTGTTCCGGCAAAGAGAAAATATAATCCGTTTAGAAGAGCAATGACAATTGGAACTGGTTTTCCAGATTTTATTTCTGTTAAATTTGTTAATGAGGAATTGTATAGTGTTATTGGAGTTGAGGTTAAGATGAATGGAATTCTTTCAAAAGTTGAAAAACAAAAATGCGCATGGTATCTAAAGAATAAAATATTTTCACAAATTTGGATTGCTAAGAAAGGAAAGAAGAGAGGGGAAATTGAGTATGATGATTTTTCTGAAAAATATGGAAAGAAATACGAAAGAGTTTAAAATTAATTTTTCGTTTATTTTTTATGAAGAGGTTGTTTGTTTTGTTTGTAGTTTTGATAATTATTTCAGGAGTTTTTGCAAAGTGTGACGATGGACAGATTGATCTTAATTCTGCTTCGCTTGAAGAGATGATGAAGATAACTGGTTTAGGAGGAAAGGGAGTTATAGCTCAGAGAGTTATTGATTCAAGGTCTTTTGATTGTGTTGATGATTTGATAAATGTGAAGGGAATTGGTGAAAATATATTAGATAAGATACAGGAGCAGGGACTTGCTTGTGTTGGTGAAAATGTTGAAGAAATTGAAGATAATAATGAAAGTGAAAAAGAGATTGGTAGAACTCAAGAATTAGATTTGATTAAAAAAGAAACAAATGAATCAAAAAACATAGAATTAAATGTAATAAAATTGAATACCAAAAATATAAAAACTGAAGATAATAATGAAAATTTAGATAAGACAAATTATGCTAAGTATGGCTTTGTAATTTTTTGCACTTTGCTTGGATTTTTGTTTATGTTTAAGAAAAGAAAATATAAAACTGAATTTGATAAATAAAATGAATAAAGAAAATAAAAAAATTAATGCAATGTTAATATTTGATGTTGTGGGAAAACCTTCTGAATATTTAATTGAAACTTTGGAGAATATAATAAAAAAAATCGGAGAGGAAAAAGGAGTGAGTGTCAAGGACAAAAAAGTCAATGAACCTGTTTTAATGAAAAATCAAAAAGAATTTTATACAAGTTTTACAGAAGTCGAAGTTGAAGTAGAGGAAATTATGCATCTTGCTATGTTAATGTTTAAGTATATGCCTGCACATATTGAAATTATTTCTCCTGAATTAATCACTTTAGATAATAATGGATGGGGAGAGATTTTGAGTGAACTCACAAGAAGACTTCATGGATATGATGAGGTTGCAAGAGTTATCAGAGCTGAGAAAAATATTCTTGAGAAAAAATTGAGAGAATTAATGCCTAAGAAAGAAAAGAAGGAGGAATCTGTATCACAATAATATTTAAAAACAATTAATATTGTAGTTTAGATAGGTAAGGGAAGAAGGGCGAAAATCCCTCGCTGACCCGCAACCGTTAAAGTCGGAATGCTTACCAAAACAATAAGGATCGAGGATTATCCAAGAATTGTTTCTTGGAATTTTAAGTAAAATGAAAAATAAACTTACCAATTTGGAATTTATAACTGAAGAAGAATTAAATAATGAAAAATTGGAAGCTCAATATAATTCTACAAGTCTTCAAAATTATCATTGTATGCTAAACGGATGAATATTTAACAATAATAGAAAAGATATTTGAAAAAATGAATGAGGAGTTAAATATAACAGATAAAACAAAACAAATTTATAGAAAAATATGTGATTATTTAATTAATTCAGTGAAGATTCAAGTCAAGAAATAAAACTAAATACTGCTCAAAAATATTTAACATAAAATGATTTTATCAAAAAGTTCTGAGAAAACATCTTATGGTTTTGTTCATGCACTTTATGGTCAAGGAAAAGGCAAGACTTCAGCAGCAATTGGTTTAGCAATCCGAGCAGCAGGTTGCGGACTTAAAGTTTCTTTTGTTCAGTTTATGAAAGATGGAAAAAGTAATGAAAGAAAAATACTTGAATCTATTCCAGAAATAGATTATTTTTGTCCAGGGAACCATCAATGGGCATCAAGAGGAAAAGAGATGTTAAAATCACAAAGGGAGCATGCTCTGTCTTGTATGAAATATATCTTTAATTTGCCAGAAGATAAAGATTTGTTGATTTGTGATGAGATTCTGAATGTCCCATTATATTTGGATGGAAACAATAAACCTCTTTCATACATAAACCTTGCTGATTATGTGAGAAATAAACGTCCTAACTTGGAATTAGTTATTACTGGATTATATTTGCCAAAGAATATGGTTGATTTAATTGATTATGCTTCTGAAATAAAAGAAGTAAAACATCCTTTTAAGTTGGGTATTAAAGCAAGACCCGGAATTGAATTTTAATAAATAATTATTTCTTTTTTCTTAAACAAACTTTACAAGGTTTGTAACCTTTTCTTTCAAAATCTTTTATGTCATTGCTTGTTATTTTGTATTTTGGTTTTATTAGTTTTGCAAGACGACATGATGTTTTGTGGTAAGTTCCGGATTGTGTTGATGCTTTGTATTTGAATTTTGGAGGTGCTGGTCTTTTTGGGCGTTCTATGAAAACTTTTTTTTCAACTTCTTTTATGACTGGCTTTTCCACTATTTTTTCTACTTCTTTAATCACTGGCTTTTCAACTGGTTTTTCAATGTATTTGATTATTGGTTTTGGTCTTTGAATTTGGGGTGATCTTTGGAATTGCTGAAATGGTTTTCTTTGTATTTGTCTTTGAGAAAATCTTTGAGATTCAGGTCTTTTTGCAATTTTTAATAAATTTACTGGCTTTTTTATTTTACGATATTTTTTCAAAAAGAACCAAATTAAGATTCCTATTACAAGGAGAATTATTCCTATTCCAATTATTATGCCTAAATTATCTTTTTCTTTTTCTTTGCATGAACCTAAACAGCAAACAGCATCTTTTGCTTTAACTGATTCTCCTATGCATTCTTGATTTTGATTGCAAATTACTCCTTCTAATTCTTCACAAGTTTTAGTTATTTCAGGAGGAATGTAATCTTTTATGAAATTCAGAAATATTGCTGTGTAAGCTATGAAGTATTCTCCTTCTACTTGTGCTTTGATACTTCCCTGTAATTGTGTTTCTTCCTCTGAAAGAAAATAGACTTCAATCTTTTTGCTTGAGTTTTTTTCTAATTCTTCTATGTTTGTTATTGAAAGATTGACATAAGGTTTTAATGAATCAGACATTGAAATTGAAATGTTTTCTAAATTTTCGTCTCCTGTATTGATTAAATAAATATATCTTGTGGAATTGGAATTTGTGGGAAAAGTTACATTTAATTCAGAAGGGTCAAACTTTATTCCTTTTTGTCTTTCTGCTCCTTTTCCTTCTGCATAAATATAAACTGGAAGTTCGTATTGCAAATTGTTTGTGCTTAATTCAATTATTTTGAATTCAGATTCTGTTATGTCCTTGGCTTCAAAAAATATTTCTTTTGTTTCTCCTGATATTAATGTAAATGAATCTTCATAGTCCAATACTACGTTTCCGTTTCCAAAGAAACCAAATAACCCCCCATCTTCTTCTGATTCATTAGAACTTTCTTTTGGAGTTGCTGAAAAACTGTCTTTTATTTTAATTTGAATTGTGATTTTATTTTCCTGCAGATTTTGAACTTCAATGAAAAAGTTTCCATTAGAAACAATGATTCCTGGATTTACTGAAAAGTCGGCAATTGTATTTAATATGGAGAAATTTTTTATAATATCTTCTTCAGTTGTCTGGCTTCCTTTCATGTATGGAATATCTTTTATTGCGACTGAATAGTTTCCAGGAGTTTTGTCAAGAAGCGCATAAATGTAATATTCATCATTTATTTTGTTTATTCCATATTCCATTGGAACTCTTGTATGTCCTCTGTAAAAAAATATATTTTCTTCAAGAACTGGTTCAAGGAAATTTCCAGAAACTTTTGCCAGAAGTGTTTCTCCTTGTTGAAATTTGGGATTCATATCAAATTCAATTGCAGAAAGTTCAGGAAGAATTAATAAAATCAAAATAAATAAACACATCTCTTTTTTCATAAAAAAGTAAAATAAATAGAGTTAATAAAGTTTTTTTATTTGTATAAGAGATATTCTGGATAATACAAAAAGTATATAAATTTAATAATATAAATTAAATTATGTCATTGGAAAAAAGGAATTTTTCAGAACTTGTTGAAGAATCAAAGAACCAAAAAGGAAATTGCTTCCCTTATTCTGAGGCTACTAAATTTGTAGAAGAACTTAATGATGAATTAAAAAATATTAGAAGAAAATATAAAATTTTGGCAACTCAATCATCTATTGGACTACAATATATAATTCTTAATGCTTAAATTACTTTCCCATCTCTTTTAATTTTTTAAGAACTTCGTCAATATCTCCTTTGCCTTTTTGCGGAGCTTTTTTTGCTGGACCTTTGTGTGCAGGAGGCAATATTCTTCTTTGCATTGGAGTTTGAGGAGGAGCTCCTGGACGCAATGGAGGAAATCTTGGACCTTTTGGAGAAGCAGAAGGTTTGCCTTTTCCTTTTCCAAATTTAGATTTTATTTTAAACCATAATTGCCTTAATTTATCTTTAAAGATAATTCCTAAAATAACCAAAACAATTAGAACTAACAAAATCCATACCCACCAATAATTTTTCGTTTCAGTAATTTTTGAAACACAACATACTTGTCCTGATGCACAACTATAATCAGATTGATCTTCATTGCTATAACAAGAAGTTCTGCAGGTTCCGTCAGCATATAATTCACATTCTGTTTGTTCGCTTGGAGCATTGCAGTAACCTAAGCAACATTCAGTTGTGTCTAATGCTTCTGTGGTTGAAATTGAACATGTTTCTCCAGAGCTACAAATTTCTCCTCCCTGGTCTGCACAATTTTCTAATGGTCTTGATTCTGTGCAACATATATCAGCCCCAAAACAACCAGAGTATTCTTCTAATGCATCTCCTCCTGCATCTGAACAAGTTAGACGAGACATACAATCATATCCTGAATTTTCACAATCAGGACCTTCATCTCCTGTAATTGTTAAAGCTCTTGGCCATAGCGAGTATAATAGAAATGCAGTGTCTCTGATATTTCCTCCATTCCAACAACCATCATTTCCTTGAACTTCAGAAAGCCAATCTATAGCGTCTGCTTTTTCGTCAGGAGTTTCTCCATGAAAAGGAAGAAATGCTAAAGCAGTGTCATAATATTTGTTATTTGATACAGGAAGAGTTTTTGATTTTGATAAAAGGTCTCCTTTGAAATCGCCTGTTAAGGAATATAGAAAAGATTCTGGAAGATATTTTAGGTTGTCGCTTTCATCTCTCATTGTTATTAAATAAGGAAGATAAGCAGAAATTTCTTCGCCTCTGAAATTTAAAACAAGTGCAGACCATAAAGTTGCTTCGTAATCACATGAATCGGAATCTTTATCAGGAGCAAAGCAAAATGAGTTTACTTGTTCTGTTGTTGTTCCTCCTGCTGATGCAGTATGTGTTGCACCTGAAACATAAATTGTTAATCCCTCTTTTTTGTAAAAAAGATTTGTTAAAAAGGATTTGTCACAGGAGATAGTGAATTCTTCTGAGTAACAATTTGGAGAAATTTTGAGCCAGTAATCATCACCATATAAATCAAAACAAGTTGTTGCTCCTGAAAGTGTCAAGGTTTTATCAGCATTAATAGTTACAGATGCTGAACCGCTGAATGCATCAGATTCAATTGTGCATGCAGATTGTTCTGTGCTGTCAATTTGCAAAAGCCAGTTCATGTTTGCAGGTTTTTCTCTTTGCTCTAAAAGCCATTCTTCTGCATCAGATGTATCTCTACCTGCTCTACTTAATGCAAGAATTGCCTGAGCAGTTTGTTTTGTGTCAATATAATTTGAATCATCAAGAATCTCATCTGCACATTGTCCTATTGCTAATAATGAAAAGATTTGTTGTTCTAATGTGAGAGAATCACAATTTCCTTCAACTTTTTCTTCAAGACAATTATATGCTTTTTGTGTTTGGCTTTCATTTCCCTGAGCAAGCATTAAGGATAAATTCAGAATTATAAATGCAACTAAGAATATAATCAACACTCTTTTTTTCATATTATGGATAACTAATTCATCTTTTTAAAATTTGTTATTATTTTAGTAATGTAAGAAGATTTTTAAAATTTTATTTTTATTGATGAGACAGGAGATTTGTGTTTAATTGGTGAATTATATGAAAATTCAGATTATGTATGAATTCTAACAAAAAGTTTATATATAATTGATATATAGTCATTATATAATTATCTTAAAATGAATACAACAATACAACTTGATAAATCAATTGTAGAATCTTTGAAAAATTCTAAAGAGTATCCTAGACAAACTTATGGTGAATTGCTCAAGAAAATGATTAAAGTTTTTATGAGTGTCAAGAAAAAGAATCAATATGATGAATTCTTGCATAAGATTCAGCAACCTTTGATGAAAGAGTTATGGGATAATAAAGAGGATGAGGTTTGGGAGAATGTTTAGTTCTGGAGATGTTGTTTTAACAAAGATACAATATACAGACACAGGGGAAATAAAAACACGTCCAGCATTAGTCTTGTTTGAAGAATTGGGAAATGTTATTGTAGCAGGGATAACAAGCAATACTCAAATGGAAGGGATTTCTTTAACGAAAAAAGATGGAGCTGTTAAAGAAAGTGTAATAAAATTAAATTATATTTTTACAATATCTAATAATTTTATTTCAAAAAAATTATTTTCTCTAAATTCTAAAAAGAAAAAAATGGTTTTTGATGAATTGATTAAAAAATTAAATTCTTTAAAACTATAAATTTAACTTTTTTTGTTTGACTGAAAATTTTTTCTTATAACATAGTTTACAGGATTTTTTATTAATTTACAAAAATCATCTGGCTGACAAACTCCAATGCCTTGATAAAATTCTTTACAATTTGGAGGCATTATTGGTTTTTTATTATAACTCCATGAAAGCTGGCTTTTGATATATCCTTGTTTGATTGGAGGTTTGTTTTTTTTATTCCAATCTTTGATTTTTTTTTCTAATTTTTCTTTATCGATTCCTACTGAACGAAATAAGTTTATTAGAATGAATAATGCTCTTTTTCTTCCGTCTGTTAATCCATTTAAAATTTTAAGAACACATGGAGGAAAATTTTGGTCTGTTAAATTTTTTAATTGAATTGGTTTAAAGTTTGCATATTTGCCTTTTATTTTTTTCTCATTATCTTGAGAATTTTGAGTATCTCTTGCCCAATCAAGTGCTTCTCGAATTAATTCTTCTGCTTCTCCTTCTTTTACTTCTGGAATAAAATTTTTTACCTTAACTTTCATAGGGTCTGCATCTTTTAATTCAAATTCTTCAATTTTATTTGCATCTAAAACAACACTTGCTAAAGCTGTCTTTTCATGCAAAGAATAAGGCATCCTAAAAAGGTGTCGAGGAGAAACCAAAATTAAATCAGGCATAACTTCTTTTGGAGCTTGAAAATCTTTTACATATTTATTGGGTCTGTTAATATCAGTTATTTTTTCAATTAATTTTTCTTTTATTTTTTCCATAATATATTTTGTAATTATTCTTGGCCATTCAGGAAACATATTTTTTGCCTGAACTCCATTAATCTCTTTTGGAAAAGCTTTCCAAGGAACTATGATATGAAATCCTTTGCTTCCACTAAATTTGATTCCAATATTCTTTATTCCATGAAAATTTAATAATTCAATAATTAATTTTGCCATAATCTTACTATAATCAATATATTTGCTGTCAATATCTATCAAAAAATCCCACCCAATTCTTAATTCATTTAATTGGTTTTCATCCATTCCTGTTTGAATTTTTAAGGGGTCTCCCCAAATTTCTTCTGAACAATGAAAAGAAGTAGCACCTCTTTTTACTAATTCAAAAATATCACTTTTATATTGAAGAGAATCTGGTCTTTTTCCAAATCCTTCAAAATATCGTGGAACAACTTCACGATTTTTAGCAAATTCAAAAATTGCATCTTGAACATCCTGTCTTGAATAATATAATTGAGTTATTTTTCTTATTCGCTGTTCTTTAAAAGATTGCATAATAAAAATTGTTGAAAAAAGTTTAAATTGTTTGTTGTATTGCTTTATTAATTAGTTAATTATATAAAATAAAAATTGTTGATGGTAATATGAAAAAAAGCAAAAAGAGGAAATTGTTTAATTTATTAAAATCTTGGTTTAATTCTTTTACAGAACCATTTGAATATTTTTATCTTGGAGTTTTGTCTTCTATGGGATTAACATTTGCAATTCTTTTGATATTTGCTGTTTTGAGAACATTAATTGAGCCTCATGTGAATTTTGATATTTTAATTTATTCACGAATTTTGTTTTTTATAACCTATTTATTTTTCATTGGACATGCATATTATTTTTTGGATATGAATAAGTTAAAAAGTCTTAGAAATGGTTTTATGTTAATTATAATAATGTATATTTTAATACAAATCTCTTATTGGATAATTAAATAAATACCTTCTCTAAATCATAATAATCTTTAAAAGATAAGATTGATTTTTTTATAAAATGTTAATTAAATTGGAAAATCCGGGTTTGCTGTCAAAAGTGATTGAGATTATTTCTGAACTTGTT